>Ga0123519_10001301_pt1 | contig 42781 bp, 40 predicted proteins | sample YelNatPaOPRAMG02_FD_87396 | JGI IMG/M metagenome (GOLD analysis project Ga0123519, IMG submission 87396) | Hot spring microbial communities from Yellowstone National Park - Yellowstone National Park OP-RAMG-02 (version 2) | ecosystem: Environmental > Aquatic > Thermal springs > Hot (42-90C) ...
GCCAAGCCTTATGCCATCGGCATACGCTCTGACGGGCAACACCAAGGCGGCGAGCTATCTCGGCATTGGGCAGCCCCTTTTCAAACAAATCACAAGCAAGGTAACGAACTCTTTGTCTATCGGTGGTGTTGGGAGCTAATTATTTTTATGCTTCAGCAAGGTTTGCTTCTGACCCACCGCTCCTGCTTCGTCGAAAACAGCCCTCCGAAGCAGGCGATAGAATAGGTGTAATGCCGAAGCTTATAATTTATGGCTCTATTCAGGCATAAAAGCAAAGGAGAAGACGCATCCTGAAAACAAATCGGACCAGGCAGCTGCCTGGTCCGATTTGTTCTGCTGATAACAATAAAATCCTAAGGTGTTATAGCGGAGCGCTCGGTGATGACCCCGTTCAGCTCACCTTCCAGCTCATCCGGATCGGTTACCCGGGTTCGGCAGACGGCGCCAAGGCAGATACTCGCGGCGGGCTCTTCACCCTCTTCCTGCTCGACAGTGCGCACCGTGCAATTAATGCCGCAGTTCCCGATGGTGGACTGGATAAAAGCGTCCGCTTCTTCGGTGCCCGCATCCGCATGGACCGTCACCAGCAGCGGTTCGACATTGAGCGCCGCGACTGCCAGCGCGTAATCCGCCGCCATTATGCCGTAGTTTCCATACTGGCCCGCCATCGCGTCGAGCACGTTCTTTGCGGATAGCCTGTAGGCTTCATCTTCGGTAAGGTCAGCGAGCTTGACAAAAGCCATGGCAAGCATGGAGTTCTCTCGGAGAGGTGTGTTATACCTTGTAAGACCGCGTTCGCGGGCTCGATTCACGCTGATATCGTAGAACGCTCCGTTATCCGCTCCGAAAGCCGAGAAGATCGATTCGAGAAGCTCTTTCGCCGCCTGGATATAAGCCGTGTCACCAGTGGCCTCCGAGCAGAGCACATTCGCAAACACGAGCGCTGCCATGTCTAAAAGATGCCCGTATCCATGCGGCTTCCCGTCTTCCATGTAGTGAGGTATGGCGCCGTCTTTGGTGCGCTGCAGACTATTGAAATAACCGACAATCCGAAGCGCCTGCTCGCGCGCCGCAAGGTCTCTGCCGATACCATACAGCTTGAGATATGTGCGGGCTAGAATGCAGTTGGAATCAGTGTAGATCGCATTATCTATCCGCGGAGGATTCATGTTCTTGCGGCCTTCTTCATCCTGACTGTAATATTCTTCGTCCGCATCCTGGCTGCCGTAGAAAGCGCCTGTCTGTTCCTGTATGAGGTTATTTTCGATATAGAAGAATATGTCTCGAGCCGTATCGAGAAAATCTTGGTCCCTAGTAATTCTGTAAGCATCGAGCATAACCGAAGCCATGCGCGCGTTATCTTCGAGCAGTTTTTCGTAGTGCGGAGCGGACCAGTCGCGCTGGGTAGCATACCGGAACATGCCGCCCTGGATTGGATCGAAAATCTCACCATCGATCATAGCATTGAGAGTGTCTACCACCATGGCAAGATCCGCGTCGTTGCCCGTCTGCTCATAGCTGAAGAGGAGCAGCTCCAGAGCGGAAGGATGTGGAAACTTCTGCGCTATTCCGAAACCACCGAACTCTTCATCGTAAGACGAACGCACTGTTTCGAGCACTCGGTTTACATCATCGAGCCTGGAAACCGAGCCCCGGGTGGCGCTCAACGACTGCTCGGTCTCCGCGCGAGCCTGTTTTGCTTTCTCTATGAGCTCTTCTTTCTGCTCGGAATAAGCTGATGAAATGCGGTCGAGCACAAGCAGCATCTGGTCGGGAGGCACGTAGGTGGACCCGGTGAGCACATCGCAGTCAGAAGTTAAAAATACAGTCGAAGGCCACCCGCCCATATTGTACCTGGAGTTGATGTCCGGGTTGCGATCGGCATCGACGCGTATGGGAATGAAGTTGTCATTTATGTTTTCGACCACCTGCGGGTCTGAGTAGGTCTTGTCGTCCATAATATGGCACCAATGGCACCACACGGCGCTTATAGAGAGGAGAATGGGCTTGCCGGTTGCCCTTGATTCATCAAAAGCAGAATCTGTCCAGTCACGCCAGTCAATATTGCGCATCACGGTCACCGCCTTCTCTTGTTGGTTGTCTTCTCAACAATCATCCCCAAAAATAGAGGCGGTTGTAACGGAGGTATTATAAGAAGTACTTTACGCGTGATTTCTTATACTCTTTTACCGTGCGAAGCACGCGATAATCAGGTAAGCCCGACGAGTTTACAAGGTCCGAAATTGTTTGAGAAAGCTCTTCTTCGGTGCGGCGATGGATCATGGTGTAAAGAGAATAAGGCCAGTCAGGATAAGTGGCGCGTTCGTAGCAATGGCTGACCGCTGGGTTTGCGGCAAAAATCGCACCGGCTTCATCGGCTTTTTCGGGTTCGACCTTCCAGCAGGCCATCGCATTTGCGGAGTAGCCCGCGCGCTGATGCTTCAGAACAGCCGCGAACCGGCGCATTACATTCTTCTCCAGGAACATACACGCCAGGGAAAGAAGCTCCGATTCCCGCATTCCCGCTTCGCGCGCGAGTTCCGAGAAAGGGGTGTCGATTATGGGGAGATCCTTTTGAAGAACGCGGACAGCCGCGCGGGGTTCGCTGCCGGGTGCAAAGTCGAAAGCCGGATGTTGAGAATTCGGCAAAGTCCGGTTCGATGTCTGTTCCTTGAGACGAGCGGAGGGTGTTTCCCCTGCCATATCAAGAAAGACACCGATTTTATAGATCTTTGTGGCAGGAAGGGTGATGCAGGATTCGACCCACTCCATCCCAGCCAAATCTACAGCTTCCTGTTCGAGGTCGGATTCAGGACCGACGGTCAAGGTGAGCCAGAGGTTATATTTGGCGTCGCGAGCGTAGCAGTGGCTTACCCCCGAGTGCCGTGAGATCGTGGCTCCGGCTGTGTCCAAAAGCTCGGGCTTTACTTCCAGAGCGATAAGAGCGCTGCGATAACCGAGCGCGGCGGAGTCGAAGATAGCGCTGATCTGACGAATTATCGAATCCGACTTAAGCCGGGTGATCCTCGATTTTACTTCCTCAGGTGATATTGCGAGCTCGCGCGCGATCGCATCGAACGGGCGCGATGTAAGCGGGAAGCTCTTTTGTATGAGATCGAGAAGTTTTGCGTCGATTTTGTCTATATGTACCATGGTTTCAAGTGTTATTTCGCCTTTTACCTGTGCTATGCCTTCTAATGAAAGGGCCAATGAGGCAAAAGGGCCTGCCGATCAGACAGGCCCTTACCCTTTACAGATATACTGTTTAGTAAATTACGCTGCTTCCTTTTTGCGGCGCTGAGGCACTTGCTTCTGTATTGGCTCCTCGCTCGTGCCCATAGTTATCCGCCGGGGAGCAGTATTTGTGCATTGTTGACATACCCACTCTGCCAGATTTGCCAAGTGTTCCGGCACGTTGTGGATCTCGTTTCCACACCTCCTGCAACGCATCGCCTTTGCCTCTTTCTACTGCCTTGGCCATCCCGGGATTTAACAGCCCAGGTTAGGCCGCTCGCTGCAGTTCATAGCATTTGAGCTTGTCCTGTCAATTCGAGCTCGGTTGCAAGCCCATCCTTAGTGGATATATACCCGAAAGTAATATCCATCTAATATACGATGTCAAATTTATAGCCGTTCCTGCGAAGAACCGGCATTAATACGGGGCGGAAGGAGAATTATGAATTGGCTGTCAGCTGACAGCTAAAAAACAGCTGACCATTCTGAGAAATCACGCGAATGATAGCCATGATGAAGATGTTGAGATTACTGGTCAGAGGTAACGAATCGTGGCGAACACTCTCGTGACTGCTGCGCAGCACCTCTCGCAGCCCTGCGGGCCACTGCCGGTCAAGGACTATCGTGTTCGCCACGAAGGAAACGAAAATGGCAAAAAACGCCATTTTTGAAGGAGATCGGTTTACAGCCGAACGGTACGGGAGAATTATGAGCTCATCGAATTCCTGGTTCTATTTCGCGAGCCTTTCCGCTATCTTCGCGGCACTTACCGCCATATTCGCCAAAATCGGAATAAAAGGGGTCGATTCCGACCTGGCTACTCTCGTTAGGACTGCAATCATAATGATAGTGCTTTCCGGCTTTATCTGGTTTGCGGGGAAGTGGAGCAATCCGTTTGCGCTGCCATCAAAGACGTGGCTGTTTCTCGGTCTTTCCGGGATAGCTACTGGCGCCTCCTGGGTCTGTTACTTCCGCGCTCTCCAAATCGGCAATGCTTCCAAGGTGGCGCCCGTAGATAAGCTGAGCGTGGTGCTTGTTGCGATATTCACATGCACGTTTCTCGGCGAGCGGCCTTTGCTGCGGGAGTGGGTTGGGATTGCGATGGTTGCCTGCGGAGTGTTAATTCTTGCTTTGAAGAGATGAGTTTACAGCGTTTGGAAGTGAGAATTAATGCATCTTCAGCTGCGGAATCATCCCGCCGAACCTAATGAGTTTCGCATAATGATGTGACATACTCGCGGGTCGGATCAAGCACGAAACCTTCTGCCAGGTTGTCACTACATTACCTGAGACTCAGTAATAAATCCTTATCCTCTTTTCTATCAGGCTCTGCTGGTTCAGCTGACCAGCCAGGTAGAGGGGCATTGTGATTGTATCGGGGGGTTGCCGATCTCCGTCAGGGTGAGACCTTGCAGCCGTGGTTCATCGCATATATGCCTATACCCCTTGAATTAACAGATAGATATGAGGTTTTATTCGCGGGTGCGGACAGGACCATGCCTGGCTTGATAATAGAAGATGAATTGAACGAGGCTGTGGTGGTCCTCGCAGGTTATATCGATGATCCTTACCACTATTTCCGATTTGAATGGAGCTGAATATGATGGGCGCGGCTGAATGCTTTCGATAAGCCCTCGAGCGTTTATCAGGGGACACTCGGGAAGGTGTATGCGGAGAGATACCGTCTGATCGAGCTGGATATCCGTCCGCTGATAGCACATGATCAGAAGACCACCTTCGCTGATATTCTGCCCTTCCGTAGTTATCCATTCACCTCCGGTCAGGATATCAACTGTGAAGCCAAGGTTGATGCGATAAAATTCGCGCTGGTTGATAATGGATCTGGGTACGAACATCGGAAGCCGCCTCCTATATATATACCATTCCATTGTTGCGAATATAATTGACCTGTAAGTAAACCGGGATTGTGGATCGAATAGGGATGTGCTATACTTCGGCGGAACCGAGCAGCCTCTATGTTCGGCGGATGCGGAGGGAAGCTATAATGTCGCAGAGAACACGCGAGCGAATCGATACGGATTGGCTGTATGGAACCGTCCTCCCTGGCATGATAGACAAGGTTCGGGATGGGCGGATGGTGTAGTGGTAATTGGGCTGAGGTAGCCTAATCGGATTTTGAGGGATATTGAAGTTTGGGGCTCAGAATTATATTAGTCCTGCTGGTCTTATGCGCGGGAGGATGGTCGTGCGGAGTTTGTTCGGCTGATGCTGATGTCAATGCGCTGAGGGGAGAGGTCGAGAAAGTCTTGAACGGTGCTTGCTCGGCTTCTCTTCGCGATCGGCATGAGGGGATGCTCCTTTACCTGCTGGAGCGGATCGAGGGCACGGAGGCTGCGGATGAAAAATCGAAGCAGGAGATCAGCAATTGGACCGCGCAGCTAAATGAAATCCTGGAATCGCTCCGCAGTGGCGAGGATGTGCTGGCGGGTAAACGCGGGCGGTTCGAGTGGGCTTATAAATGTGGCGCTGATGGTTCCGGGCAGCCGATCATGCTTACGATCCCCCAGAATTACGACGGCCGCACCCCTCTTCCCCTGGTTGTTGCTTTGCACGGCAGCGGGGGAGGGCATGGATTTGGCGCGAACATGGAAGGAGCGCCGGAGTGCATCGAGCTCAGTGTAAACGGTCGGGGCGATTCGGATTTCGAGGGACTCGGAGAGCTCGCGATGCTCGATGCGACGAAGTTTGTGCTGGCGAATTATAACATAGACCGTGAGCGTGTGGTTCCGTTTGGTTACAGCATGGGAGCCGGAGGGGCGATGCGGGCGGTGACGCGTTATCCTGATGTGTTCACGGGAGCGGTGGTTGTCAGCGGATGGGCTACCGGGCTGGAACTCGGTAATCTGGATAGAATGACCCTCGACATCTTCCACGGTGATACGGATTATGTGGTCCCGACTGATCTGATGCGGCTCGCTGTGGAGGATATGAATGCGAATAAAGGCGTCAGCTACAGGGAGCTGGCGGGAGCGGGGCATGGGATTATCGGGACAGTGAATGCTGGGCGGCCGCTTGTTGCGCTCGGAGATATGGCGCCGGCTGGCTTGCGGAGAGTGAAATATTCGACCGATCAGATATCGCGCGGGAGCCGGATGTGGGTGACAATCGAGGGATTAGCTGACCCGCATGCGCCGGGGAGCGTGGATATCGGCGCTGGGAGATCGGGAGTCTGCGGTGAGACGCGGAATGTGTGTGCGCTACGGCTGCGAAGGCTGCGGGAGTTATTTCCGGGGATGGAGCAGGTGGATGTGATCCTCGATGGGCAAAAGCTGTCGCTGAGATCGAGTGATGAGGCGCTGCTTGTTTGTGAGGATGCCAGGTGGCGGTTGGCTTCTGCTGATGATGAGGCTGGAATTGCGAAGTGGGCGCTGTATCAGAGGCGCGGGCATTTTAATATATATGATGGGCAGCCGATTGTTATCGTTCCGCTGAAGGGATGGGCGGATCGAGAGAAAGACAGGGCGCTGGTAAAGAAGATATCGAGTTCATCTTACATAGGTGGACCGCCGATGCCGTTTGGGGGGATACCTGTGATGGAGCCGGATGGATTTGATGCGAAGGCGATGCGAGGACACCTGATCTTGATCGGGTCTCCGGCTGAGAACCCGGTGGTAGCCCGGATAATGCCGCATCTGCCCGTGCGGGTCGAGGGAGACGGGCTCGTGGTCGATGGGGTGGGGCGGTTTAGGCTGCGGTCAACTGCTATGTGCATGACCTACTATAATCCGTTTGCTCCTGAATGCAGGATCGTATGGTTTTTGAATGCTTCACCTGATACGCTTCCTCCCGATCTCCCATTGCCGGATGGAGATGGTTTTTCTCCTGATATTGTTTTATATGATATCTCGGGCGCCAGGCCTGTATTGATCGCCGCTGCTGATTATGGTGGAGGATGGGCTTTACCGGTGGGGGCTGGGGGGAGGATTTATCCTGTCGATTGGCTCGCGCGGAAGCTTGCGGAGATGTATGGACGTGCGCTCGATGCGGATTATGTGCTGTATCGGGGAACGGATTGGTTCGGGGCGAAGAAGCTGGCGGTTGGGTCGTTAAAATCGCTGCTGCCTGTGGGGCTTCAACCGATCTGCAGGGCAAGATTGACTGCTGAGCAGCTTGATGAACTTCATAAGAAGGTAAATGGTGATGCGCAATTAAGCATGGTCCGGGTGAGTTTAGCGCGGGATAAGCGGGTGTATGATGTGGTGTTCGATGAGTCGGTTATCTGGCGACTGGGATGCCACCTGCATTATGGATTTCCCAGGGGAAGTATTGCCCATACGGGGCGGGATGTCGCGGAATTTGTAGATCGATTAAAGTAAATACTGTCGATTGTTTGTCAAATATAGCCTGCATGCACTAAATTGCTCAGCTATAATCTCTCCGAATGTAAGCAGGAGTTATTACTCGTGTCTCAGGAATCGTGGCACGAACACTCTCGTGACTGCTACGCAGCGCCTCTCGCAGCCCTGCGGGCCACTGCCGGTCAAGGAGTGCCGTGTTCGCCACGAAAGAAACGAAAATGCCAAAAAACGCCATTATTGAAGGAGATATTAACGATATAACAGCGTTCTAAAGCACAAGGAGTTACGTATATTAATGTAGAATAGCTAATACAACTCTTTTGCGGGAGGTTGTGAGATGAGAGAATCGGGGCATCCTCTGCGAACGCTGGCATATATAGTCGTTGCGCTAATTGTATTGGTGATTGTTGTGAATATCGTCGGAATGCTGCTTCGGCTAATTTCGGCGGTGGTTTCTTTTGCGCTCACGGTGCTGCTGCTCGTCGTGCTGTGGTATCTGGTGTATCTTATCGTGAAGGCGGCGATCAGGGGAATGAGTAAATAGGATCATGAAAAACGGGCGGAAGCTTCGGCTTCCGCCCGTTGGTTTTTAGTATGTCTACCTGCGGTTATTCCGCTTGTTCTTCCGCGAGTTTAGACTCGACAAGGGTGACATTCTCGGTCACGCTCGGGTTGACTTCGTAGAGCAGCGCGAGATAGTAGCTTACGAAATCACCGAGGTAGATTCCGTAGAGGAGCTTTTCCATCGTCGTGCCGCCTCGCATATCGACTTCGATTACGCCGAAGTTGCTCAATACATCTTCGCTCGCGGCCATCAGATCGGCGACTTCGCTCTTGTCAGTCGCGTCCTTCAGAAGGACAATACCAAACTCGCCCGAACGGTTCTTCACAAGCTCCCAACCGGAAATATCGCTTCCGGCTACATCCGGGAATGCCCCAGTGAAAGCGAGCCCCTTGCTGTTCGCATTGATCTGGCTCTTCCAGCGAGCGGCTACCACCGAACGGTAGCCCGGCGCACCGTATATTACCGCCAGCTTGCCGAACAGAGCCTGGGCTGTCTGTTTGGCAGTGTTGCGCGCAGTCGGGTTCTCAAAGCGGAGCTGTTCGCGCACGTTTTTCATCAGCTTGATTGCGTGCGAAAGCTTTTCCGAACTCCCTGTTGCGAATCCGAGTTTCTCGACCGTTACCACAAGCGGCACGAACAGGTAACCGATGGCTGAGCGATGCGGCTGTCCCGGCGGAATCTTGATTGTTCTGATCCCTTCGCTGGTCGCCGCTTCGAGGAGCCTTCCGCCGCTGGTGACACAGATCACGTCGGCGCCTCTCGATTTCGCTTCTTTAAGGTTGCGAAGTTCGGAACCGCTTTTTCCAGTATAGTCGACAACGATCACCAGTGAATCTTCTCCCACGTACCTGGGAAGCTTCCCACCATGATCGCTTTCAATGGCGATTTCAGCTTCATCGGCGAGTGCCGCAGCCGCCATATCCGCGGCAGCGCCCGAGTCACCAATCCCGGTGATGAATACCACGTTTGGCCGTTTTGCCGGAGGCTCGATGCTGAAACTGCGCGCTATTCCTAGCGCAGTTTCACACTGCTCAGGCAGCTCATTTATCAGACGGAGCATATTGCGCTTGTCGACCGCCTGCATTCTAGCCAGATCATCCAACGTGGGTAACGGCTCTGTTGTCATGACCGTACTCCTTCGGAAATGACTTTCCATTTCCGTATGTTTGCGCGAGCCCTCCAGTGAGGTTAGGGAACAGAATCCCCGGCTTATCGAGTTATGGATGCTGAATCGAGTTCAGCATGACATATAGGATAGAGCGCAAGCTGGAAGGGCTCGGACGCATTGCTGTTTTATTCTGCTGTGAACGGCAGAAGGGCGATCTCTCTGGCGCGCTTGATAGCGTGGGTCAGGGAGCGCTGATGCGACGCGCAAGTACCTGTGGTCCTTCGCGGAAGGATTTTTCCGCGATCGGAAACGTATCTGCGCAGGCGATTGATGCTCTTGTAGTCGATATAATCGACTTTATCTACGCAGAACGAGCATACTTTGCGACGCACTCTCCGAAACTTGGAGGTCCTGCTGCTGTTATCTCTTCTAGGCGCCGGCATTAAGCCACCTCCGTGTATATGCATGTCCCGAGAACTTTATTCCCGGAACTCAAACGCATAATCGTTGAACGAAACAACTAGCCATTTCGTTCACTACAAAGTCAGTTAAACGCAGTAAAACTATTCTTCCGCGAACGGATCATAATCCATATCGGACTCGGCTCCAGGCTGCGGCGCTTCGGATGGAGCCGGCTCGCTGTAAGCGGGAGCTCCTCCCTGTCCGCCCTGAGGCTTGTCGAGGCCCTGAAGGCTATCGGCGACAACCTCCACTTTTGAACGCTTCTGACCGTCCTGCTGCACCCACGACCGCTGCTGCAATTTACCCTGCACCGCGACCAATCGGCCCTTCGTCAGGTAGTTAGCAGCGAATTCGGCACTCTGCCGCCAGGCGACGATATCAAAAAAATCGGTCTGCTTTTCACCAGCCTCATTTTTAAATCGCCTGTCGACCGCGACCGTGAATGTAGTTACTGCAACCCCACTGGGGGTATATCTCAACTCCGGATCGGCAACGACCCTGCCGACCAATGCCACAATGTTAAGCATTTTATATGCCTCCCTTGGCAATCAACGCTAAGCTTCCGGTTCGACCGCTGCTTCTTCAGCGCCAGTCTCCTCCGTGGCCTCGGCAGCCGGCTCTTCAGCCGGAGCTTCGGATGCGGGTTCTTCTACAGGTGCTTCGGTTTCCTCTGCTACTTCAGCAACGGGCTCCTCCGGTCCTGCCTCCGCGGCAGCCTGAGGATGCTCGATGCGGGAAGTATCAACGTGCTGCGGCTCGACTCGAGTGATCAAGTGGCGGAAGACGTCGTCGGATATGCGGAAGATACGATCGAGCTCTTTAGCTACAGCCGGATCTCCGGTGAAGAACATGAGGATGTAGATGCCTTCGCGCCGGCCCTTGACCTCGTATGCCAGGCGCCGCTTGTCCCATCTGCCCACGGCCTGGACTTCTCCGCCCTTATCGGCAATGAGCTTGGTATACTTAGCGATTACGGAGTCAACCTGTTCATCGGTAAGCGTGGCGTCGATAACGTACATCGACTCGTAGTTACGTATCGTGGTGTTCACCTCCCCTCGGTCTAAAATCGGTTCCGATCTTTATCGGAACGGAGAGTAAAGCCGGCGCGCCCGTGCGAGCGTCCGGAATCCTCGCCTGATTGTGGTCCAAATATATGTTGGACGAATAATTATACCATGTGACGGATTCACGCGCAATAGCTTATTGACTCCATGCTTTACAGGGTTTACAATCTGCTTGGCGCGGAGCTTTTTTTATCATCCACGTCAGTTATGGAGGGGGGTATTAAAATGACCGAGATGAGAGCGTTGTGGGTGGCTCGATGGGATATCACGAGCCCTGAAGCCTGCACAAGAATGATCGAAACAGCTATAGATAACAAATTTAACACCGTTATTGTGCAGGTGAGAGGCAGAGGGGATGCGTTTTATAAATCCAATTACGAGCCGCGTTCCGAGGATCTGGCCGAGCAAAGCCCTGATTTCGATCCGCTCGCGCAGATATTGAAGGAAGGGCATGAGAACGGGCTGCAGGTGCATGCCTGGATCAATGCGAACCTTACCTGGGGATCGAACAAACCGCCCGTATCACCCAATCATATCGTAAATAGCCATCCGGACTGGCTGATGAGGACGGATAAGAACGAACTCGTTATGACATTCGGCGAAGATGTCGAGGGAGCTTATACGTGCCCGAGCAACGAGGAGTGGCGGGAGATGTATAAGAACATCTACCTCGATGTGGTGCGGAATTACGAAGTCGATGGAGTTCATTTCGACTTCATTCGATATCCGAGCGCTCGTTTCTGCTATTGCGACAGGTGCGTGGGGCAATTCGAGGCGCTGATGAATGAGGAGATAAGCGCGGAGAAGCGGGCGGAGCTGTGCGGTGATCCCGATAGGCGGCTTGCATATACACGCGCGTTTCCGGATAAGTGGGACGAGTTCCGCCGGTCACATATTACCGCGATGGTATATAAGGTATACGATGCGGTAAAGCAGGTGAAGCCGGAGGTGATGGTGTCGGCTTCGGTATTCCCGGATTTTAGCGATGCGTATAATCATCGTTTCCAGGACTGGAAGCGGTGGATGCGGGATAAGAAGCTCGATATGCTCTGCCCGATGGCATATACGACGGATACGGACACATTTACGAATCAGATAAAAGACGCTGTAGATTCGAGCGGGGGAATTCCCGTATGCGCGGGCATAGGGGTCTGGCGAATCTCTTCGGAATCATGCATCGAGAAGATAGAGAAAGAACGCGCTCTCGGCGGCGCGGGTTTTAGCCTGTTCTCATATTCGATCACAAACGGCGGCAGCGATGCCACCTATCTAAAAGCGCTCAGGGATAAACTGTTTCCGGGCGAGTAATTGGAAGGCAGATATAATCGCGAAAGCACGGGAAGGGATTTATTCTTGAGTAGGGAGTAATGAGTATTGGATTTGGGTGAAGGTCTGTACTGATACAGGTGCCTTTATCCCGTGGAATAAATTCCCGGCTACATCATACGAAGTCCGCCTTCGCGGACTGAGACTGTTACCTGTTACCTATCCTCTGATCCCCTTTCGTGCTTTCGCGATTAAATTCACTTCTTAAAGAAAGCTTATAATGAAGATCCGGCTTATGGCTAAGGAGATAGATCATGGCGAAATTGAATGTTGATCCGGAGAATGCGGGGTTTGATCCGGCTGGGCTTGCGGCTGCTGAAGCTATTATGAATGAGGGGATCGAGCAGAAGCTATATTCGGGAGCGAGCGCCTGGATTAGTCGAGGCGGAATCGACGCGATGGTTACCTCGATGGGGCATACCGACTATTCCGGAAAAGCGAAGGTCGATGAGAACACGCTTTTCGATATGGCTTCGGTCACCAAGGCGATGTCGTGTGCCCCTTCGATGCTGCTGCTTGCTCAGCAGGGGAAGCTGGATATTTCGATACGTTCGGTAGTCGATTTTTTTCCTGAACGCAAGCTGCCGCATTTGGGTGAGGTTACTCTTCATCATTTATTAACTCATACCTCCGGTCTTCCCGCGTGGAAGGATATGTATTCCAAGGGGCAGACTCGTGAGCAGGAGATCGATGAGCTTTTTGAGCTGCCGCTGGTGAACCCGGTGGGGGAGAAGTTTGTCTATTCCTGTATGGGTTACATAATGCTGTCACTGGTGATAGAAAAGGTGACGGGTGAGCGGATCGATGAGTTCGCGCGGAAGGGCATTTTTGAGCCGCTGGGGATGGAAAATACGGGCTATAATCCCAAGCCGAAAGCCGGCCTGAAGATAGCGGCGACTGATAATTGTCCTTACAGAAAGCGCCAACTTGTTGGAGAGGTTCACGATGGTAACGCTTATGCACTGGAAGGTGTCTCAGGTAATGCGGGTCTGTTTTCTACCGCGAAAGATGTGGCTACATTCTGCCACAAAGTTCTTCAAGCTCGCAAATATGCCTGTTCATTTCCTCTAAATCCACCAGTTCTCAGAAGAATGTTCGTGAGTGCAATCCCTGAAAAAGTGGGCGGACAGACCTGGGGTTGGTTCACATGGCCGAACGATATGACACCTGGCGGCGATTTTGTGTCCAAATCGGCAATAGGACATACGGGCTTTACAGGAACTGCCGTGATAATCGATCCTGAATACGATATGTTCGTTATTTTGCTCACTAACAGAGTCTGCAATAATGACGACGGACTTGCATTCAGGCACCTAAGAAGAATGTTTTTCAACGCCGTATTCGGCTCCATTGTGTGTTGAGAGAGACTTTTTATGCTGATTTTTTGTTTCACTATTGACATACTCGGGAAGAGTGTCTATACTGAAAGCTGATGAGCTTAGCCTAAAAGGCAAATCTTAAAGATTACAGTCGAGGTAAACCTGAGACATGGACGTACAAAACGTGCTTAAGAACGACGAGACCGGCGTTTCCAAGCCGAGAGTATTAGTAATCGATGATGAAGAGAACGTTTGTGAACTTATTACTCTTTACTTCGAGAAAGCCGGCTACGATGTCGTCTGCAGCGGAGATGGTAACGAAGGCATCGAGATGGTCCGATCGCAGCGACCGGATATCGTCATACTTGACCTTATGCTGCCGGGAATGGACGGTCTGGATGTCTGCAAGGAGATCCGCAAGTTCAGTAACGTCCCGCTGATTATGCTGACGGCGAGAGTTGATGAGGTCGACAGAGTTCTTGGACTCGAGATAGGCGCTGATGACTATGTGACCAAGCCGTTCTCGCCGAGAGAACTCCTCGCCAGAGTGAAGGCTGTTCTCCGCAGAGCAGCTTACGTGCCGAGCCCTGATGAGCAGCAGGTTCTGAACCTGCCGGGCCTCTCGGTCAGCAGGATTTCGAGAGAAGTCATTGTCGGCGATCAGAGAGTGGACCTGACTCCGAAGGAGTTCGATCTACTGTGGTACCTGGCTTCAAATCGCAACCGCGTATTTACCCGCGAGCAGCTCCTAGAGCAGGTGTGGGCATACCAGGAGTTCTACGGCGACGAGAGAACAGTCGATCAGCACATCAAGAGACTGCGCCGCAAGATCGAGACCAACGGCAGCCCGTGCAGAATCACCACGATCTGGGGCGTTGGTTACAAGTTCGAAATTCGCGAGCCGGCTACACTGTAGTTTCAGATACAACCGAGGGGGGAGTTTCAGGGTAAACTACGGAAATACCTGGCGACTTGGGGGCGGCCTTCGTGCCGCCCCTTTTGACATCTGCTTTATACCTGGGCTCTGGTGAGCTTCTGAGCGCTGTCCAGCTGGCTGGGTGAACCGAGGGCTATCAACACATCGCCTTCGTCGATTATCTCATTGAGCGATGGGTTTGCTACTGTCTCACCCGAGACTTTCTTTACCGCAAGCACAGTTACTCCGGTTTCGGTTCTCAGGTCACATACACCCAGTGACTTGCCGGCGAGCTTTGCGCCCCGGCCTACTATCAGCTCCTCGATCATCATCTCCAGGCCATCGGTGTGCTGCGCCAATTCGAGGAAATCGAGAACATTAGGCCGGAGCACCGCCGCGGCCATTCTCCTGCCGCCGAGGACGTAGGGTGACATGACCCGGTTCGCGCCGGCTTTTCGTAACTTGTTCTCATTATCCTCCATTATCGAGCGAGCGACAATGTAAAGGTGCGGATTAAGGGCGCGAGCGCTCAGGGTGATGAAGACATTGTCCTCATCGGTGGGCGCTACGGTGATGAGACCCCGAGCGCGCTCGACCCCTGCGGCTTTAAGGACCTTATCATCGGATGCGTCTCCTTCGATGTAGGGGATATTCTGAGCGATCAATTTAGGAAGCTGCTCGGGATTTTTTTCGATAACGATATGTGGTACGTTCTCGCGCTGAAGGTCCTTTACGATCTGCTGTCCCATGCGGCCATATCCGCAGACGATATAATGATCTTTTGTTTTGGAGATGATGTTATCCATTCGTTTCCTCTGCAAGGCATGCCACATCTGCTCGCTGACCACAGCCTCGATCAGGCTTGCTCCGGCCCAGAACACTGTCGACACCCCGAAAATGATCAGTGCGATAGTGAATCCCTTGCCGGTGGCATCGAGCGGATGGACTTCTTTATAGCCGACTGTCGCTAGTGTGACAACGGTCATGTAGAGCGAGTCCAGGAGCGACCATCCCATAAGTATGTGATAACCGAATGTCCCCAGAACTACCAGCGCTACTAACGCTGTCAATGCCAGCCGGAACTGCCTGATTGGGTCTACCTGATGCACTTCTAACTCCTTGCGTATTAAAGACGTATTACGCATCGGGAAGGGTTCCTCCTTCAGGTTATCGGTCGAGAGGAAGCCTTGCCTGTATGGTTGGTTTAGAAAGAGGATTAAGAGAATAGCTGTCAGCCGTCTTATTAGTTGACAGCTATTCCCTTCCAGCTATCCCTTCCTCACGCATTTTAGGATATAATAAACGGACTTTAATATAAATGGGGGGAATCATGGAGCTTAGAGAGGTTACTATAGAGAGCACTGAGGCTTTTAGTGGGCGGTTGGTGAAGCTTAGAGTAGATAAGGTGCGGCTGCCTGATGGGCGCGAGACCACGCGCGAAGTGGTCGTGCATCGTGGAGCGATTGCTGTGGTCCCGTTGATCGATCATGATAAAGTCGTGATGGTGCGGCAATACAGGCAGGCTGCGGGAGAGGTGTTGATGGAGATACCCGCGGGCACGCTCGAGGTCGGTGAGGATCCGCTGATTTGCGCGGAGAGAGAGCTGCATGAAGAAATCGGATATCGGGCTAACAAGCTGACGCTCATGTTCAGGTCGTATCTCGCGCCGGGCTATTCCAGTGAGATGCTTCATACATTTCTCGCGGAGGATCTTGTGAACATCGGCGTTGAGCGGGACGCGGACGAATTTATGGAAATCGTGGAAATTGCGCTCGAGGACGCGGTAGGAATGATCAGGTCCGGCGAGATCAAGGACGCGAAGACGATCTGCGGTATACTGATGGCGCAAAGAGAGCTGGGAAGAGGGTTATGAATTAAACCTCCCCTGCTTACAGCACTTTCTTTACAGTAAATGTCCAGGGTTTACCGCCGGAACCTATAGTGCCGCCCAGGAATGCGCCGGCTTCGTTTTCTGCTTGGACATCAACATCGTATTCCTCACCTGCTATGAGCTTCTTTGTGACGATCTCGGCGCTGGGCTTGCTCGTGTTTACAGTAAGCACAGGGTCGGTTGAGCCGTGCGGGGAGACTGTCAAGTGGTATATGGCTGCTCCCTCGCATTGAGTCCATACGAAGCTGATTCGGCCCTTTTTGAGGATAATTACCTCATTTGCCTGAGGCCTGATCGGCGCGATTATTCTTCCGAGCTGGATAGGTTGCAGAATGACGGATTTACCGCCTGTGATAGTGGTTTTTTCGGAGACGCGGTTGAAGTAGCTGGGGTTATCACCGACCCAGACGTAAGCCATATACTCGCCGTCAGGAACCGCGGTGAAGAAGTAGTTGCCGTCGGCGTCGGTTACCGATACGGCGCCCTTCACCGGCCTGTATTCCGGGTCGACAAGCGAAACCTTGATCCCTCTTGCCCCAGAGTTGCTATAAAGCACCTGGCCGCGGATCGAGTTAGTCATGGCGGGAACGGGTGGTGGGGTGGTGGAGATAGTGACCACTGGCTTTACGGAGAAATCGTAGCTGTAACCGAGCGATTTCGCCACGAATGCGAGCGGCACCATCAGCTTGCCCCCCCGCAGGTCGCAGTTGATTGGGAGCTGCACCGCGAGGGAATTCACCATCGCAAGGCTCTGTCCCTTTGTAAATGTGAGCGATACAGTTTTGCCTTTTAACGTCGTTTGACCTGGGGCGGGACCCGGTTGTATCGATCCCCATCCGATTTTCTCGAGGTCGCGCAGCCACACGAGCACCTGCTGCCCGCGCGGTGCCATTTCGACTGATGTTGCTTCGACCAGTTTACCGTCTATCAATACGAGCACTTGCGATGCAGAGGCGGATGCGCTTACCGGGCTAACCTGCACGCTGGGCTGTGACTGGGCGAAGGCAATCGTGCTCACACACACTGCCATAAGAATCGAGAGCAGTAGGACAAATTTGGTATATTTCATATTTTAACTACTGAGGATTGGATGATGTTGTTTCCGCGTTTTTAAGATCGTTCACTTTCGGCAGCTTCGTATCTCCAGAATCAGCCTGAGCCGGAGTTTCCGGTTTAGCCTGCTGCTCCTTAACCGCCGCGTCCGTAGTCTTTGTGTCCGAGTTGGGCTTCTGCGCATCGGGAGCTGTATTAACCTGTTCATTATCGGGTGTGCCGGTAGCTGTGCGCTCATTACCGATGTGCCTGCTGCTGTCGACAGGCGTTCTCGTTGTCGACGGAGGAGGCGGGATATGGCTCATAAGGTCTATCGGCACTCCGGTAAGGTCGGTTCCCGGCTGCTGATTATCTTTTTGTGCGTTAGTATCAGGTTTTGTGACTTCTTTGATAGTCACTCTGGCCTGCGGCAGAACATGGGCTGTGCGCTGCTTTGCATCCGGCGATGGATGCGAGCCGCGGAAGTCGATCAACCTGCCTATACCGATCCCGACGAGCAGCACCGCCGCGAGCGATATTGCGGGCGCGAAACGGAGCATTAATGGCCTTCGCTCGGTCTCTCTCTTGCCGATGGCGCCTTTAACCGACCACATAATTCGCTCTCTTTCCTGATCGCTTAGCACGGGAATCGAATCGCTCAGCGCCGAGATCACCTGTCCCTGGCTTGCAAGGTCGTCACGGCACGCCGTGCACTCCTGGGTGTGCAGTCTCAGTTCCCGCATTTCGCTCGGGCCAAGATCTCCGTAGAGATAAGCCCCCATCAATTCTTTTACCTGTTTACACTTCATTTCCAGTCCACCTCCCGGGCTTCGGGGATGAACTCACCCCTGAGCCGATCGCGCAAATGGGCGGTTGCGCGCGAAAGATGCGCCTTAACTGCGCCGGAAGTGCATCCAATGGCGTCGGCTATCTCGTTAATCGAGAGCAGCTTATAATGGCGCAGAATGAACACCAACCTCTGACGTTCGGGGAGTTGATCCACAGCAGCGCGAATCATACGACCCGTCTCGCTCTGATAAGCGCGATACTCGGGCTCGTCGCCTTCCGCACCGCGAAGCCGTTCCCAGTCCTCATCCGTCATTTCGGACGAGAAATGTTTCGATCTTCGCTTGCGGTCGATGCAATGGTTCAGGCACACCCTATAGAGCCAGGCGTTCAAGTTATCCGAGGGAGGGAACTTATCCAGGGCGCTGTGGAGTTTGATGAAAACCTCCTGAACCGCGTCCATTGCGTCTTCTCTATTCTGTAACACTCCCCATGCCAGCGAAAACACTTTATCCATGTGTATCGTCATCAGCCGGTCGAACGCTTCCGCTTCGCCCCGCTGAAATCGCGATATCAGGACTTCATCTTCTCCAAGCACAACGCTTGTCTGCTGCATATTGTCCGTTCCCTTATCCTCTGAAGTATAAACGGTTGGCATGCAAAGAAAGTTTACCAGAGCAAGGCCGTACGCTGCAAGATATAAAATATTGCAGGCGCGATTATGGGGAAGAGGCTGAGGATTCAGAATTACATATTAAAGATTATGAATGAAGGGAGTACCTTCTCCAATTCTTAATTCCGCATTCGTAATTCTTAATTATCCATCTCGCGCTTCTCTTCCTGCTCATGATTCTTTCGGCATCCGAAATTACAGAGACGGAATGTTGTGGGGATATTACCCTGGGGCTTGAGCAAAGAAAATGGGCCCGAACACCTGGTCCGGGCCCGATTCTCGATATTCACTTTTCCGATGTTGAATTGGGCCGATAGCCCTTTTGCCTGCGCCTGAGGAGAGATGGACGAGTAAAGGTCTGATAAGCGCTTGCGAAGGTATCGGTTTAGGCTGTCGCGCCCGCGGGTGGGTGCGGGAGCGGCACAATAAAATTATGGCTTGCAGGTGGTTAAACTTTAGGCAAGCGTGGAGTGTGGTTTAGGGACTCTTGACCATGGAATGTGGGGGAGAGTAGAATCGCGGTAGATGATAGATATGGAGGCATGGGATGCGTATACTTGGAATTGACCCCGGAACCGCTACGATTGGTTATGGCGTGGTGGATAAGGTCGGCGCGTCTCCCGTGCTGGTCAGTTATGGAGTGATTACCACTAGCCCGAAGAAATCGGCGCCGGAGAGGCTGCTGGATATTCACGCGCAGCTCAATCGAGTGATAGACGAGTTTCAACCTGATGTGATCGTGATGGAGGAGCTCTTTTTCGCCAAGAATCAGACCACCGCGATCGCGGTAGGGAAGGCGGTCGGGGTGCTGCAGCTGGTCGCGGCGCAGAGGGGGCTGCAAGTGGTCGAATATACGCCTCCCGAGGTGAAGCAGGCGGTTGTGGGCTACGGTAACGCGGAGAAGAAGCAGGTCCAGTATATGATCCAGCGGATATTGAAGCTGGAGGAAGTTCCCAAGCCGGATGATGCGGCCGATGCGCTCGCGCTGTGCATCTGCCACGCGCATGCGGAGAAACTGCGAGGGGCGGGGCTGAAGAAGTAGCCTTTTTCAATCGCGAAAGCGCGAAAGGGAAAGTGAGTAGTAGCATAGATAGTACCCTTATGCGTCGGTGTAAAAAGCTTCCCGACGCATAGTCTGGTGCTTCGGTACCCCAGTGGGTAATGGGAATGTGCCGAAACATTTTGTGTGAAGACTCTGCTCAGTAATCTCCACCTCCTTTAAATGACCTCCGTACCCACACTGTATACACCAGCACCAGCGCCATTCCCGCTATTGTTACTCCCAGCATTATACTGAGGGTTAGGGGTGAGGAGGAGGCATTGGAGATAGTCAGACTTTTGCCGTCGGGGTTGATCGCGGGGACAAGGTTCGGGAACAGGGCCGCCGCGATGGTAGCGAACAGGGTTGCTATTGAGATCGATGATAGGATGAATGCTGTCTTTGGATTGTTGCGGTCGTTGTAGATTCCGGTCAAGATTATCCCGGCCAGCGTGAGCGCGGGCAGGAGCCAGAGAGCCGGCATGAGTTGGTAGTTAGCTGTGATCTGTGGCTGAGCTGCTGCGGTCCACGCGAAGAGAGACATGTAGAGCAGGAGATAGCGATCCCAGCTCGAATGGGTCCATTCCCGTGCCCGTCTTGCCTGGTCGTCTTTCAGCGTGAGTTGAGCGAAGAGCCCTCCATGCATCGCAAAGAGCGCGAGGCCCGCTAGCCCTGTAACGAGGGAGTAGGGGTTAAGAAGGGTGAAGAAGTTCCCCGCGAAGTTGCCCGATGAGTCCATCGGGAGCCCCCTGAGCACGTTGCCCATTGCTACCCCGAATAGCAGCGCGGGGAGAGCGCTTCCGATCCCGAACGCTCTGCTCCAAAACGTATTCCAGCGCGGCGAGACGTTATGTGGGGCGAATTCAATCGATACCGCGCGGAAGATCAGGGCGAAGAGGACCAGCATCAGCGCGAGGTAGAGCCCGCTGAACACGGTCGCATAGACCATCGGAAATGCGGCGAAGACAGCAGCCCCCGCGGTAATGAGCCAGACTTCGTTCGCATCCCAGTGCGGCGCAATCACCCGCAGGAGCGCTCTTCTGTCATCCTCTTTACGGGTGAAGAGATACCAGAGGCCGATGCCGAGATCGTAGCCGTCCAGGATCACATATCCCGCCAGGAGCGCTCCGAGCACTATAAACCATGCGACCTGAAGTCCGCTCATGCTTTCACCTCCTGTCTGACTTTTGATTGTCCAAGATGGTATAAGTATTCCCTCCTTAACATATACAGCCAGGCCAAGAAAAGAAACGCATAAACTACTATAAACATAAGCATGGAGAATAGCGTCTGGCCTGCGGGGACGTTTGTCGAAGCGGCTTCGTTTGTCCTCATTACGCCGTATACTACCCACGGCTGGCGTCCCATTTCCGCTGTCACCCATCCGACTTCGTTCGCAATAAACGGCAGCGGGATCGCGATTACCGCGGCTCGCAAGAACCACTTGTGCCTGTAAATCTGCTTTCGCCAGAGCAGGTAGAGCCCGGAGAGCGAGAGCCCGATCATCGCGCCCCCAATCCCGACCATCACATGGAATGAGATAAACGTCGGCAGCACCGGCGGGCGCTGATCCTCGGGGAAGTCGCGCAGGCCTTTGACTTTAGCGTTCGTGTTTCCATAGGCCATGTAACTGAGGAGCTTCGGTATCTCGACCAGAGACAAGGTATTTTCTTTGCCCGGAACGGGGATTCCGACGATGATCATCGGCGCGCGTCGCTGAGTATCATAAAGCCCTTCGATGGCGGCGAGCTTTGCCTTTTGCGTGCGAGCGACCTGGCGTGCATGGACATGGCCGGTGGCTAGTTGACCGAGAGATGTGATAAACGCTATTACCACTCCCGCCGCAAGGCAGCTTTTAGCGAAGCTGGTATTCTTGTTTCGGAGCAGATACGCCGCGCTTATACCCATTACGAAGAACGACGCTGTTGCCAGGGCGCCGTCGAGGGTGTGGAAGAACCTCGGCCACATCGAATCGGTGAATACCGCCTGCGTAAGGCTGGTGAGCCTGGCGTGGCCGGAGGTGATCGTGTAGCCCGCAGGGGTCTGCTGCCAGGAGTTGGCGACGAGGATCCAGAACGCGGATATCGTAGATCCCACCGCGACCATCATCGACGCGAACCAGAGCATCTTCTGCGATACCCTGTCCCATCCCAATACGAGCACCGCGATGAATGTAGATTCGAGGAAGAACGCGACCACCGATTCTATTGCAAGCGGCGCTCCGAAGATATCACCCACGAAGCGCGAATAGCCCGCCCAGTTGGTCCCGAACTGGAACTCCATCGCAATCCCCGTAGCCGTCCCAACGACAAATGTAGTAGCGAGCATGCGTATCCAGAACCGGACCATATCGCGGTCGGAATCGCTGTCGGTCTTCCGGTAATGGGTCATCATCCCGAATATGAACCACGCAAGCCCAATTGTGAGCGGTGGGAAAATGAAGTGAAACCCCGCTGTAAAGCCGAATTGTATGCGAGAAAGGAGTACAGTGTCTATGAGTTTGCCTCCCTGAGAACAGCAGAGAGCAGAGAGCGGAGGGCAGAGCCCGGTCGCCACTTAAGTTACTCCGCGAATATTGTTACGGCTATTATACCCGGGCTAGCTCTGCTTTATGCGGTAATATGCAATTTATAAGGATGGTAAATCCGATTACATCTGAAATCGGAGAAGGTTAATACCGGCTCGGGGTAGAATTGTATGCTCGGAAAATCATTGAGCTCGTATGCTTGAGCCAGTAAACTTATGACTTTCGACTTTGAACTTTCGACTTATAAACGGAGGTATTAGCGTGGCAAAGAAGACTATAAATGTCGGTATGGTCGGTGCGCAGTTTATGGGAAAGGCTCACAGCGTGGGGTATCGCGATGTGGGATGGGCATTTCCTGATGTGAAGCTGCAGCCGGTGATGAAGGAGATCGCTGCGATTACTCTCGCTGAGGCTGAGGCTGAGCGGGAGCACCTGGGCTGGGAGCGAGCGAGCGAGGGGTTCCAGGATATCGTGACCCGCGATGACATCCAGTTAATCGATATCTGCACCGGTAATAATACTCACAAGGAAGTCGCAATAGCTGCCGCGAAAAACGGTAAGCATATCTTTTGTGAGAAGCCGATGGCGTTGAACGTCGCCGAGTGTAAGGAGATGATCAAGGCTGTCGAGAAAGCCGGCGTGATCGCTATGATCGATTTCAATTATCGCAGGGTTCCGGCGGTGGAGCTTGCGAAGCAGATGGTCGAGAAGGGCATGATCGGCACCCCGTATCACTTCCGCGCGGTCTACCTGCAGGACTGGATCATCGATCCTGATTTCCCGCTGGTGTGGAGACTCAAGAAAGATATCGCGGGTTCGGGGTCTCACGGAGATTTGAACGCTCACCTCATCGATATGGCGAGATACCTGTGCGGTGATTTCGATTCGGTGTGCGGTATGATGAAGACGTTTATCGAGAAGCGTCCGATCCTCAGTAAAAATGCCGCGGGTCTTGGTAAGGCCAAGGGCGGCAAGGAGATGGGCGACGTTACCGTCGATGATGCGACTGTGTTTATGGCGAAGTTCAAGAACGGCGCTATCGGGACGTTCGAAGCGACAAGATTCGCTGCTGGTAACCGCAACGCGAACAGGTTCGAACTGAACGGCAGCGAGGGAAGCATCCGGTTCAACCTGGAGCGCTTGAACGAGATCGAATATTACAGCTGCAAAGATAAAGAAGGCTTCCAGGGCTGGAAGAATATCCTTGTCAATGAGGCCGTGCATCCGTTTATGAAGGGCTGGTGGCCGGCGGGACATATCATCGGTTGGCAGCAGACGTTCGTGCATCAGATCTACACTCTGATGAACGGAATCGCGGCTAAGAAAAACCCGGCTCCTGATTTCTACGATGGCCTCAAGTGCCAGGCCGTGCTAGAAGCGGTGGAGAAATCCGCTGAGAGCGAGAAGTGGGTGGCGGTGAAGGAATAGTTCGAGGGTTTGATAGTCTGATGGTTGAGGGGCGGGCTGGTTGGCTCGCCCCTGTTTTTTAGTACTGTTCGATCAGCTCACGGGCAATTTCTGTCCATCTCGTAAAGCGCTCAGGGTGGTTTTCGCAGGTATGAGTGTCCTTTAAGACCATCTCCATCACCAGGCCTTGAGTCGCTTCGAGTCCGTGGCGGATGTATTCGCGGATGTAGTCCTCGTTGAAGTCCCCTACGAGCTGGGATGGATGGACTTTCCATGAGAATATTAAATCCTTGCGGAATTGCTCCGCGCACTTTTCCACGTCCGCGAATGGCGATATGTTCACCTGGCGAAGGTTGGAGATCTGAAAGACATAATCCAGCTTTCGCGTCAGGTCTTCACAGCAGCCATAGATACCGAGCCCGAATCTTTCCAGAAGCCTCTTTTCATATTGAATGGCAAACTCCTGGGTCATTTCCGGCGATACCAGCGTCAGTTCCTGAGCTTCCGCGGAAGCCCACTGGTCACACGGGCGAACTTTCTCCGGATTACAGTCGGAAGGCGGGAGTTCATAAGAATAGCCGTTCACGCCCGGATAGTTCCATGTGTCGTCGTTATTCAGGCTCAGCAGGTTCATCTCCACATATTGATCGATCAACTTATGATGGCCCTGTTCGAGGAATTCCATAGCCTCGTGGAGCATCTCAGGGTTCTCATACATATCGATCATCACCTGGTCGAGCCCGCGCAGGTGCGTGTAGAGATTCATCAGGTGGAACGAGACCGTGCGGATACCCTTGAGCTGGACGTCGAGGATGTCGCCAAGAAGGTCCTTCGCTTCCTCGAAGCGACGTCGGCTTTCTGCTTCATCGTGAATTACTTCAGGAAACTTGAGCTTCCTAAGATCCTCAGGTGAGTTGATTACTGGTTTGAATGTCCCCGCGCCGGTGCCCTGGTCGCTGGGTATCCATTCGGGGGTAAGACCCCAGCCGGTGGTCGAAATTGCCTTATTTACGATATAAGTCTCCTCGATTACGGTATCATCGGGGATGTGGTCGAAGTAGTAGAGCTTTTTGCGCAGGTTGTATTCATAGTCTCGCGCCGCTGGGTCTTCACATTCGAGTGAGTCCCACGGTATGAGCTCGGTCCAGCTTCCTTCGGGGAACACGAGTATCATCGGCTTGATTCGCTCTAAACCATGATGCCGCTTCCATATCTCTCGCCGCTCGGCCATAATCGGAAAAGCAGCTGCCTCGGCGACCCGTTTGGCAAGGTCGCGGATAATGCTTCTATCGCGTTGATTGATCATTTGTCCTACCTCGATAGTGATTATCGCAGGGCGAGCGGCCAGGTGTCAAATGGTGGTCGAGAAGTGTTGTGTAAATATTCGCCAGATGCTAGACTCTTTGCAGAGCTTGTTCGATGCAGGTTCGATTATTGATTGAATGGGGGTTCATAGGTTTGAGACTGGTTTGGCTTGTGGTGTTGTGTGCGCTGGTGCTTGGGACGGCGTGTTCAGCCGCGCAGTATTCTTATGTTGATCTGGTTAACAGGCTGACTGACCTTGAGGGGCTGGCTGTGCTGCCCGCGCAGGGTGAAATTTGCGCGCAGTGTTCGAGCTACGATCGCGCGAGCCGTTATGATGCGGCGACCGGGAAGTATGTGGGCTGGGATGCGAACGGCGATGGAAGCGGTATCGTGAGAATCGAGGACGGCAAGCAGGTCTTCGGAGAGATAGAAGGGCCTGGGTGTATCTGGCGGATATGGTCCGCTGCTCCGAAAAGCGGTCATGTGAGGATTTACCTCGATGGCGCGACCGAGCCCACGATCGACTTGCCGTTCAGCGGCTATTTTGACGGCAGGAATGAGCCGTTTACCTATTCGGCGCTGGTGCACGACGCAGCGAGCGGAAAAAATTGCTACGTGCCGATTCCATTCCAAAAATCGTGCAAGATCGTCGCTGATCCGGACTGGGGCGCGTATTATCACTTCACCTATTCGATCTTCCCTAAAGATACGATCGTGCCGACGTTCAAGAGAGAACTCGCGCCTGATGAGGCCGCCGCGCTGGACAGGGTGAATCGGTTCCTTGCGAAGAGCCTGGGCACGGATCCCGCGAAGAGACAGGTGACGAATGTTGTCGCGCCGGTGGTCAGCCTGGCTCCGGGTGAGACTGCCACAGTCGCGAGGATCGAAGGACCGAATGCTATTACCTGCCTGAGGGCGGCGATCAATGCGAAGAGCTATTCGGCTGAAGAGCTCAGGAGCGTGGTGCTGAAGATTTACTGGGATGGTGAGAAGAACCCGAGTGTGTGGTCACCGCTGGGCGATTTCTTCGGTACGGGGCTTGGAGCGAACAGCTATAAGTCGCTGCCGATGGGTGTGACCGATACCGATGCCTATTCCTATTGGTACATGCCGTTTGCAAAGGAAGCCGTGGTGGAACTTGAGAACCAGAGTAAGGCTGCATTCACTGTGCCGTTCTATATTAGTTACTCACCGCTCGATAAGCCGATCAGCGAACTGGGGCGGTTCCACGCGAAGTGGCACAGAGATGCGTTCCTGCCCATGGAGCCCGAGCGGTGGATCGACTGGCCGATGCTGAAAACCGAAGGCAGAGGCCGTTTCTGTGGAGTTATGCTCGAGGTTTGGAACCCCGGCGGTGGATGGTGGGGAGAAGGCGATGAGAAGTTCTGGGTGGATGGCGAGAAGTTCCCATCTACATTCGGGACCGGCTCGGAGGATTATTTCGGTTACGCCTGGTGTAATCCCACGCTTTTCCAAAACGCTTATCACAACCAGACCCGCAACGATAATAACAACAATGCCGGTCATGTATCGGTGAACCGGTGGCATATTACCGACAACGTTCCGTTCCAGACATCGTTCGAGGCGGATATCGAGAAGTATTTCCGGAACAGTCGGCACACGCATTATGCTTCAATTGCATACTGGTACCTGGCTCCGGGTGGGAAAGATCCATACGGAGAGATCGGATCGGCGGATCGGCTAAATTGGTATGAGCGTCCTGCCAGAACCACGGGAGTCTTGGAAGGTGAGGATTTAATGGTTATCAGCAAGACGGCTGGGAATATATCCATCCAGGCGCTGGGTGATAGCTGGAGCATGGGCGGTCATTTGTGGTGGACAGGAGCTAAGCCGGGTGATGAATTGAATCTCGCGCTGCCGGTGGCGAAGTCGGGCAAGTATGAGCTCAAAATGAGCTTCACGAAGGCTGTCGATTATGGGATCATCCAGATAATGCTCGACGGCAAGAAAGCCGGTAACCCTATCGATTTTTATAACAATGGGGTAGTGGCTTTCGGACCGGTATCGCTTGGTGTATTCGAGCTTACAAAGGGCCGGCATCAGTTAAGCGCTGAGATCGTGGGAGCGAATGAAAAAGCGATCAAGAGCTATATGTTCGGCCTGGATTATGTGAGGCTTACGCCGGTGAAATAGACCGGCTTTATTGCAAAATGCAAGGCTGGATAATCAGCCTTGCATTTTGCTTCGTTAGCTACGATGATTGTATGGTTTGCTCCGCGGTTGCCAGGTATCTGGATGCGCGGCGGCCCATAGCTGCCGCAATCAAGCCGAATACGCATGTGAATGCGGCGAGACCGGCTATATCGAGCCTGTGGCGCGTGATCGAGGTGATCAGCACCACTGAATTTACGATCCAGATCCATCGAGCAATTATTACGAGCGTCTTTATTCGCCTGAGCGCATCTTCTATCTCGTTTCGCAGCTTTTCCATCCCTGGATACCTCGTCGCCACTGCCACTTGTGGCGAGTAATACTTACATTAGAGTTTTCCGCATTTTCGGTCGATATCGAGCACTACTATAGCTATTTCTGTGAACAATGCTCATAAATAACAATGGCTGCCCGCTTAAGAAGGGCTTGACGAGCATGAAATAGAAGAGTGAAAGTGTTATCATGGAAGTGTAGATAAAGCGCAGGAGGAATATTTATGACGGCAGTAAAGACGGGCGATAGAGTAAAGCTCGCAACACGTGAAGTTACAGTAGAGGACGAGAGATCGGGCCTTTATTATTCATATTTCGGCGGTCTTACCGGTACGGTTGACAGAGTTTATGACGATGAATCTGTGTGTGTCGATATTGACCTTGAATCGTTAAGCGAGGATGCGCGTGAGCGGCACCTGGTTATGCAGGAAGCTGAGCGTAAGCGGTGGCTGGACGGCTTATCCAATGAGGCTCGCAGCCGCCTTACCCCCGAACAGAAGACGCTCAAGCTTAGTTATAAGATCCTTGCATCGAAGAAAGATTTGATGCCATACAAGGGAGACAAGCCCAAGGGCGATAAACCGGTTGAAAAATCGGAGACATCCGCAGGTGACGATTCTCCCGCTGCCAGTTCAGATGGGCCCGCAAGGGCCCCCGAGCCGGCTCCCAAGCGCCTGAGCGAAGCCGATCTGGCGAAGGCTGAAGAGGAGTATCTCAAATCGATTTCGAAGGAGTGAAGGGATAGTTGGAGGGGAGTAGCTGTCAGCTTTCAGCTGTCAGTGATCTCATTGCTAGTCTTTATCATCACAGCTACCAATTCTGTCATTCCCGCGAAGGCGGGAATTCAGTCTGCAGTGATATACCGCTATCATTATAAAGAACAGACTCACAAGTGCATCCATCCGTACCATCCGATCCATCCACGGCATCCGCGATTCTAAAAGCATGACAGTAATTGGTAGTAGTGTGGATCGCAAACCATTCCTCTTCTCTCCTCATGTTTCGCTCCGTCATATTTCTGGTACAAACGACTGCGTACAAGTTAATAAAGGCCATGATTGGCCCAGGTTCGATCGCAGTCGTGACGCGAAAGAGAATTGTCCCGTAGCCTGCATTGCCTGTGCAAGTGGCAATGGCTAGTAAGCTGGGCTTGCCCACGGCTGTCGTGGGTAAGGCGGGGTAGGGCGAGAACCTTTCTTCTCTGCCTGGTGAGCGTTGGGGGGAAACTCGGGCGTGAATCAGGATCCGGCGTCATGCCATATCCCACTCGGTCTCGGAGCTCCAAACCGGCAATGAGGCGCCAGGATGCCGGACAGAGCCTATTGCGGTCCTATCTGGGCCATGTTCTGCTTATTATTACTGAGTTTCAGGTAATGTAGTGACAACCTGGCAGAAGGCTTCGTGCTCGATCCGATCCGCCAGTACGTCACATCATTATGCGAAAGTCAATAAAAACGCCCGGGACTTTTCTCCCGGGCGCGATAAAATTCTCTACCAGCGTCGGCCGCCGCCTCTTGGGCGCTCAGTGCGTGGTCGTGCCTCGTTGACAGTGAGGGTTCTGCCCCCTAAGTCTTTGCCATTGGTAGCTTCGATGGCTGCTTCGGCGTTCTCCTCGGGAACATCGACGAATCCGAAGCCCTTGTTCTCGATAATACGGACTTCCGCGATTGGGCCGAACGGCTCAAACATTTCGCGGAGCTCATCCTCTGTGGTTCTGTAAGGCAGATTCCCTACATACAGTGATTTATTTGCCAACGTACTCGCCTTCTTTCTGGGATCAATTCCCACGGGATTCGGGGCGTGGCTGAGCGGTCACAATCGGTCGCGAGTAGGCACATTCAACCATTCCGTTGATCCGGTCTCCGACAGGCCTTTGCGGTTCCAGGCCGCTTCAAACTGCGGCAGCCTATCATGTATCTGGCACCGCAATCCCCGCTTGAGTATATGCCAAGCAAGCGAATTTGGCAAGGGGTTATTTTCACAATATTCATCGGGGAGATACGTGGTGAGAATGCAAGCTAGCTAATAACGATAGAGTGGGGAATGGAATTTTTATTGCGATAGCGCGAAAGTGCGAAAACACGAAAAGGAACAAGATTAAGTAGCAGAGCTATAAAGCAAGCATCGCTTTTATAATCGTGGGCCGGGGAGTGTCTTTTGAAGAGTTATAATGTCCAGCCATTTGTCGAATTTACGGCCTACTTCATGCATCACTCCTACCAGTTCAAAGCCGAATTTATAGTGAAGGCGCAGGCTGGATTCGTTTCCACCTACGATCAGCGCCAGGATTACATGATATTCCCGCCTGCTTGCCAGGTCGATCAGCTCACCCAGCAGCGCCGTACCGATTCCCTTGCCCTGGTAGTCACAGTCGATGTAGATAGCATTTTCTACTGTGTAACGGTAAGCCCGGCGTGTGCCGAAAGGCTTGATCTCAGCCCATCCGACTACCGTATCGTCCGTAATGGCGACTATCAACGGATATTCGTCGGTATGCTCGGTGAACCAGCGCTGGCGCTCTTCCAGAGTTTTGGGCTGGATGTCGAATGTGGCGGTTGTGTTCTCAATAGCGTAGTTGTAGATTCGGGTAATAGCTGGGACATCTTCAGGAATCGCTCTGCGTATCGTTATATCCACTACAGGTTTTCCTTTGGTGTTTCCTGCTCGGGCACGGGTGGATGCTTTTTCGCCCAGACGAGAGCGAATTCAGCGCCGAGAAGAGTGATAATGGTGGTGTAGTTGATCCAAACCAGGAGCAGAATCACAGCCCCGATCGATCCATATACCTTATTATAAGTCGCAAAACTGATGACATACCAGGTGAAAGCCTGCTCGGCGATCACGAATAGAATGCCGGCGAAAGTGCCGCCTATAAGCGCGGTTTTCCATCGAACCTGGGTAACCGGCAGGATCTTATAGATGAATGTGAAGAGGGCTATGGTAACGATTATCGGCGCGACATACCCGACCAGGCTCCAGAACCACGTCGCGTTGGGAAGAGTCGAGAAATTATGCATAGCGTTGATTCCCGCTGTTATTCCTACGGATAGAGCCATCAGGATTCCCACAACTACAAGGACATAAAGCGAAACCAGCCTTTGTTTCAGAAAACTTCGTCTTTGCCTTGTTTCCCATGCAATGTTCATAGCCTGCTCGAGGACCACTATCGCCGTCGATCCCGACCAGAGCAATAATATGATACCGACACCTGTCGCCGCGCTGCTGCCGCTGACCACATTACTGATCAGTTTTGAGGATTGAAGGCCGACAAGATAGTTGCTTGTGGAGCTTGTGAGCACATTCTGCGCGTGTTTAGGTCCGATTATCAGTCCCAGAATACCGATAGCAGCCAGTAATAAAGGAAAAAACGCGAGAAAATCGTAGAAACTTATGGCAGCAGCTACCAGGAAGCCATTATTCTTATTAAAATGCTGCCAGATTTCTTTTGCGTAATCAACCCATTTATTAACCCTGTCAGGTAACTTCATTTAGGACTCCCGCAAGTCCATTGCCACGCAGAACCCGATTCCGCGCACAGTGATGTATATATCAAAACTCTAATCTCTGGCGCCGATCACTCTTACCACGGCGGAGCCATGATCGGTTCGGTTGATATAATAAGCCTTGATCATGAACTGCAAGCCATCGGTCGCCAGCGATCCTTCGAGCGGCACCGGACCCATCCTGAACATTCCATCTTTACCCACGGCGACGGTTTCCGATGCTACTTCACCTGCGAGCTTTAGAATACCGGAAAGACCGTTCGAGTAGGTGATTGTGATTCTGACGCTCGAATCAGGATCGGCGGTTCCTCTTACCAGCAGTGCGCGCTTTATTTTCGAACCGTCAGGTGGAGTGGTAACGACTATCCTGGCGGGTGCCGGTGGTTCAGGTTTCCTCTGCTCGATATGCACTGCGGGGGCCGGCGCCGGTTTCGGCGCCGGAGCCGCAATCTGCTCGGAATCGGGCCTTTCAGCCGGCTGAGCGGGAGTGTCATATTCAGGTTTTGTGGCAGAAAGTTGTGCAGGCTTAGACACCCCCAGCGGAGGGAGTGAGGTTATATGCGGCCTGGGCTCATCACCAACGCTTACGAGTCTTGCAGCCTGCATGGAGGGTGCTCTATGGTCGCCGATTACGAGGCTTCCTATTACCGCCGCGTTGCGCACCGATTTACCCTTCGGCACTCTAGCTTCCGCATGATAAGCTCCCGGTGAAACTTCACGCATAGCTGTTCGCGGTATAAGACCTTTTATCTCAAATGTGGCTTTAGCTCCGGGTGTACCTGCCATGTCGACAGTAATGAGGTTATCCGGTTGAAGAGGCGATGGAGCGGAAAATGTTACAGAAGTAATCTTCGGAGCTGCGGCCGAGGGGGTGGGGGATGCCGGTTGAGCTGAAGAAGCAGCCTCCGCCGCGACTATTGTCCACGCTTCGCCCGAAGTCGGGTTTACCCTGCATATAATAATGTTTCCGGGCGCAATGTCGGCAGCTTTGCCGAGCTTACCGTTCGGGAGCATGAACTGGCAATCGGGGCCGAAGGCCACGGTCCTGCCGTCTTTAAGGATAAGGCTGCTTGAAAGGGTCCGGGCGAGGACACCGCGTACAATGCCGTAATAAGCTTTGATAGAAACGGTCTGCCCGTTCTCGATCTGAGCTATTACAAGGTCACCCTCGGCGATATCCCGGAGCGGGACATCACGCATCTCCCTGCCTATTTGCCCGCGCGTTATTTTTGTATTCCGGCCGCGTTTCACAGTCTGTGTTTTATCGCCTTCGCGGATGCGAACGCTGTCCGATCCTGCGGGCGAGGCAAGCGCCGTGCCTTTAATTTCCGCGCCGCATGCTCTCATGCAAACTGTGCTCAGGACTAGAGCACAAATCAGGCTCATCAAATAAATACTTCTGCCCCTCATAGTCACCCTCCCTGGCTGTAAAAAAACTTCTATCTGAACAATACTTACTCTCTTGACAAGCAAATTCCTGTTCTATACAATAGGTTGGCACTCGATGGTGTTGAGTGCTAAACACCTTATTACATAACTCGCAGGAGGTGGATTATACAAATGATAAAGCCTTTGGGTGACAAGGTGGTTGTTGAACCGCTTGAGAGTGAGGAGAAGAGCCCGGGCGGAATCATTCTCCCCGACACCGCGAAGAAGAAGCCGCAGGAAGGCGTCGTTGTAGCGGTTGGTCCCGGCAAGATTCTGGAGGATGGCTCCCGAGCAGAGATGGCTGTAAAAGTTGACGACAAGGTCATCTTCGCCAAGTACGGCGGCACCGAAGTTACCGTCGATGGCAAGGATTATGTGATCCTTGACCAGGATTCCATCTACGCGATCAAAGAGTAAGGGAGGGACATAGTTCCTATGGCAGCAAAAATCATAAAATTCGACGAAGACGCTCGCAGAGCGCTTGAGCGAGGCGCGAGCACCGTAGCGGCGGCCGTAAAGGTCACGCTTGGTCCTAAGGGCCGAAACGTTGTTCTGGATAAGAAGTGGGGCAGCCCCACAATTACTAAAGATGGTGTGACCGTAGCTAAAGAGATCGAGCTCGAAGATCCGTATGAGAATATGGGCGCGCAACTCGTTCGCGAAGTCGCATCCAAGACCAATGATGTTGCTGGAGACGGAACCACCACCGCAACCGTGCTCGCCGAATCGATCGTGCGCGAGGGTCTGCGGTATGTCGCAGCCGGCGGCAACCCGATTGCCGTAAAGCGCGGTATCGAAAAGACCGTCGAGAAGGCAGTTGAGGAGATCAAGAAACTCTCCATTCCCGTAAAGGGCAAGGATGAAGTCGCGCAGGTCGCCTCTATCGCCGGTAACGATCCCGAGATCGGTGAAGTGATTGCCGATGCTATCGACAAGGTCGGCAAGGACGGCGTTATCACCGTTGAGGAGTCCAAGGGAACCGCGACAAGTCTCGAAGTCGTCGAGGGTATGCAGTTCGACAAGGGTTATATTTCTCCGTATTTCGTAACTGACGGCGAGAGAATGGAAGCCGTTATTGAGAACCCCATAATCCTCATCCACGAGAAGAAAATCTCCTCCGCGGCCGACCTCGTGCCGGTGCTGGAGAAGATCGCGCAGATGCGCAGACCGCTTGTGATCATCGCCGAGGATGTTGACGGCGATGCGCTCGCGACCCTGGTCGTGAACAAGCTGCGCGGCACGCTGCAGGTTGCGGCTGTGAAGGCCCCGGGCTTCGGCGACAGGCGCAAAGCTATGCTCGAGGATATTGCTATCCTCACCGGCGGCACCTTCATCTCCGAGGATCTCGGCATCAAGCTCGAGAACGTTGATCTGGCCATGCTCGGACAGGCTTCGAAGATCGTCATCTCCAAGGAAGAGACCACGATCATCGAGGGCAAAGGTTCCGCTGAGGCGGTCCAGGGCCGCATTGCTCAGATCCGCAAGCTTATCGAGACCACCGATTCCAACTACGACCGCGAAAAATTGCAGGAGCGGCTTGCTAAGCTCTCCGGCGGTGTGGCCGTGATTAAAGTCGGCGCGGCCACCGAGACCGAGCTCAAAGAGAAGAAGCACCGCTTCGAAGATGCTCTCTCCGCGACTCGCGCGGCCGTTGAGGAAGGAATCGTTCCGGGCGGCGGCACCACCCTGATCAACGTTATTCCCAAGCTCGAGAAGATTGGCGATAACGACGACGAGAAAGTCGGCGCTATGATCGTGCGACGCGCTCTCGAAGAGCCGCTCCGCCAGATCGCCGAGAACGCGGGCAAGGAAGGCAGCGTTGTTGTGGAGCGCGTCAGGAATGAGAAGAAGGGTATTGGTTTCAACGCCGTGACCGAGGATTACTGCGATATGATCAAGGCCGGAATCGTTGATCCGGTTAAGGTCACCCGCAGTGCTCTCGAAAACGCGGCGAGCATCGGCTCCCTGATTCTCACCACCGAGAGCCTGGTTGCGGAGAAGCCGGAAGATAAGCCGGCTCCGCCGATGCCGGGCGGAGGTATGGGCGACTACGGTATGTAGTGCTCGATTTCAGTGTCCCTGATGGGTCGCTGTTGCATATAGCCCGCCGCATCAAAATATCGATGTGGCGGGTTTTGTTGTACTTGGTAAGCCGTGAAAAATATGGAATAACGAAAAGTGATTATAATTCATCTTTTAGCTTTGGAGCGCGCTTCGTGGCAGCGAAGAAACAGTCCGGGCAAGTAGAAGGGTCGAGGAAGGCGAAGACCGCCGATCTCGTTTTGAATCCGTCCGATTTGATTGCAGCCGCATCGTATATGATCGATATAACACCGACCGGCTGTCTTTATCATTCGTGGCGGGTTGCGCTTGTTGCCGAGCATTTGGCGTCGATCATTGCGCCGGAAGATGCGGCTGATACCTTCTATGCTGGTTTGCTGATGGATGTAGGAACGGTCGGCGCGACCAAGCACATCACCCAGTACCCTTCTTTGCAGAAGCAGTTGGATGATCCTCTGATCAAGACTCATCCCCGCCGTGGAGCTGCTTTGCTCGACTGGCTGCCTGGGCTCAGCGTATCGGCAAAGCTGGTAAGGTCTCATCACGAATGGTGGGATGGTCGCGGGTATCCCGATGCCAAGGTGGGGTTGGAGATACCTCAGGGCAGTCAGATCCTGCGGATAGTGGATACGGTAGAAGTGGCTGGAGGGTTTACCAGCAGTGCGAACCTTGTTGAATGCCTCAAGCTGCTTGTGAAGTTCACGGGGCATGCGTGGTCGAAAGATATGTGGGTTGGGCTTCTCCAGTCTATCCAGGACGCTGAGTTTTACAAGAAAATCATGGATACGACCGGGCTCCAGGGCTTGGTTAGCGACAGGCTCGCCAAGCATAAGTTGCCGGATGAACTGAATAACGATGAGGGAATCGAGCGGGTGCTTCACGTTTTCGCCGCGCTCGTAGATGCCAAAGACCCATCGACCAGCGGACATTCGCTTCGTACGGCAAGATTGGCGCGGGAGCTTGCGCGTCACATGAAGCTTTCCGAGGCGGATGTGCGAACGGCTTATCATGCAGGGCTCGTGCATGACTGCGGGCGGCTCGGGGTTCCTACGCTCATATTGAAGCGCTCGGGCAGGCTTAATGAGGAAGAGATGAACCTGGTCCGCAAGCACGCGCAGATGACCACAAGGGTTCTGAGCTGTATTCCGTCATCTCCCGATATGGTGACTTTGGGCGAGATCGCGGGTCACGATCATGAGCGCTACGATGGCGCTGGTTACCCCGACAGGATGTCCGGCGAGAATATCCACATAATATCCCGCATTCTCAGTGTCGCTGATGCGTTCGATGCCATGACTGCGGCGACCAGCTATAAACACCTCCTGTCCCCACGTTTTGCCGTCATTCGCCTGCAGCAAGCCGCGGGAAGCCAGTTCGATCCGAAGGTAGTAGATGCGATGACCTCGGCAGTAGAGAGCGGGCTGCTCGATGAAGACCAGCCGGCTGCGGCTTAAGATTAATTTTGGATGCTGAATACTTCTCAGTGTATTAACCTGATCTATTGCGCAACCCTATTACCTCTATCTGCTCATCCGCCACTTCGTCTTGTCCTCAATACCATCGTAAAAATATAACAGCCATGTTAACGTCTTGTTGACTATTGCAATTTAGCAAGGTAGCATACTGTGTGGCGCGTTACTTTGGGGAACCTGAGTTACAAGATGAATTTCATGGCGTCTACAAACGCAGAAGTCATGTCTGGATTATTATTGATGAAGATAACAGCTTATATTAAAGAAAATAATCCGATCGTCGAGCGCATAGTCTGATGATAAATAACTAACACGGCTTCATTGCTTCGAGAAAAGGGTATCCCGAAGCAACGGAATAATTACTTTATCTTGTGTTGTGGTACCTGCGGATTGAACCAATGGGCCGAAGAATGAATGATACAATTAAACATATTGCATAGCAGGATGCCAGACCAAGCCATTCCAATGGAGGCAAGCCCATAATGATAGATCCGATGAGACCTGATCTACGGCTATGGATCGAGACGGCTGTGGGGAAGAATATGCGGGACTGGGTGCCTGTGGAGAATGTACACGCTTATCTGGTCGATCGATCTCTGGCTCAGCTGCTCTGGTATTGGCGCTACGATGTGCCTCCGCGATGGGATAAGCTGATCATAAGGACGGATTGGAGCCTCCTGGGCAGGCAGCTTACGCAGTTTTCCGCGATGGATATACAAGAAGGCGTTGATGAAGCCGTGCCCGCGGTTTATGAAGCGCTGAGGGCTTGTGACTGGGAATCGATACGGGCTATTCCACCGCAGATATGGGAGTGGATCAGGCAATTGACATGCCTAAGCGAGGGGGAATGGGAGAGGGTGCCGGGACTCGCGGCTGATCTGCTGAACTCGAATCTCAGATGCCATACCTGCAACCTCCAGGGTAAGCTTAAGGATGTAACGGAGATAAAAGGCGTGCCGGACCCGTTCATGTTCGGCAGCAGCGGTGCGCTTCACCTCGTATGCCGCCATTGCCGGGTAAGTGCGCCGTTCGATATGCCTTTGCTGTAGAGCATGTGTCAGATTACAGTGCAACCAGCTTCATCTCGCGCTTTGCAAACGCAGCTTTCTCTATATATCCCAGCTCGCGCAGCATCGCCTCGCCTTTATCGAAATCGCGGGTGAGGAACTCGGCGAGGTGAGCGTCCGCGCTCAGAAGCACCGGTATACCTCGCATTTTGCAGCCTCGAAGTATTTCAAGCGATGGATACTGTTCCTGAGCAGGAACATGCCAGCCCGCTGTGTTCAATTCAACAGCCATTCCAGCGCCCGCAATCGCATCCAGGGCTTCGGATATTTCCTGCGAGAGGTCGATTGTCGGATGATGTCCGAACTTCTTGTAAAGGTCCATGTGACCGGCGATATCGAAAAGACCCGAGCGCGCCATCCCGGCGATGTTTTTCCAATAGCCGCGCATTATCTCATCCCTCTCAACCTGGATTAGAACATCCCAATCCTCAGCGCTCCGATCGATTGGAAAATCGCCGACAAAGTGCACGGAGCCGATCACATAATCCAGTGGAAGGCTTTTCAGGATATCCCCCAGTTCGCGGGTCATAAGAGGATCGAAATCAGCTTCGACTCCAAAGCGTATCGTGAGCCTGCCGCGAGTCTCTTCGGATGCTGCATTCAGAGCATTAATATACGCCGGGAGATTATCCAGCAGCGTGCCCATGCCATGGCGCCTGTCCCCCGCAAGCAGGACAAGATGATCTGATATCCCAAGCTCATCGAGATCGAGTTCCATAGCACTCCGGACATGGTCGGAAATCGCGCATCGGCCATCGGAGAAGAGCGAGTGGACGTGGTAAGAGGTGAGCATCAATGCCTCGAAGTAAAAGAAATGTTGTGTCTGCTGTATGCTTATCTATAACGCGCGGTAAATCCTCTGAGTATCAACGGATTAAGTGATATGAGCTCAGATTCTTGGCGGAGGGGGGGAGATTCGAACTCCCGGCCCTTGTGGGGCGACGGTTTTCAAGACCGCTCCGATAAACCGCTCTGGCACCCCTCCGCAGTGGGGGATTAGCGCTGTTTTGCGCTGGAATATGCGTATGGCGCGCCTGGAGGGACTCGAACCCCCGACCCTCTGATCCGAAGTCAGATGCTCTAATCCACTGAGCTACAGGCGCGCGGCCGACATTATTATACGCTGTGAGTGTGAAATTGGTCAAGGACCGCTGAACCATGCGTTAGCATATACAGCCGGTTCGGGGCAGCTGAATTTTATTAAAACTCCCGTGAGTTATCGCCTGTCGCCAGATTTTGCTAGCTCGATTACCAATATCTCCATTACCATCCGCGGATCCTCGATGTCGCCTTCAGCTCCTTTGAGCATCAGGTCTGCTCTGGCTATCAGGGTGAATGACCGGATAAGCTCGTCTCTAGTGAAGCGTGATGCCTGCTTTTTGAGTCGATCCGCCATCCATGACTGCCTGCCGGATACCTCCAGTATATTTGGACTGGAGGGCAGGGCGGAACGCAGGTGATCGGGAACAGCTTCTTTGCGGAAATCAGTTGCTCCGTTTGAAACGAGCATCTTTGTCTGCCAGAGCAGGCGGAAGTGGCGCGCGATGGTGGCGAGGGTCTTGGGCGCATCTGCGGAGGGGTTATCACCAGTTTCAAAGAGCTCATCGAGATTGCGAAGTGCTTCAGATGCGTTCTTTGTTCCCACTGCGTCGATCAGCTTAAAGACTTTTTCTTCGGGGGTCTCGCTCGTGACTTTAGCCACATCCTGCGCCGTAATACGGTCCGAATTGCCTGTGTAATCGATCAGCTTCCGGGCTTCGGTGTTTAGGACTGCGAAATCAGATCCGACACGCTGCATGAACGATGCGAGCGCGGCGCTGTCGATCTTTTTACCCGCATCGGCAAATGTTGACTGTGCGAACTGGCGGGCGTTTTCCGCTTTATCTCTCGGGCGCTCATCTCCCACGCGGATCACCGTGCCTATCTTCCTTACCGCCTTTGAAAGGTCGCCGATTACCTCGCTTCCTTTCCTGGGGCGCCCATCTACTTTCTCGGGCGCGGGGCTGATAAGGACCAGGCAGCCTGATGCGGGAGTTTTACCCAGCTGCGAAGCGAGTTTTTCCTGCTCAGGCGGCGGCATCTTATTGGCGTATTTTACGAGCACAACCCGCTGGTCCGAGGCGAAAGGAGGCACGCTGAGGCCCGCCATAATTCTATCTGATGTGGCGGAGTCACCCTCCATACGCTCGAGGTCGAAGTCGGCGAAATCGGGTGAAACGAGCTTACTCAGGAGCTTGTCGAGTTCCTGCTGCTTGCGGAAGTCGTCGTCTCCCGCGAACAGGTAAGCTCTCGGGTTTTCAGATGTCTTTGCCTTTGCGTTCATATCCAGGGAATTATCGCACGGTTGGGAAGGAAATTCAATTGCGAAAGTAAGAAGGGAAAATTCTTAATTTTGAATGTTTAATAGGCTGGTGGTGAAGGTCTGTGTTGGTACAGGTACCATAGAGATACCCGATAGTGCTGAGTAGGCCTGTCCTGGCTATAGATTTGATATAGCAATGGTGGCCGTATCCCCTGCGATTGAAATTGCGGCTAATAACCCTTTCGGGCATCCGCGATTCTGATCCCTGTATCAGCTATGAATAATCGCCTTAACATGGTAGCATGGAGTAGAGTTCATTTCGGAGCATTGCGTTGAGTTTGGGATTGATCGCCGGGATTGCGGGTGGGACTGCGGCCACCGCAGCCGGCCTTTATATGACACTTGTAGAGCCGTTTAACATACAGGTAGTGGATATGGAGCTTACATTCCCAAACCTGCCGCCCGCGTTCGATGGCTACACGCTCCTGCACCTCTCCGACCTCCACCTTACCAAGCTCGGTAAACTGGAAAAGCGGCTTATGGATCTGATAGGCAGCCGCGAGGTCGATGGCTGCATGATCACCGGTGATGTGACCGCCGAGCCCAGGGCATCCGATATCTTTCGCCGCGTCTGCTCGGTTATCAAGCACCGAGATCCTATCTATATGGTCCTTGGCAATTCCGAGCATAAACCCTGGCTCGATACCGACATGCTCGTCCAGGCTCTGTCGTTCAAGGGCTTGCGGATGCTTATCAATACATCGACTGTCCTGCGTCGAGGTGATGACAGCGTCACCATAGTTGGTGTCGATGATCCTTATTATAATCTCCATGACCTTGATGCGGCTTTCGCCGGAACGGACCCTGAAAGCCTCATCATTTACCTCACCCACTGCCCTTCGACCACTCCAGGCGGAATCGAGCGCGGAGCCGATCTCATCCTCGCCGGCCATACCCACGGCGGCCAGGTCCGCGTCCCTGGTTTAGGGGTGATCTGGACCCACATGAACACGAACAAACGCCTTAACGATGGTCTCTATACCCCCGCCGACCTCAGCCGCATCCTTCGACGCGATGTTGATCACTCGATCCTTTTCGTGAATCGTGGAGTGGGCAGCAGCCGGCTTCACATCCGCATGCTCTGTCCTCCCGAAATTGTCTACGTAACCCTCCGCCGCGGAATCGCCTAATAAGCTCTGCCCTCCATTCGCACGCTCATTCATCCGATAATGACCAAGTAGCCCAGTTCCTGCCGGGAGGATGTGGTATGGCGAATAAGCGGGTAATGATAATCGATCCCAATATGTATAATAGAATGGTCCTAAGCAATATCCTTGTGACCAATGGCTATTCGGTTTGTTATGAGACCTCAAACGGAGCCGATGCCATTGCTCATTATGAGAAAGCCAGGCCTGATCTGGTCATCGTAGAAGCGCAGATGCCGGATAGAGATGGGATCGCTGTCATAACCGAGCTTTGCAGAAAATATCTGGACTGCCGGACGCTGCTGATGGCGTCGGCGGGACAGCGTTCATCGGTGTGCGCGGCAATGAGCGCGGGCGCGCTCGATTTTATCCCCAAGCCCCTGAATGAACGCCGGGTAATAAACATCCTAAAGAAAGTAGCCTGATTCTGGGGAATTCAAAATTAACAAATCGAAGGAGACATTTGTCTTGAACATTCTGCTAGTAAGTGCGGAAGTATCGCCGTTTGCGAAGGTGGGTGGTTTGGCTGACGTAGCCGGAGCGCTCCCGAAGGACCTTGTGAAGCTCGGGCATGATGTCCGGGTTGCGATGCCATGCTATCCGATGGTCGAAAACGATGCCCGCTACAACGTGCGCCCCGTGATCGATGACGTCGAGGTAAAGTGGGGCGATGGTTCCACAAAGCACGCCTTTGTAAAGAGCACCCAGCTCGACAGCGTACCGGTCTATCTGATCGGTGGTGAGGGCTATTTCAGCGAAGCCACCGAGTCTAAAAAGGTCTACTCGGCAGCCGGATGGGAGCCGTATGCGTTCTTCGTGAGGTCGATCCTCGAGATGGTGAAGGTTATGGAACCGCGCTGGATTCCCGATGTGATCCACGTCAACGACTGGCATACCGGATTCCTGCCGGTATATCTCAAGGTTTCCTATGCGAACGATACAGATCTCAACCATATCGCAACCATCATGACCGTGCATAATCTCGCTTACCAGGGTGAGTTCGACTTCGCGATACTTCGTGAAGCCGGTTTACCGGATGAGCTCTATTCTCTGGACAAGCTGGAGTGCTATGGCCGAGTTAATTTCATGAAAGCCGGCCTGGTCTATGCCGATATGATCAACACCGTGAGCGAGACCTACGCCTGCGAGATTCAGACCGAGGAATATGGCTGCAGGCTTGACGGGCTCCTGCGCTATGCGGCATTCAACGACCGCCTGCGCGGCATCCTTAACGGGATCGACTACGCTATTTTCGACCCCGCTACCGACAAGCGCATCAAGCATAACTTCAGCGCCGATGATACCGCCGGCAAGGCGAAGTGTAAAGCAGATCTTCAGAAAGAACTTGGCTTGCCGGTAAAGAAGAGCGTTCCCGTTATCGGAATGGTCACCAGGCTCGCCGATCAGAAAGGTCTCGATATCCTGAAGAAGGCGATGCCGTCGCTTATGAAAGACGACCTTCAGCTTGTGATCCTCGGTACCGGCGATCCTTCTTATGAAAAATACTTTGCGGACCAGGCGAAGAAGCATCCGGATAAGGTCAGTGCGAACATCGGCTTCGATGCGGCTCTTGCGCAGCGGATCTATGCCGGCAGCGACTTCTTCCTGATGCCGTCACGCTTCGAACCGTGCGGGCTCGGTCAGATGATCTCCCTGCGCTACGGTTCGGTGCCGATTGTCCGCCGCACCGGTGGTCTCGGCGACACCATTACCGAATTCGACTCCGCGGCAGGCTCTGGGAACGGATTCGTGTTCGAGAAATACGATGTGAAAGAGCTTACCGCCGCTATCGAGCGCGCTCTGATTGTTTTTGCCAAGCCCGCGCTGCGTAAGCAGATCATTTCCAACGGTATGAACTGCGATTTCTCGACTACGAGATGCGCCGAACAATATTCAGCCCTCTACTCCGAAGCAATCCGCCGCAAATCCCACAGCGCGGCCGCGTAAATAATGACACGCTCTGAGCCGGTGGTTGTCGCCGGCTCAGAGCGTGATAATGCTCAATGCTAAATCTTCAACGCTTAACGCTCAATGTTAAATAACTTAGAGTATATCTGCTGATTAATAATGATTAGCGAAGCGCCTTGGATTACGCTGCGTCCGGCGCTTTATTTGGCTTACAATCCATACCCAGACCAACATTACCAGTACATATCTATAAGTAAGATAACCGATAGCACTGAGTGCGAGCCGTAGGCGAGTGGTATCCCTCGGACGACAGTGTTCCGAAGGAATCACGAGAGTCCCTCGGACGACAGTGTTCCGAAGGAATCACGAGAGTCCCTCGGACGACAGTGTTCCGAAGGAATCACGAGAGTCCCTCGGA
>Ga0123519_10001304_pt1 | contig 42747 bp, 33 predicted proteins | sample YelNatPaOPRAMG02_FD_87396 | JGI IMG/M metagenome (GOLD analysis project Ga0123519, IMG submission 87396) | Hot spring microbial communities from Yellowstone National Park - Yellowstone National Park OP-RAMG-02 (version 2) | ecosystem: Environmental > Aquatic > Thermal springs > Hot (42-90C) ...
AATTTTAAAAAGTTTTCACTACACTTTTAAAAAATAAAAAAATAATACCTACATTTTATGCGTATTTTGGAAGATAAAATCCCTATTCGAAGCTATAAACTGTCAAACTCAGGAAAAACTTGTAAGCAGTGAATACAGTTACCTTGTCAATTATTTTATTCACTTTATCCATCTCTCACGAGTTTTACAGTTAAACCTGGAGAAAATGCACATCTGCAGTTAACTGCATTATTTGGGTTAAAAATTCGTTTAGACATAGGTTCTGACTATCTACTTTTTGAGGTAAAAGAAAGTAGGTTGGGTTCTTTTAAAAAACCTTTTTAAAACTACCTTATTAAAATAGTTTACCTTATAGCAGGGAATTATTTTTTAAAATAGAAATAAGTTTTTTATTAAACTTATTGAAATCTATTCAGGAGGTGAATTAAAAAGTGAACTGGATACTTAATAGTATTCTTCTAGCTCAAGCCGCTGTTCCTCCTTCGTCTCTTCCCCAACAAACTACCACTTCTTCTGCCCCAGCACATTTATTTTTTCTTATAATTTACTTCATAATATCAGCAGCTTTGGTAGCAGCCATATTATCTCAGACTACAAAAAGCGAAGGACTTAGTGGTACTATTGGTGGAGGGAAAAGAGAAACAATATTTAAAGGAGCTAAAAAAGGCTGGGAAGAAAGGTTAGAACAAATTACTAATTATCTAGCAGTAGCATTTTTAATTTGTTCAACCATAATTACTATTATTGGATTTTAAAGGTGAAAAATTATTTAAAGAAAGCTTATAATACAGGTATATTATTTATATTCATATTATTAGTAGCTTGTAATAATGCGGTATCACCTCCTACTGCAGCTGTTTCTACGAGAGCATCGGTTTCTCCATCTAATAGCAAGTATTTTATAATAAGTTCATTTGCAGATGCTATTAATCTAAATCCACTGGTAGCTAGTGATGGGGCTTCTCATGAGATAATCGATTTTGTATATGATAGACTTATAGACCTGGATGAAGAAAAAAATCCTCTTCCTCATATAGTTTCTTCCTGGAAGGTCAGTCCAGATGGTAAGACCTGGACTTTTACAGTGAAGAAAGGTATAAAGTGGCATGATGGAGTGCCATTGACTGCGGAAGACATTGTATTTACTATAGAAAGTATGCGAAATCCCAGAGTAAACTGCCCTTATTCCAGTAGATTTGACCTTGTAAAAAAAGTAGAGCTTTTAGATAAATATAAATTTAGACTTACTCTACGCGAAACTTATGCTCCTTTCTTAACTTTACTTGCATATGTAAGTCCTGTGCCTAAACATCTTTTAGAAAATTGGGACCCTTCTGATATGCGCAACTCTCCTATATCCCGCAAACCTGTAGGAACAGGTCCTTACAAATTTGTAGAATGGGCTTCAGGAGAACATATAGTTCTTACCAGAAACCCTGATTACTGGAAAGAAAAGTATCATATAGATGGTGTTTATTTTAAAGTAGTTCCAAGTCAGGATACTCAGTTTGTTCAAATTAAAACAGGCGAGATAGACATACTAGATGGATTAACACCAGAACAATACATTCAGCTACAGAAAGAATCTACAAATCAAATTAATCTTTACAGATACTTATCATCTTACTATTGTTATATGGGAATAAACTTAAAATGCGAGTTATTTAAAGATAAAAAAGTAAGACAAGCATTAGCTTATGCAATAAACAAGAGGGTAATTACTGATAAGCTTTTAAAGGGATTTGCTACCCCTGCCTATAGCCCTATTTATCCTACTATGAAAAAATGGCACAACAAAAATGTAAGAAAATATGAGTATGACCCACAAAAAGCTCGCCAGCTACTGAAACAAGCTGGATGGAGTTTTAATAAAAGAAAAGGATATTATGAAAGAAACGGCAAATTGTTTGAATTTACTCTTACCACCAATAAAGGAAACCCAGTTAGGGAGAAAATGTTGGTTATAATTCAACAAAACCTTCGCGAAGTAGGCATTAAAGTAACACCCAAAATTTTGGAATGGAGTATATTCCTAAAAAGAGTAGATCAGGGGAAAATGGATGCCTGGATACTTGCCTGGGGAGGAGGAAGTCTTGACCCTGATAGTATCACTTATTCCAACTTCCTTTCAAACAGAACTCCTCAACAAGGAGGGCACAACTATAGCTACTACTCCAATCCGCAAGTAGATGAATTGCTTACCAAAGCCAGGGAGACTATGGATACGGAGAAGCGAAAAAAACTTTACTTTCGTTTTCAAGAGATTATTGCGGAAGACTTGCCAATGATTTTTATATATTATAGAGATAATCTTGTAGCAGTAAATAAAAGAATAATCATTCCAAAAGGTGCAGAACCTTATGAAGGCACTGTATTTCATCATTTTGAACGATGGAGCATAGAGCAAAAATTAGTTCCTTAGAGATTGAGGGGTGATTAATTCTGTTTAAATTTATTATAAGAAGATTAATTCAAGCAATACCTCTTGTAATTGGGATTAGTATTCTTTCCTTTCTTATTATTCGCCTTGCTCCTGGAGACCCTGCAGCTTTACAGATAGAGATGGACCCAAATGCAACACCTGCTGATCTAGCAAGAATACGGCATAATCTTGGACTAGATAAACCTTTACCCATACAATATATTGTATGGCTTAAAAATTTTGTTACCGGACAATCAAAATCTTTTATAAATGGCAAACCAGTTTTGGAAGCTATAGGTGAAAGATTACCTCGCACTGTATTTTTGCTTGGACTTTCTTTTCTACTGTCACTTTCTATAGCACTGCCACTAGCAATTTATTCGGCAACACATCAATATTCTTTCTGGGATTATTTCCTTACAGTGTTTGTATTTATAGGACTTTCTACACCTTCCTTCTGGCTTGGACTTATGCTGATGCTGTTTTTTGCATTGACACTTCCACAGTGGATTGCTAATCTGCCTCCATATCTTCAGTGGCTTAAAATATTGTGTTTGCCTTCAGCAGGGGTTTTTTCTGATAATCTTTCTGCAAATGCATCTTTATGGGTAAAGTTTACAGATATGCTTCGCCATGCTATCTTACCTGTTTTAAGTATGAGTTATGTATCACTAGCTAGCTGGATGCGTTATCAAAGGTCCAGTATGTTAGAGGTAATCAGAGAGGATTATATTCGCACTGCTAGAGCAAAAGGCCTTTCAGATAGGGTAGTTATATATAAGCATGCACTCAAGAATGCACTCATACCTGTAATTACATTGTTTGGCTTGTCTTTGCCATCAATATTTGAAGGTTCATTTATTATTGAATATGTATTTGCATGGGCTGGCATGGGATTGCTTGGAGTAGAGAGCGTGTTTCAGAGAGATTATCCTGTTATTATGGGTATTAATATGATGGCAGCAATATTAATTATTTTGGGGAATCTATTAGCAGATATTCTTTATGCTACAGTTGACCCAAGAATTCGTTATGATTAAAAGTAAAAAATAAGGAAAAAGATTTATATGAAAGAAAAAAGTTTACCTGCTGGTTTAATTGAAGAAGAAAAAATAGCTCATATCGGACTTGCTGGGGATGTCTGGCGCAGGTTTCGCCGAAATAAACTAGCACTGGTTGGTATGGGTATTATTTTGTTTATGATTCTGGTAGCCATATTTGCTCCATGGATTGCTCTTACAACACCAGAAAAAATAAATTATGAGCTAGTTGGAGAATTCCATCCCCCCTCTCTCAAACATCCGTTTGGAACAGATGAATTAGGAAGAGATTATTTTTCGAGGGCTGTCTGGGGGGCAAGAATATCTCTGGGAATAGGCTTTACTGCAATGTTAATTGCAGTTTCTATTGGCACTATTTATGGGCTTATTGCTGGCTACTACGGAGGAATGGTAGATAATATAATGATGAGATTTGTAGATATGATGTTAGCCTTCCCTACTTTCTTTTTAATACTTACAGTAGAAGCTGTGCTTGATAAACCAAGTATTTTTATAGTTATGGCTGTAATAGGTTTGTTTAGCTGGATGGGTGTAGCTCGTCTTGTAAGAGGAGAAGTGCTTAAACTAAAAGAAATGGATTTTATCCAATCAGCTCGTGCACTTGGAGCAGGGGATATGAGAATAATTTTAAAACATCTACTACCCAATTCTATGGGACCGGTGATTGTAGCTGCAACTTTAAAAATTGGCACTGCAATTCTTATAGAAGCGGGTTTGAGCTTTCTCGGATTAGGTGTTCAACCACCCACACCCAGCTGGGGTAATATGCTTAAGTATGCACAGGAAAATATGTTTAAAGCTCCGTGGCTAGCCATTTTCCCGGGAATATTAATTGTAATTACTGTGCTTGGCTTTAATTTTCTTGGAGATGGGCTACGTGACTCCTTGGACCCAAAATTAAGAGAATAAAGGAGCGGGAAAACCTTTGGAATTAATATTAGAAGTAAAAGATTTACACACTGAATTTAAAACCGAAGAAGGGGTAATTAAAGCTGTAAATGGAGTAAGCTTTAAATTAGGTAAAGGAGCTATTCTTGGTATTGTCGGTGAGTCGGGTTCCGGGAAAAGTGTAACCTCTCTCTCCATAATTAGACTTATACCAGAGCCACCTGGAAAGATTGTAAGTGGAGAAATTATTTTTCAAGGAGAAAATCTTGTTACAAAATCCGAAGAAGAAATGCGAAAAATACGAGGAAATAGAATTGCAATGATTTTCCAGGACCCAATGACTTCCCTTAACCCAGTTTTAACAATAGGAGAACAAATTGCAGAAACTATTATGGTGCATGAGGGGCTATCTAAAAAAGAAGCTTTAAAGAAAGCTGTAGAAATGCTTAAGAAAGTTCGCATACCAGAACCAGAGCGCCGCCTCCGTGATTACCCTCATCAGTTTAGTGGTGGAATGAGACAGAGAGTAATGATTGCTATTGCTTTATCCTGCAATCCCGATATACTTATTGCAGATGAACCTACTACAGCTTTAGACGTAACTATTCAGGCTCAAATTCTAAACTTAATGAAAGAGCTAAATAAAGACTTTGGCTCAGCTATTATCCTGATTACTCATAGCCTTGGAGTTGTAGCAGAACTTTGTAGTGAAGTCCTTGTAATGTATGCAGGAGAAGTGCAGGAGTTATCCAATGTTTTTACTATTTTTAAAAATCCTCTGCATCCATACACACAGGGACTTTTGCTTTCTTTACCCAGATTGGATATTAAGAAGAGATTGGTTCCAATCCAGGGGCAACCTCCTAATCTGGCACATCTTCCTGAGGGATGTAGCTTTTTCCCAAGGTGCCGATATAGACTTCCGGAGTGTAGAGATAATAAACCTAAGCTTCGAGAAATAACCTATGGACATTGGGTTAGATGCTGGTGGGTTGAGAAAGAAAAGGAGGAAAAGCTTGAAGGCTGTAAATCTACTAGAAGTTAAAAATCTTAAAAAGTATTTTACTGTTAAGAAAGGTATTATTTTTTCTCGTGATATAGGATATATAAAAGCAGTAGACAATGTAAGTTTTTCTATTAGAGAAGGAGAGACGCTAGGGCTAGTAGGAGAAAGTGGGTGTGGTAAAACTACTACAGGAAGAGTTATTATAAGACTGCTTCCTGCTACATCGGGGGAAGTATATTTTGACGGAGAGAACATATTTAACCTTAAAGGTAATGAACTTCAGAAATTGCGAAGAAAAATGCAAATCATCTTTCAAGACCCTTATGCTTCACTAAATCCAAGGATGACAGCAGGAGAAATTGTTGTAGAGCCTCTAATTGTGCACAAACTGATAAGTAATAAAAAAGAGAAAATAGAAAAAGCAAGGGAACTTTTAGAAATGGTTGGACTTAACCCTTACCATATTAATTGCTATCCACATGAATTTAGCGGTGGACAACGTCAGCGGATTGGTGTAGCCCGTGCTTTAGCTTTAAATCCAAAACTAATTATTGCTGATGAGCCAGTTTCAGCACTTGATGTATCTATACAAGCTCAAATAATCAATTTACTCCAGGACCTTCAAGAAAAATTTAACCTCACTTACCTATTCATCGCTCATGATTTAAGTGTAGTAAAGCATATAAGCAATAGAATAGCAGTGATGTATCTTGGCAAGATTGTAGAGCTTGCTTTATCAGATGACCTCTATCGTTCGCCAATGCATCCTTATACTCAGGCTCTATTGTCTGCTATTCCCATTCCAGACCCAGAGATAATGCAAAAACGAGAGAAAGTTATTTTAACTGGCGATGTGCCAAGCCCAATGAATCCTCCTTCTGGCTGTTATTTTCACCCTAGATGTAATAAGAAAATAAAGATATGTTCTGAGGAGGAACCTTTGCTTAAAGAAATTGCCAAAGACCATCTCGTAGCTTGTCACTTACTTTCTTTGTAAAGCCACAAAGTAGATATGCAAGCACCTATGCATTATGCATTATTTGGGTTCAATTAACAAAAGACTCCCATTAAAACCTTATTTAGTAGAAAATCCTGCATTACTTTAACTGAACTTACTACTATATAAGCTAATATTATGTGATAGTAGCTAATTTAAAAATCCAGAATCTTATCTGCTATCTCTTTATCACATTCCATTATATATCTTATACCACTTATTTCACTTGCTTCTCGGGTTAAAGCAGCAATATCATCACGAGATATGTACTTTAAGGCAAATTTTCTTGCCCCACACATAATCTGTTTAAGTCCCTGTTCAAGTCTCTTTGTATAGTTATAAACTCCTATAGCACCTGGTGGAATTGTATGAAAATCACTTTCAAACTTATTCTTAAGTTCTAAAGCAGATACAAATATCTCTTCTTTTGTTCGCCCAAAACGAGATATATATACAGGCACCTGATTTTCCATTATCTTTTTACCTATTGTTTTGCCTACCATTGCAGAAGTTAGCGGGGCTCTTGCCATACCAATAAGTTTAAAATATGGTGCTCCCAAAGCAAGCCCTTTAAAGAGCTGGTCTTCCATTGTAAATCCACCAGCAATTGCAACATCAGGTATATATTTACCTTTTTTTGCTAATTTATCTAGATATTGATATAAAAGTGACCAAAGTTCTATTCCTGGCACACCCCATTCGCACATCATCCGCCAGGGGCTCATACCTGTTCCTCCACCTGCTGCATCTACAGTGAGGAGGTCTATTTTAGCATTAGAGCAACATTTTACTGCCAATGCCAGGTCTCTTGGTCTATAAGCCCCAGTTTTTAAGAATACATACCTGGCTCCTGCGGCTCTTAGCTCTTCCACTCTTTTATAAAAGCTCTCCTCTTCAGCCATACCTATTCTTGAATGGCGTTCAAATTCAGAAAAAGTATGGCGCTCAAAACTTTCTATTACAGAAGGATTATAAGGATCGGGCAATACAATATATCCTCTATCTTTTAACAATTGAGCACGAGATAAATCTTTTATCTTTACCTCTCCACCTATGTCTTTTGCACCCTGTCCCCATTTCAGTTCCACTGCTTCAACACCTAACTCCTTTATTGCATACTCATGCACCCCAAGTCTTGTATCTTCTACATTTGCCTGAACTACAATTGTACCATAGCCATCTTGCTGCCATTTTTTATAAAGCCCAACTCTCCATTTTAATTCTGGTGCCTCAACAACCTTCCCATTTTTTATTCTTGTATCAGGGTCCATACCGCACACATTTTCGCCAATTGTTAGTATTATTCCAGAAATTGCAGCGCCTACTGCAAGGCCTTCCCAATTATTTTTAGCTACAAATGTGGAACCAAGACCTGGTATAACAATAGGTAGTTTTAATTTTATACTTTTATCCTGCCCTATCTTTTGTTCAAGATTTACATTTGTAAATATAGCCTTGTCAGAATCTTCTTCTATTCCATAAGCTCCTCTACAAGAACCAAGTATTGTAAAATGAGATAAATCTACAGGATACTCCTTTTCTCCTGCTGTAGTAATTATTCCAAAAGGTTGTGGGTATATAACTTCTGCACCTCTGTAAGCGGATTTCCCGACTTCACACATTCCAATGCATCCATCAACACAGGTTACACAAAGTCCACTTATTGGCACAACAGAATCTTCTGTCCTATTTTTTGTTAAAGTTGCTGCTGTAGCATTAATCTTTGCGAATCTCATTTTTATACCTCCTTCTTAATCTTTAGGTTTTTCTCTTATACAAGTCCCACAGTCCCCTTTTAAACCCATCCAGCAAGTATAGTTCTCATAAAACTCTAAACAAGTTGGTTGAAGCTCATTATAACATCTGTTACACAAAACATCCACGGGTTCAGGCCCTTCACATCTTAATGTGCAGACAGGGCAAATATACATACAAGCACCACACCTTCTACACTCTTCTGATGTTTTATCAAAGGGTGTAGTAATTTTTAGTTTATCTCCCCTATTTATAAATCCTATAGCAGTTGCCATCATCTGTTCTTTACAAATCCTTACACAAAGTCCACAGTATATACAAGTTTCCCATTTTGGTTTAAATCTAACTTTTTTTAAGCCAAACTTAGATGCTAAATCCTGTAAAACTTTAGATGTAGGACATTGTGCTATTAAAAGTTCAAGAACAACTTTTCTTGCTTCAATTACCCTTGGAGTAGCAGTTCTTACAATAAGTCCTTCTTCAGCAGGATAAGTGCAGGAAGAAACAAGTTTTGATTTTTCTCCTGTACCTATTTCTACTAAACACAACCGACATCCGCCCCATGGCTCAAGCCCAGCATCATAACATAGGGTTGGGATTTCAATTCCCAAAAATTTTGCCACTTCCAATACTGTCCAGCCATAAGGAGCATCAAAAGTAATTCCATCAATCGTTATTTTAGGCATTTTACACCCCCTCTTTAAGACTTGTATTCACGAAGTTGCCGAAGGCAATTTCATGAATACAACATTAGGAAACTTGTCCTGACTAAGGTCAGGATTTTGAATTGTTCATCTGTTAAATCTTTCATTTTATAATTTCAATTTCCAGTTCCCAACTCAACATTTAATAATGTTACCTACTAGCTTTGCTCCATTATCTCTAGGGTATAACTTACAACAAAGCATTTTTAGACTCCTCTATGCATTCAAACTACTTCATCTTACATACTCCTGCAGGACATTCTTTAAATTTAATATGAGATATATACTCATCTCTAAAATAACGAATAGTTGCCAAAACTGGGTTTGGAGCAGTTTGTCCAAGTCCACACATTGAGGCATCTTTTACCACTCTTCCTAGTTCTTCAAGCAGGTCTAAATCTTCTTCTTTGCCTCGTCCTTCTGTTATATCTGTAAGAATTTGATGCATTCTTTGAGTGCCTTCACGACAGGTAACACATTTACCACAAGACTCATCCTGTAAGAAGTTAGTAAAATATTTTGCAACATCAACCATACAGGTATCCTCATCCATGACAATCATTCCCCCGGAACCCATTATAGAACCCGCCTTCGTAAGAGATTCGTAATCTACTGGTAAATCAAATAACTCGGCAGGAATACATCCCCCCGAGGGCCCACCAGTTTGAACAGCTTTAATTCTTTTACCTTTTGGTGAACCTCCACCAATATCAAAAATTATTTCTCTTAGAGTAATACCCATTGGGACTTCAACAAGACCTGTATTTTTAACCTTACCAACAAGGGAAAATATCTTTGTGCCTTTAGTCGTATCTGTCCCAATACTTGCAAACCATTCTGCACCATTATCCAGTATCTTTGGAACACAGGCCCAGGTTTCAACATTATTTATATTGGTAGGTTTACCAAAAAGACCATACTGTATCGGGAATGGAGGTCTCTGTCTTGGCATACCTCTCCTTCCTTCAATAGATGCTATAAGAGCTGTCTCCTCACCACACACAAAAGCTCCTGCTCCTTCTGCTATCTTTATATCAAAATCAAAGCGCCGACCCAATATGTTCTTACCTAAATATCCAAATTCTCTAGCTTGTTCACAAGCTTTAGTTATATTTTTCACTGCTAGAGGATATTCATGACGCACATAAATCCAGCCTTCATTCGCACCAATTGCATAAGCCCCTATAATCATACCCTCTAAAACCAGGTGAGGATTACTTTCAAGAATACTTCTATCCATATATGCACCGGGGTCGCCTTCATCTGCATTACAGATTAAATACTTGATATCACTTTTAGACCTTCTAGCAAAATCCCATTTAAAACCTGTTGGGAACCCAGCTCCACCTCTTCCTCTAAGCCCTGATTTTTTTATAATATCTATAACTCTTTCAGGAGTTATTTCAGTTATAACCTTTTTAAGTGTCTCATAACCTCCTAAAGCCAGATAAGAATTTATATCAGTCGGGTCAATTAATGGATTATCCTTTAAAAGAATACGAAACTGCTTTTTATAAAATGGAATATCTTTTAAATAAGGATATTTATTCCCATCTGCATCTTTATATACAAATTTTTCTACAATTTTTTTGCCAATTAAAGTTTCTTTAACTATCTCTTCAACATTTTTAGGCTTTAAATTTTTATAAAATATCTCTTCAGGATATATAATTACATTTGGTTCTGCTTGACAGAAGCCATGGCAACCTGTAACTTTAATTTTAACTTGCTCTTCAATACCAAAGCTTTTTAAAGCTCCCCTGAAAGCCTCTATAATCTTTAAAGAACCTCGTGCCTGTCCACAGGTAGCAGAGGATATCGAAACTACAGTCATATTCATTTCACCTCCTTTTCCCCTGAAAGTGGATTAAAGAATACCGAATAAACATTATAAAATGCAGAAATTTCTTTTTCTAAATCTTCAAACTCAATAAAATGTTTCTTACAGCCCTTTCGGGAACAAATTTGAATCTTACTCCCTCCTACAAATTCAAAAGCTACCATTGGAGCACCACATTTATCACATAAGTTCTTAGATATAAGAACAGAATTACAGTATGGACAAAAAAATACAACTATCGCATCCTTTGGGATATGAATATCCGTAGCAATATTATAACTACCATAAAGAGAACTTAGGTATAAGTAACCACGTTTATTACCGATTTGAATAATCACTCTAGCACTTGGGTATCCGTCTATCAAGTGTTCACTGTCCATTAAATCGGCCTTGCAGTAAGGACATTTAACATTTACCTGTATCAAACCCGATCACCTCCTTACCTCTTGCAATAAAGAAGCTACCTTATCAGGTGTCATTTCTCCATAATACTGGTTATCTACTATTACAATTGGTCCAATAGCACAACATCCTACACAATTTACGGTTTCAAGAGTAAATTCTAAGTCTTTTGTTGTCTCACCAGTTTTAATGTTCAACTCTTTTTCAATCTCCTCTAAAACTTTTCTCCCTCCCCTAACATGGCAGGCGGTTCCTAGACAAACATGAATTATGTGTTTCCCCCAAGGGTCTAATTTAAAAGCTTTATAAAAAGTAGCTACTCCATAAACATCGCTCAAAGGTATTTTCAATTGTTTTGAAACTTCTCTCAATACATCTTCAGGTAAGTAATGATAATGCTTTTGAACATCTTCTAAGATGGAAATTAAAAGCCCATTATGTTTCCCTATAAGTTCTTCAACCAACTTTGATACTTCTGTCATAAAAACACCCCCTAATATTGACCTTCTTTCTTTTCAAAGAAAGAAGGCAAAGAAACTTTTAAAAGCTATCGCTCTACTACCGCTTTATTAATTACTGCCCATTCACAGAACTTACAATGGCAAATGGTGCGGAAGCATTTAAAGTTTTCTTGTTTACTCCTTTTACCAAAATAAGTAGTGTCAAAACTGTGGTCTCCTTATATCAACTTCCATTGCTAGGCGGATACCCCGCTTAAGTTGTTTAATTAATTCCCAACCCTTTTGGGTAGGAACCCAACGGTGCTCTGAGACGGGTTCTATAAATCCTTTAAGTTCCATAAAACTTATAACATCCAGAAAACGAACCATATCAAACTCTCCATCTTCAGATACTGACATAATTAACATTAAGAAATCCGCTTCATTATTAAGTGCCATTACATCGGCAGATGTGGTATCGGTACTACTTTGAAGTAAGAATTCCTCTTCTTCCATTTTTTATTACCTCCCTTTGGGTAGATATTTCTTTATAGCTGCCTCTAGTTCCTCTCCAGTAATAGCACCGACAAATTTTTCTTGTATCTTTCCATTAAGATCAATTATAAATGTGGTGGGTATATACGCTATACCCCCAAATTTTTTATCTAATTCACTATTCCCTAACAAGCAAACAGGATAGGTTATCTTATTGTGAGATAGAAAATCTTCTACCACTTTTTTCTGAAAATCCAATGAAATGCCTATTATCTTTACCCTCTTATCTTTGTAATTATTATATACAGATACAAAATCAGGTATTTCTGCTCTGCAAGGTGGACACCAGGTAGCCCAAAAATTTATTACTACTACATTTTTCTTATAAATAGAATTAGAGTCTATTATCTTACCATAAATAGTTACAAGTTTAAAAGGAGGTGCTTTTTGCAAGTATTTAGCATCTGCAGTTTCTTTATTTGTAATCTTTAAACAGCTAACAATTAATAAACTTCCTAGAATAAGTAGTGAAATACAAAAATACCTTTTGTTCACCGACTTTCACCAGCCTTTTTAATTGCTCTTTTAATTCCTGGTATAAACTGATCTTTAACTACATTATCCCAGCTCATTTTTAAGCTTAATTTATAACCCATCTCCAGATACTTCTCTCTCTGTGCATCATCCACAGGTAAAGCAGAAAAAATATTTTTAGCTACATAGTTACTGTTTAAAATTTCTATATTATTTCTTTCTACCTGTCCTATTTTTAGAAGAGCTTCCAAATCATATTCATTTTCAGGTAATTGGGTATAATTAGCTTCTATAAGAAGTGGAGAAGTTTTTCCCCCCAATGCTTTTCTAACAGCTCCTGCACATCCACAAATATTGGTATATACACAAATTGCACCAAATGAAAGTGGTTCTAATTGAGCAATTCCAAAAGGCTCATAAATAGATTGCCCGAACTCTACATCAGTTCCTTTTCTTATATCCATAAAATTCATATCTTCAGGCATACGCAAACCACAAAGTTCTCTACTCCACCCAAATTGATTTACTAAAACGCATTTTATTGCCAAAGCCTCTTCGTTAAAATTCTTTATTGCTCCATAAAAAGGAATTTCATAACTTATAAGGTCTGGTTTACCTTCTCTATGAACCACAGGCCAGCCATATCGTTCCATCTTAAGTATATCCTCTTTGCTTCTACCCTGAGGTACGCCAGAGGATAAGAAAAACATAATGCCCTCTTTACCTTCTTTAGCAAGCATTTTGTCCAGATGTTCCAATACCCTTATGTCTCTCCACAATCCTTTACTTGGCACAAGCCTTGTAACATGAGTAAAAATATAATCAGGTTCTATACCAAACAAATTATTTGCATAAGCTTTTAGTTTGTTTCGTGAAGCAATTTTTTCAGAGGCGGAAATCTTTTGTACAGGTATTCCATTATATACTAAGTCTATATCAAAATTCCTAAATTCAGGTCCCAAAAATCTAAACTCCTTTACTACTGAATCTCCTACAGCAAAAATACCGTCACACAAAATACTTCGTTTAATTAGAGGATGCTTAAAAAATTCTTCCTGGCTACCAAACACTTCCTCCAGATATTTTCCTTCTGCCATAGCCTTTTCTAAAGTATTATAAAACATTGTATCATGCCCTGGATTTTGCTCTATCAAAGGCCTTACAGTAGCTACTTCGTGTGCATAGAAAATAGTAGTATAATTATTATCTGAATACATTTTACTGCAAAAAATTAAAGGCATACCCATAAATTCGTGAGCTAAAATTACTTTAGGTAATTTTTCTTCTACACAAAGTAGTTCTACAGATTCCCACAGGGGTGGAGCTGCACTTATAAAAAACTCATATTCTTTATTTTGTTCATATTTAATAGATGCAAGTCCTAAATGTCTATATAAATCTCCTTTAAAGAGATTTTCTCTACGTTTATTTATCTCTTTAGGGTCTACTAATATTACTTCCACTTCTATATCACTTAGCTTTCTTTTCCCATAAATTATTTCTACTCCATATTTTCCCTCTATCTCAGATAATGCTTCTGCTATAGAAGAGGGGAGTTCGTTAACATTACACTTTTTGTAATAAAGGAACTTTACCTCTTTTTCAAGTCTTTGCTTATTTACGTTATCATAAGTATCTAGTGGACCTACAAGTAAGGTTCTCTTAATAGCCTTTTGATAATATGGACTTCCTACCAGTCCCAACAGCACAGCTCCAATTCCTCCCATTTTAAATGCTGCTTCATGAGTAGCATGTATTAATACACCTACTAAATGCGTCAACTCTAAATACACCTCCTACAACTAAACAATAGGCTCTTTTTTAAGGGATAGCCCTTTTTCTTTTAATTTTTCTATTATTTCAGCTAACGATTTTTTACCAAAATTTCTAAGAGCCATTAAATCGCTTTCTGATTTTTCAATTAACTGTCCTATATTTTCAATACCACTTCGTTTCAAGCAATTAAGCGCTCTAACAGATAAACCAAGAAACTCCACTTTTGTTTCAAGTAAAGTTATAAGATCACGTTTTTCTTCTTCTTTTTCCTCTTCTTTATAAATTTTGTAGTTTACAACTGCATTTAAATAATTGCTAAGCAAAAAAGCTGATTTACTTAGGGCTTCGTTAGGTTTAATCGTTCCATCAGTTGTAATTTCTATAGTAATCCGTTCGCAAGGTTCAATGGCTTCTTCTATTTTCTCTACCACATAGTTAACCTTTTTTATTGGCGAAAAATAAGAATCTATTGGAATTATGTTAATTGCACCTTCTAATTCTTTGTGTCTTTCGGCTTCTATATATCTAATCCCCCTTTTGATTCCTATCTCCATATTTAATTTAGCCTTATGCTCCGTTAAAGTAGCTATATGAAGGTGAGGATTAATTATTTCTACTTCACTATCAAGTTGAATGTCAGCTGCTGTAACTTCTCCTATACCTTCAACCTTTAAATGCAAGACCTTATTTTCTTCACTAAAACTCTTTATTTTCAATTTTTTTAAATTAAGAACAATCTGGGTTACATCTTCTAAAACTCCAGGAATAGTAGAAAATTCATGGAGAACCCCATCAATCTTTACATAATAAGGTGCTACACCTGGCAAAGAAGAAAGTAAGACTCTCCTAAGAGAATTTGCCAGAATTCTTCCCATACCATCTTTTATAGGAAATGCCTCAAATTTCCCATAGTTCTCATTAATTTCAACCTGATTAACCTGCACAGTTGAGTTCATATTTTTTATTCCTCCCATAATAATAAAATTGCAATAATTGTATCATCAATATACATAAAAGTCAAATTAAAGCTTTAAAACCTACTCTCATCTCTATCCAGTAGCATATCTACAAAATATTTAGGGTCGAACTCTATTAAATCTTCCTTCTTTTCTCCAACCCCTACCAGTTTAACAGGTAATCCAAGCTCTTTATGAATGGATATAATAATACCACCTTTAGCAGTGCTATCTAACTTTGCAAGAATAATTCCAGTTAAAGGTATCGCTTCTTTAAACTTCTTAGCTTGAACAAGAGCATTTTGCCCCATACTAGCATCTAAAACCAATAAATTTTCCCCGTATGTTACACCCTGTTTTTTTTCTAAAACTCTGTAAATCTTTTTCAATTCTTCCATTAAATTATACTTAGTATGTAATCTTCCTGCGGTATCAACAATTACATATTCTAGCTCTCGTTTAATTGCAGCTTCCACAGCATCATAAACTACTGCTGCCGGGTCTCCACCAGGAGAATGTTTAACTATCATACAGCCAATATTATTAGCCCACCTTTCCAGCTGTTCTATGGCAGCAGGACGAAATGTATCTGCAGCTGCTAATATCACCTTCTTCCCCTGACTCTTAAGTTTATATGCCAGCTTACCTATGGTAGTAGTCTTGCCAGACCCATTTACACCTACTATTAAATATATCGTAGGAAGATTAGAAGAAGTCTTTAATGTAGTACAATTGCTACTCAATAGTTCTATTAAAAGCTTTTTTAATAAAACCATTAATTCCTCACCCGAATTAACATTCTGATTAGCAGCTCTTTTACGTAGTTCATTTATTAACCATTCTGTAGTTTTTATACCTAAATCTCCACTAATTAATAATTCTTCCAGTTCTTCCCAGAACTCTTTAGTAACTGCTCTTCGGGATAATATATTCCATAAACTGACAGTAAATGTCTCTCTTGTCTTTTGAAAACCTGTTTTTACTTTTCCTAAAAATTCTTTTAACATAACTTCTTATGTTCTAGTTAATAAGGGTAATTCCTGCTCTTTAGATAATTTTAAAGAGAAAATTTCGCCACTTCCCTTCTTAAAAGTAACCCCATATAGGCTATCAGCCATTTCCATTGTATGTTTATTATGAGTAATTAAAACAAATTGAGTATTGGTAAAGGTGCGAAGTAGTTTCATAAACCTTTCAACACTTCCATCATCTAAAGCAGCCTCCACTTCATCAAAAAAGCAAAAAGGAGGAGGATTAACTCGCAATATTGCCATAATTAAAGCAAGAGCTGTCAGTGCTTTTTCACCCCCCGAAAGAAGTGATATATTTTTAACTCCTTTCCCTGCAAGCCGCACTTCTATGGTTATACCAGCATTTTCTTCTGTCAACTTCAACACCGCTTCACCACGAGGGAAAAGCATTTTAAAAGTCTCTTGAAATTCATTATTTATAAGTTTGAAAAGTGTATAAAATTTTTCATTATAAGTATACTTTATATTTTCTATAAATTGTTGTAAGGATTTTATACTATTTTCAAGGTCCTGCTGCTGGGTTAGTAGTCGTTTTAATCTTTTATCTGTATGCTGACATTCTTTATCTGCCAGTGGATTAACCTGCCCGATAGTCTGCATCTGGCTTTTTAATTCTTCGCACTTTGCTATTAGTTCTTCCTCCGATTCCTGTGGCGGAGGGGTGTGGTAAATTTGAGCTGGTAGCCCTTGCGTAAATAAACTTAATTCTGCATAGGATTGAATTTTATTTTTCTCTAGTTGTAGTCTTTTCTCTTCTAAATCTAATTTACTTGTATTTAATTTATTAATTTGATTTTCAAGATCTTTTAGCTTTTTTTCTTCAAAAGTAAGTTTATCTTTTAAAAGAGATTTACTGTTTAAAAGTTCACTAAATTGCTTTTGTAATAACTGTAAAGAAGTTGTAGATAAATTTATTTTCTCTATAAGCTCATCTAATTCTTTTTTATTTTTTAAAATGGTTTCCTCTAATTCTTTTAATTCCTCTTTTAGTTTATTTTCATGAGATTGCCAAAAAGATATTCTCTCTTGTTTAGCAAGGAGAAGCTCATTAGATTCTTTAATTTTTTCTAATAAAGATATGTATTGCTTGTAATCTATATTATAAGTAGTTTGCCAGTCTTTAAACACCTTAAGTGCGGCATCTTTTTCCTCCTGCAGCTGTTTATAATGAAGCATTAAATTAGCTTTCTCATTCTCCAGTATATTAAATTCATTCAATAAAGAATCTACTACTTTTTCTCTATCCCTTTGCTCTAATTCTATGTCTTTTTGCTTCTGCAATTTTTTATTCATATTTCCTTTTATAAATTCCAACTCTTTTCTGCAGATGTGAATCTGTCCTTTCAATTCACTTTCTTGCTTTCCCAAAGAAATTAGCCTTTGAGTTGTATCCTCTAACAAAGTTTTAACTTTGTCTATCTCATTTTTTATATTTAGTTCTTCTGCTTCTTTAATTTTTATTTTCTCTTCCGTTTCTTTAATGTCATATCTTCTTTTAATTAGATTAAAGTCTTTTTTATCTACTCCCCCTGTAATTGCTCCACCTCTTGTAATTAACTCCCCTTCTAGGGTAACAAGATTACATCCCTGTGGAATTTCTCCGCGTTTTACAAGCTGTGTAGCATCATCTAATGTTTTTACTATCCAGTAGTTTTGAAGTAGATATTCAGCTGCAGGTCTATACTGAGAAGATATAGAGATAAAGTCCAATGCATTACCCAGCACTCCATTACCTGTAATAGTTTTCTTTTGAAAACCACTACTTTGCGTTTCTTTTAGCAGACTTAGTGGAAGAAAAGTAGCTCTTCCCCCCGCTGTATCTTTTAAAAACGCTATAGCCTGCTTGGCATCTTCTTCTGTTAAACATACAATGTTTTGGGCGCGCCCTCCAAGGGCTACTTCTATAGCCCTTGCAAATCCTTGTTTTATATCAATAAGCCCTAAAAAAGGAGCAATTATTCCACTTAAGCTTTGCTGTTTTTGATTTTTGGCTATCATAATTGTTCTAACACCTGCATAATAACCAGTAAAAGCTTTTTCAAGTTCCAAAAGCATTCTTCTTTGAGAAGCCAGATATTGTAAACTTTCCTTTATTTCTTTTTCAATCGCAGTATATTGCTGTAGCTTATTTTTAAGTTCTTTCTCTTTCAGGAGCAAATGTTGAGAAGTTTCTTTAATTAAAGCTTCTTCATCTAAAAGAACAGCAATTTGTTTATTTAACCTGTCTTTCTCCTCGCTCAATTTATCTACTTCTTTGCAAATCTGATTAAAAGTTGCAGTATAATCCTGTAACTGTTTAAGTATATAGTTTTTATGTAATTCTTTTTCTCTTAATTTAGAATTTATAGTTTCTATTTCTTTAGTTACACAATTAATCTTTTCTTCTAAAGCAGAAAGTGTTTTTTGAAAGTTGTCTCCTTCCTTTTCCCAAAGTTCTATCAAAGCTCTGGTATTTATAGTATCTTCTTTAAAAAGCAATAACTCTTCTGTAAGAGTAGCAATACTTTTTTCTATTCTTTTTAATTCTTTCTTTATTTTTATTATCTTCTCTTCTGTAAACTTTTTCTCTATTGTTATTTTATCTTTTTGTTCATTGTAAAATGTAACCTGCCTTTCTGTTTCTTTAAGTTTATGCTCCAGCTGGGTAGTCTCTAACTCTTGCGAAACAATCTTTTCTTTTAAAATCTCAATATTCTTAAAAGTCTTTTCAAAGTTCTGTCTAGTAACAATTAACTTTTTACTTTTTTCCTCTAAAGTCTTTTCTAAAGAAGACAATTTTTTTTGGAATTCTGCAAATTTATTTTTTAATTCTACAAACTTTTTTACTTTTAATTTAAACTCAAATTTTGAAAGTTCTCTAGCAAGGTTCTCATACTCTAGATACCTCTGTCTTTCTTTCTCTAAATTTTCTTTCTGAAGTATTACTTCTCCAATAATATCCTGCAATCTCTCTAAAGAGTTTTCTGTCTGCTTTAATTTGTGTAAGGCTTTTTGACATCGCAATTTGTATTTTTCTAAATCAGTACTTTCTTCTATTAGTTCTTTTAGCTCTTGAGGTGTGCTTAATACTATCCTTTCTACTTCTCCCTGGGTGATTAAAGCCATTGAATTTCTTCCAAGTCCACTTCCCCAGAAAAGCTCCTGAACATCTTTTAGATGGCTTGGGGTGGAATTAATAAAAATCTCGCTTTCTCCATCCCGATAGATTCTCCGGATAATTTCAATTTCTGTAAATTCTAAAGGTAATTTCTTGCTTTGATTATCAATTCTTAAAATTACTTCAGCAAAATTGGAAGGACTATGAAAATTATTACCAGAAAAAATAAGGTCTGTAGCCCGACTGGCTCTCAAAAGAGTGTTTCTACCCTCCCCTATCACCCATAGAAAGGCATCCATAATATTGCTTTTACCACTACCATTTGGACCTATAAATGCTGTAAATGGAGTTAAGAAATTTATAGTGGTTCTATGAGGAAAATTTTTAAATCCTGTGAGTGTAAGTGCTTTTACTATCATCTAGGAGACCAACTTGGAGAGGAATTATCAGCATTGCTATTAGTAAGATTTTTCTCTCCAGTTCCATCTACATTTATAACATAAATATCATAAATATCTTTTCTTTTAGACATAAAAGCAATTTTATCACCATTAGGGGAAAAGGAGGGATAACCATTAATATAACCGTTATGTGTAATTTGCGTTTGATTACTTCCATCTCTACCCATTATATATATCTCGGCATTACCACTTCTATAAGAAACAAAAGCAATCTTATCTCCAAAACGAGAAAAAGATGGATAACCATCATATTGTTTCTCATTAGTTAGCCGTATTGGATTGGAACCATCTCTATTCATTATATATATCTCAGAATTGCCATCTCTGGTAGTATCAAATGCTATTTTATCGCCATCTGGAGAAAAACAGGGATTTTTATCATCTGCTTCATTATCAGTTAAACGAATTTCATTTCTCCCATCACTATCCATAAGATAAATATCAAAATTACCTTCTCTTTTAGACATAAACACTATCTGTCTTCCATCTGGAGAAAACTTTGGATGCCCATCTTGATATTGATTAACAGTAAGTCTGGTTTGATTATTCCCATCTGCATCCATTAAATAAATTTCATAATTTCCATCACGATTAGAAATAAATACAATTTTCTTACCATCAGGAGAATAAGAAGGATGGGCATCGGAAGCCCTACTCCTTGTCAATCTAGTCAATCCACTCCCATCAACATTCATAACATATATCTCATAATTCCCATCCATCTTGGAGCAAAACAATATCTTGTCCTTTACAATTTGTGTCTCTACCAGCACTCTAGCTTTGCCCTGAACTGTTTTGCCTGTTTCAGGTATTGTTGCCATAGCAATTACTTCTAATTCTCCTGTATCTAATGCGGTAAATAATCCTGTCCCATCAATAGTACCTACCATTGCATCAGAAGTTTCCCAGGTAACATTAACATTTAAGGGATTTCCACTCAAATCTTCACCTATTGCACTAAACTTAAAAGTCTCCCCTACCTTTATAGCAATATTAGAAGGATTAACCTTAATTTTTGAAGGTGCTCCTGCAGCCACCACCACTTTTGCAGAAGCATTAAAACCTTGATATGTGGCAAGCACTTCCCCTTCTCCTTTGCCGAAGGCAGTTAATACGCCTTCCGAGGAGATCTGTCCTATCTCGCCAGATATACTCCAGGTGGGAGTAACCTCTTTGCTATTTCCAGCATCATCCAGTATATTAGCTACAAACTTAACTGTTTCTCCTACTTTTACAGTAGCTGTAGCGGGAGAGATTTCTAGTTTTTTAACCTCTCCTAGAGTTACTTCCACATCTGCTGTAGCTTTAATATCTTGATAGCTAACTACAACCTTTCCGTTACCAACTTTTTTTGCAGTAAAAACTCCACTACTATCAACACTACCTATATTCCCCTCTACTGACCATTGTGGAGCAATTTGCATTAGATTACCTTCAGTATTTTTAGCTATATATGCAAAATTAGTACTGCCTCCTGCTTTAATAGTAAGATGATCTGGAACAATTACTAAACTCCCCAATTTAGGTGGAGTAACCTCTTTGGGCTTCTCTACACCTTGAAACATAATTTTATATCCTGCTAATATTGGAGAACCCTTTTCTGAAGGAATAACAATTGAGGAGTCATCTTCAACAGAAACTACTTTTACCTTAGATATTGAAACAATTTTCCTTTTTTTCTCCCCAGCTTGAACAATAGTAATCTCATAATAAACTAACCCCTGCATCCCAAATTGTATACCATCTTTTTTACCTAAATCTATCTTAACTTTTCCTTCTGCTACATCTATTACATTACCTACTAAATTTTGCTTTTCTGCTATTGCAATTTTAAAAAGTACCAATAAAATAAAGAAGATAAAGGCAAAAAAAAGCTTCTGCTTCATTATTCTTTTTTACCCTCTTCTAATACTGATTTTGAGGGGGCAATGTTTAATATTAAATTGCGACTAGCTCTTTTTTGATATTCAATATTTTTTACTACTCTCACAGTAGCTCTTACTAACAATACCAAAAGTATTACCAAAGCTACTACAATTAATAATAACCAAAAACCTGGTTTTGCAATTAAATTACTCCACATCAGATTTTTCTCCTTGTTCTTTAAAAACTTTTATACTCTCAATATAAGATGAGAAGAAAAATTGTTTATACTTTCTTCCAAAATATATTCCTTCTACTACTATCAAATCTTCGTCAACATAAACTAATCTTCCCCCTTCTCCCCCGCTTCCACCTCTTGTATATACCCACACCTCTCTACCAGGTATTAATTCTTCTTTAATTAATTGCAATTCAAGTGGAATTTTGTTCATTATTTATTTTCACCTCTTTCTAGCTTTTTTATTTTAAATCCAGATTACACTTAGCCAAATGCATATAAATAGCCATCATAAGAGCCTATAAATAACTTACCCATCCCTACTGCAGGGGATGAACTTAGAGGTCCTCCAGTTTGATATTCCCACCATATCCTACCGCTTCTAATATCCATACAATATAAATTACCATCCCCTGAACCTATATATAAATATTGTTTTCCTATAACAGGAGAAGAAAGAATCCAGGTTTTAGTTGGTATCCTCCAATAAATCTCCCCTGTGTAAGCTTTAAAACAATAAACATTACCATCCCATGCCCCTACAAATAATCTACCAGCATCTACAGCTGGGGAGCTTTTAATCCAGCAACGCAAATCTCTTTTCCATATCACTTCTCCAGTTGATATATCTAATGCATAGATATTTGCATCCCAGGATCCAATAAAAACCATATCTTCCCATATACAGGGTGTCGTTTCTACCCAATTTTTAGTGCGAAACTTCCATACTAAATTACCTGTAGCAGCTTCTAAGGCATAGAGATGCCCATCGCAAGAACCAATAAATACCATTCCCCTGGCAACTGCAGGAGAACCGTGCAACCAATTCCCAGTCTGATAACTCCACATCTTCTCCCCATTATTTAAGTCAAGAGCATAAAGAGTTCTATCATATGCACCCCAAAAAACCATACCTTCTCCAATGGCTGGCGAGGTTTCGATTACATTTCTGGCATAATATTTCCATATTAATGTGCCATCATAAGCACTGAGAGCATAAAAGTTACAATCCCATCCTCCAATATATACAACACCTCCTGCAACTGCTGGTGAAGAAGTAAGCACATCTTTGGTAGTATATCTCCATATCTCTTTACCAGTAGACCCTTCTATACAATAAACATTTTTATCCGAACTACCAATATAAACATTATTCATATAAAAAGCCGGCGAAGAACCCAACTTTTGTCCTAATTTACTTTTCCAGATTAATCTTAAAGGTGGAGAAGGTATATCGCCAGTTGCACCAATATGCTGAGGGTTTTTACGGAACATAGGCCAATCATCTTCTGTAATTTTTCTTACTTTTTCTAATTGAGTTTCTTTTGCAGTTATTTGTTGAGGTAATACACTTCCACAATTAACACAAAGCTCTTTATAGCACAAATTTAAAAAGCCACAATATTTACAGGGGATACTACCTATTCCTTCTAAAAGAGCCTGTCTCATTTCAAAAGCAGTTTGGAAACGAACTTCAATATCTTTATTTATTGATTTCATAATAATTTGTTCAGTTCTACTAGAAATATTCGGATTCATTGTCCCTAAAGGAGGGAAATTGCCAGGGTTCTGGACAGGGTCGTAACCGGATAGTAAGCGGTAAAGTGTTACTCCAAGAGTATAAATATTGGAACGATGGTCTATTATTCCCTTTCCATATTGCTCCACAGGTATATATCCTATAGTTCCAATTCTCCTCATCTTTTTAAAGAAGCCTTTGGGAACAAAAAAACGAGCTAAGCCATAATCAAATACTTTTATGTTCTTTTTAACAGTAAGCATTATATGAGCTGGTTTAAGGTCATATAATATTAAAGGAGGTTCAAATGAATGTAAATAAATAAGTAACTCCAAAAGCTGGTCAGCCCATTCCAGCACCTTCTCTTCAGTAAGTAACTCCTTACTTTGTAGTAAAATTTTCTCAAATGTCTCTCCTTCTAAGTATTCCATTACTAGAAAAGGTGAATCTTCTTCTAAAAACAAATCTTTAATCTTAGTTAATAAAGGATGGTCAATACTAGCCCAAATATTTACTTCCGCGATAAAATCCTTTAAGGAAGAAGAAAATTCCTGAGTGTTAACTGCGGAGCAGTTAAATTGTTTTAAAGCAACTTTTTGACGATAAGACATTTCATCTTCTGCTAAATAAACTACACTGTTAATTTTTTTACTGATAACATCCTTAATTTTATATCTTCTTTGAAGATAACTACCACTTGGGAGTACTTCTAGCATAACCTACCACTATTAAATATATTTCAAACAATAAAATTACTATAGATATTATCCATAGCATCTTTGCACCCTTACCTCTAGTTAATAGATTAAAAGTAAACAATAAGCTTAAAAAAATCATCAGGACTATTCTACCCATCTCGCTAAAACTTTTATTCTCCTGAAATAAAAAAATATAAACTATAAAAGTAATAATCCACAGTATATAAAAAACCAAGATGTTATGTTGCATCTATTTCTTTAATACTCAAATTAGAAGGATTTAAAATTTTATCTGTATCATCTAATTCTTCTTTAATAAACAATGGGGAAGATGTTAAATTTTGCAAAGTTATAGATTCTTCTTTTTGTCTTGCCTCGTCTACCTCTTCTAATATTCTATCTAATTCCTCTCCTTCAATTATTTCTTTTTCAAGAAGTGCTTTTGCTATTTTTTCTAATTTATCCCTGTTATTGGCTAAAATCTCTTTAGCCACCTGATATCGGCTGTCAATTAAATGGTGAATTTCTTTATCTATTTTGTCTGCAGTATTTTCACTGTAATTCCTCTCTTCATAAATATCTCGCCCAAGGAATACCTGTCTTTCTTTCTTACCAAATGTTCGAGGTCCAAGTTCCTCACTCATTCCATATTCACATACCATATGCCTGGCAAGGGTGGTAACCTTTTCTAAGTCATTTTGTGCACCTGTAGATAACTCTTTAAATATTAATTCTTCTGCCACCCTTCCAGCTAGCAAAACCGACATCTGAGCTAATAATTCTGATTTTGTTTGAATATGCCTATCTTCTTTAGGCAAATGCATTGTATAGCCTAAAGCTAATCCACGAGGTAAAATAGTAACTTTGTGGACGGGATCGGTATTAGGTAAAAGTTTACCAACCAAAGCATGTCCTGCTTCATGATAAGCAATAGTTAATTTTTCTTTTTCAGTAATAACACGACTTTTTCTTTCAGGTCCTGCTATAACTCTCTCGGTGGCTTCTTCCATATCTTCCATTTCTATCTGTTTCTTATTCTTTCTAGCTGCAAGCAATGCTGCTTCATTAAGCAAATTTTCCAGGTCTGCACCCGAAAAACCTGGTGTCATTTTAGCTATTATATCCAAACGCGCCTCTGGTGAAATGGATTTACCTCTACTATGAACTTCAAGAATACTTTTTCTCCCCTTTACATCAGGTTGATCTACTACTATCTGTCGGTCAAATCTACCAGGTCTTAGAAGAGCGGGGTCTAATATATCAGGACGATTAGTCGCCGCTATAATTATAACGCCAGCATTTGCTTCAAAACCATCCATCTCTACGAGTAATTGGTTAAGTGTCTGCTCTCTTTCATCATGCCCTCCTCCTAGACCTGCTCCTCTGTGTCTACCCACTGCATCTATTTCATCAATAAATAAAATACAAGGAGAACTCTTCTTTGCTTGCTCAAACATATCTCTCACACGGGAGGCTCCAACTCCTACAAACATTTCTACAAAATCTGAACCACTTATATAATAAAACGGCACTCCAGCTTCTCCTGCGATAGCTCTTCCAAGCAGTGTTTTGCCACAGCCTGGGGGACCAAGCAAAAGAACACCTTTAGGAATCCTGGCTCCCAATGCCTGAAATTTTTTGGGGAATTTCAAAAACTCCACTACTTCCTGCAGTTCCTCCAGTGCTTCTTCAAGCCCAGCCACATCTGCAAAAGTTACTTTTGGACGCTTATCATCAAAAAGTTTAGCTCTACTTCTTCCAAATGTAAATGCCTGACTGCCTCCTGTCTGTGCATGTCTAAATATTAACATAAAGAAAGTTATTAATAAAATGTATGGTAAGAAAGAAAGCACTGTAAGCCACCAGGGTTGAGTAGAAGGAGGTCGAGCTTCTATTTCTACTTTATGAGCCCTGAGTATCTTTATTAAATCCGGGTCGGATGGAGCAAAAGTTTTTATATTCTCTTCATCTTTAGTAATACCAAAGATTATATTGTCTTCAAGTGTTACCTTTTTTACCTTGCCCTCTTCTATTAATTGCAGGAGTTCTGAATAACTAAGTTGTGTAGTGGTTACCTGGCTTTTTGTATAAAGAGAATATCCCCATATACCAATAAATATAATCAATAACCATATTGTAAGATTACGCATAAACTTCATAATGTCTTACTTCTCTCTAAATGAGAATTATACCATATTTTCTAAAAGACTGCAAACAAATTTCTTCTTATTATTATAATACCCCGATGAAAGGACAATTGCGAAATCTCTCTTCAAAATCCAGTCCATAACCTACTACAAATTCGTCAGGGCAAATAAAACCACAATAATCTATGGGGACAGGAATTTTTCTATGTGATACCTTGTCTAACAATACACAAACTCTTACAGAAGCTGGTGAACGAGTATTAAGGTAATTAAGCAGATAAGAAAGAGTAAGCCCATTATCTACAATATCTTCTATAAGTAAAATGTGCTTCCCTTTAATGCTAAAATCCAGATCTTTAAGTATCCTAACCTCTCCACTACTACTTGTTCCGCCTTTGTAACTGGAGACCACCATAAAATCTAAAATAATATTTGAAAGAGGAATTTGCTTTATTAAATCAGTCATAAAAAGAACTGCCCCCTTTAAAACACCCACAAAAATAACTTCAGTATAATCCCTATAATCTTGCGTTATATTATAAGCTAACTCTTTTATCTTCTCCTGTATCTCTTTTTCTGTAAAAAGTATCTTTTTAAATTTATCCTTCATAACTTTTTACCTCTATCTTCAATACTTGCTTACCTGGAGTGGGGATTGCTACACGACTTCGCCTAACCCCTACTATCCATAATACTTCTTTTTTATCAACAAGAAGAAGACTTTTATCTCTATCTTCTGGTGGTATTTTAAGGTCAATAAATAAATCCTTTATCTTTTTACTCCCTTCTATTCCTTTCGGCTTAAACCTGTCTCCTTTTTTTCTGGTTCTTATCGACAAAGGAGGACAAATTTCATCCCAAGCAAAATACTCTATCCATTTAGAATAAGCACTTTCCCCATTATAATCAAGTAGTTTAGAAACTATTTTTAACCCAAATTCTTTAATTTCTGTTTCCCCCGGGATAGCCAATTCTTTATCCAGTTGAAAAAACAGTTCTACAGAATTGTCTCGGGTTAAATATATATTTTCATATACCCGCTTAGCTATTATTTTATTTCCAAGTGGTACCCTTTTACCAGTAGGTAAATTTAATAGACTCTCAAGTCTATATAAAGAATTATAAGTAATTATCTGGTCTCCTTCTAAAGAAAGTTTTTTTATTAAATAATAAAATAATCTTCTTTGAAGTGCATATGGTTCTTTGAGTAACTTTTCACGAGAGATTATAATTTCGTTTTCTCCCCAACTTTTAACAACTCTTTCAGAGGCTTCTTCTGTAAGTTTATCCCAGAAAGCATCCTCACTTTGAAGCACCTTACTCATACGTAAAAAAGTATTTATTAGATTGGGGTTAAACTCTCTAGTCAAAAAAGGTATTAACAGTAGACGAATTTTATTGCGAACAAAATTTGTATCCTGATTGGTTGTATCATCAAAAAAATGGTAACCATTATCCTGACAGTATTTTCTTATTTTATCTCTATCTATAAAAAGTATAGGCCTTATAAAGTTATTTCTTTTGGGGAGAATACCCTTTAAACCTTTTAGCGTTGCACCACGCAATAAATTCAAAAGTATTGTCTCTGTCTGGTCAAGTGCAGTGTGCCCCAAGGCAATTTTATCTAGTAAATTCTGTTTTAATAAAGATTTAAAAAAATTATACCTTTCTTTTCTACCAATATCTTCTATAGAACATTTTAATTGAGATGACAATTGTGGTATATCTTTCCGGGCATAATAAAATGGCAAACACATCTTTTGAGCTAATTTCTTAACAAAATAAGCATCACGAAAACATTCCATAGCTCGCACCTGGTGGTTAAAATGAACTATAGCCAATCTAATCTTTAGTTCTTTCCGAAACCTATAAAATAACCAAAAAAGTCCTACAGAATCTGCTCCACCAGATAAGGCTACTCCTATTCTATCACCTGCATCCAACATATTATAATTTTTAATAGTAGTTAAAAACTGCTCTTCTACTTTATTCATAATTAAAATAAAAATGACAGTAACAGTTTGGTGTTTCTAAAAATTTTTGGGAGAGCTTTTCAAAAATACCTTCCAAAACCCCTACTTTCTTTATTAAAGAAAGGAGGCAAAGACGCTTTGCGGGTACACAGTACCTAAACTTTCAACTGCTTCCTCCCTGCTAACCTTTGCAGGTGTAACAGTAGCGATTAAAGTTTTTGGTGCTTTGCCCCCACCACAAAGCGCGCACCCACTGCGTGCCTTGCCTACTTATTTTTTGAAGAAATAAATTTCCCTCAAAAGATACCTTCATAAAAAGCTTTTGCAATACATTTTTTAAAAAACTAAACTATTAAATAAATGGCGACGCAGGGACTCGGACCCTGGACCTAAGGATTATGAGGCCTTCGCTCTAACCACCTGAGCTACGTCGCCCTGATAAGATTATTATATATATAAAATAAAAAAAGTCAAGAAAAGATACAGAAATTTCTAAAAAACTCTTTTTGATAAAATAAAAAAGTTAAAAAACCTATCATTAAAGCATTTATTAAAAGCAATTATTTTTTTATCAAAATAAACATAGGGATAGATGTAAGCTGTATTATTACTGAAAATATAATCAGATAAACTACAGAAAAATCATATAAAATACCCATAAAAGCACTTCCTAAAAACCAGGCTAAACCATAACCAGTATTAAAGATTCCATAAGCAAAACCTCGTTTGTCTATCGGCACTAAAACTGCAATAGAAGACCTCATAACAGATTCCTGTGCTCCCATACCAATACCCCAAAGTATAATACCCAAAATAGCCAGGTAAAAGTTATTGCCAAATGCAAAAATTGCAAAAAATGAAGAAATAAAAGCAGAAATTGCCAGTGTCGTAATGCCTATTTTGTCAAACAGACGCCCGAATAAAAGTGCTGCTATAGCATCCACTCCCATTGCAATAGTATAAAAAATAGGTATTAAATTATCAGAAGTTAAAGCCAATTTCTTAAGATGATAAGCAATCAGAGGAAAATCTGCATATCCTGCTGCAACTAAAGCTATTGCAATAAGATAAATCCAAAAGGCTTTTGTAAAACATTTACCTTCCAGTTTAATCTTTTTTTCTTCAAAAGACTCAGGATTAGGATATATAAATTTAGCAGTTAAAAGGATAGCCATTGATAAAATAGCAGGTATTAATAAAATGGCAAAACCAGTGTTATAACTTCCCTTTAAATAAAAAACCGCAGCAATAACAAGTGGTCCAATGAGTGCCCCTATTTGGTCCATTGCCTCATGCAAAGCAAACCCCCATCCCTGTCCAATGCTATGTGTAGCATGTGAAAGCATTGCATCACGAGCAGGAGCCCGTATTGCTTTGCCTATTCGCTCTGTTATTATAAGCATAGCCGCTATTTCCCATCTACCTGCAATGGAAAGAAGAGGGACTGCAAACAGATTAATTGCATATCCAACAACAGTTATAACCCAATATCTACCTGTCTTATCACTTATATAGCCAGAAAGAAGGCGAAGTCCATATCCAATCAACTCTCCCAGCCCGACAACAATACCTACTACAGTTGCACTTGCCCCAAGAATTGCCAGAAACGGGCCTGTAATACTACGGGCTCCTTCATAAGTTATATCAGCAAAGAGACTTACTAGCCCTAACAGGACTACAAATTTAAATGAAGATTTTTTAGATTTTATAAAATGTTTCTTCATTTTTAAAAAAACTTCTATTCTACTTTATATTTTCCTACTTCTTTTACAAAAATAAGGTAGGGGATTTTTCTTCCCCAAAGAAATTATATCAATATTATGGAAGAGAGAAATTATAAAGAGCTAAAGCAAAAAGCATTTTCTCTGGGTGCTAAATTATTCGGAGTTGCCAGTATAACTAAACTCAAAAAAGATTTTTATTTACCTCCTTTACTCCTTAAAGACATTGATTTAGCCGTATCTTTAGCAGTGCCTCTTTTAGATGGGGTATTAGAGGAGATAGAAAATCATCCTACACAGCTTTATTTTCACCTTTACAGGCAGGTAAACTTCTTCCTGGATAGAATAGCATTTTCTCTTTCTACTTTTATCCAGGATAAAGGTTATTTAGCTATTCCTATTCCAGCTTCTCAGGTGATTAACTGGGAAAAGCAGATTGGGCATCTGTCTCACAAAAAAGTGGCTCTCTATGCAGGGCTAGGATGGCTTGGCAGAAATAACCTAATTGTAACTCCCGAGTATGGGGCAAGGGTTCGGCTTGTAACAATACTTACAAATATGCCTTTAGCTAAAGACAATCCTATAGAAAGAGATTGCGGAGATTGTAAAGCCTGTGTCAGTATCTGTCCTGCAGGAGCAATTAGAATGAATGTAAAAGATTTTGACCATATAACTTGTTTTGAAAAATTAAAAGAATTTAAAAAGTTTGGTTTTGCAAATCAATATATTTGTGGAGTGTGTGTCAAAGCCTGCAAAGGAGAAAAAACATTAACTTCGTGGACCAAATATTAAAGTGCCAATACGAATTATATTAGCCCCTTCTTCAATTGCCACTTTGTAAGTGGCACTCATTCCCATAGATAAATAACGCATTTCTACATTTGAAGGAAGCTTTTTGTTTGCCAAATATTTAAACAAATTAGCTGTATCTCTAAAATAAGGTCTTAAATCCTGTGGATCAGGTAAAAAGGGGCCCATAGTCATTAATCCAAGAATTTTTAAATTTTGAAATTCTCCTATTTTGTATAAAAACTCTTCCACTTTTTGAGGTATTAAACCCGACTTCTGTGGTTCACTGGCACTGTTAACTTCTACTAAAACAGGCATTATTTTATTTAACCTCCCAGAATATTTATCTATCTCTCTGGCTAACTCAAGAGAATCCAGTGTTTCTATCATATCAAAAAGAGAAACTGCCACTTTTACTTTATTTCGCTGTAAATGTCCTATAAAATGCCATCTTGCTTTACTGCCTATAATAGCAATTGCTTCTTTTGCCTCTTTAACATAATTTTCACCAATTACTTTTATTCCAGCATTAATGGCTTGTTCAATTTCTTTCGGAGTGCGTCCTTTAGCAGCACCCTCTAAAATTACACCCTGTGGTAATTCTTTTAAAATAGCTTTTACTCTATCTTCAATGTTCATAATAAAATCTGCATCTTCTCTTGTGCCATTAACAAGGTAAGACCTTTGGGGGCCAGTTTTCGTGCTTCTTCAAGTATATAATCTAACTCCTCATCATTATGATCCGGGTCATGATGGGTAAGTATTAATGTGCCTACCTGTGCTTCTCTTGCAATTTTAATAGCATCTTCATAAGTGCTATGTCCCCACCCTATTTTAGATTTTCCTGAAACTCCAAAATACTCTTGAGGTGTATACTGAGCATCGTGTATAAGTATCTGAGCTTTATCTGCCAGTTTAATTAATTTTGGGGATAAATTTTCATCAGTTTCTGTATCGGTAGCAAATACAATAGACTTATTCTGGCAATCTATTCTATATGCAAAAGAACCATTCGGATGATTAAGTTTGCAATTGGTGATAACAATATCTTTATATAAAGTAATTTGCTGTCCTTCTTTTAAGTGATAAAACTCAAATTTTGCAGGCATCTGTTCCAGTGTTACAGGGAAACTAGGATATTCTTGTTGATTTTCTAAAGCTCTTCTTAGTCCCTGGGCTTCTTTGTCTTCTCCATAAAGATGAAGAGTATTACCAGCCTCAAAAGCAGGCAAAAAGAATGGAAAGCCCTGAATGTGGTCCCAATGAGAATGGGTAAAAAATATATTAGCTTCCCTACCATTTCCTAAAAACCCTTCTTGAATTAACTTCTTACCCAGGACTCTTGCCCCTGTCCCCATATCAAAAATTATCCATTCTCCTTTAATCTCAACACTAACACAGGTAGTATTTCCTCCATAACGAACAGTCCCCGGTCCCGGGGTAGGTATAGAGCCTCTAACCCCCCAAAATGATAACTTCACTTCCTTATACCTCTACACTTAATCCGGTAATCTATTAAAATAAAGTTTAACTAAATTATTTTTATACAACTTATAAAATTCCTGCTATAAATAAACTTACTTTTAATTGCATTCTCAATCTGTGTCATTGTAAGCTAGCCCAAGAGCCCATAGCAAAGTCATCCCGTAAACATTCATCCCGAGTAATACATAGTTACTATTATACCCCGCGTTAAAACATTATTAATAGCAAATGGGGAGAAAGCTTTTACTAGTTTCTTTATTTACTTAAGGTGCTTTGCTACCAGCACTTGCACGCCTTTTAAAATAATAGATTTATTCTTGTGCTTTATAAGGAGAGAGATTTCTTAAGTGATTAATAATCACAGGGAGTCTATCGAGCACATAATCTATCTCTTCTTCTTTAGTATACCTGCTTAGGCTAAATCTTATTGAACCGTGAATATAATTATAATTAATACCCATACTCCTAAGTACATGAGATGGCTCTAATGAGCCAGAAGTACAGGCAGAACCAGAAGAAGCACAAATCCCCTCCCTGTCAAGTAAAAGAAGTATTGCCTCGCCTTCTACATAAGCGAAACTTATATTCAGTGTATTTGGCAGACGAGCCTCTCTATCGCCGTTGATTTTAATATGGGGAATCCTCTCTATTATACCTTGCTCTAATTTATCTCGTAAAAACTTTACTCTAGTGTTTTCTTCTGACAGGTAATTTTTAGCAAGTTCTGCAGCCTTTCCCAGGCCAATAATGTAGGGTGTATTCTCTGTGCCACCACGGCGGTTTTGCTCCTGATGTCCTCCAATAATAAGTGGCTGAAATTTTACTCCTTTCCTTATATATAAAACTCCAATGCCTTTAGGAGCATGTAGTTTATGCCCAGAAAAAGAAAGCAGGTCTATATGATTATGCTTCATATCAATGGGTATTTTACCAACTGCCTGAACTGCATCTGTATGAAATATACTGCCTTTGGATTTTACTATCTCTGCAATCTTCTCTACAGGGAAAATTACTCCTGTCTCATTATTTGCAGTCATAATACTTACTATAGCAGTAGCAGAAGTAATTTTTTCTTTAAGTAGCTCTAAATCTAATCTACCCAGTTCATCTACAGGTAAATAGGTAACCTGCCAACCCTGGTTTTCCCAAAATTTACAATAATTTAATACTGCTGGATGTTCTACTTTGGTAGTTATAATATGACGCTTTTCAGGGTAACTCTGCAATGCTGCCCAGATAGCTGTGTTATCACTTTCTGTTCCACAACTTGTAAAAACAATCTCTTCTGGCTCTGCTCCAATAAGCTCTGCAACTTTACATCGAGCTTCTTTTAACTTTTTAGCAACACTGCCTCCAAACTGATACATACTGGATGGATTCCCATAAAGCTTTGAGAAGTAAGGCAACATCTCTTCTACTACTTCTGGGGCAACCTGTGTTGTAGCATTATTATCTAAGTATACTACTCTATCCAACTTCTTCTCACTTCCTCTCTTCTATTACTTCAAGATAAGGCGAGACAAATTCATGTAGTTTTTTTTCTACAAAATTCTTTAAAGTCAACTTTGCACTTGGACAATTAATACAGAAGCCTCTTAAAGAAACAATAACTTTATTACCATCCACATCAATTAGTTCAAGGTCTCCTCCATCTCGCTGAAGTGCTGGGCGAACCTCGCGGTCAATGGTGTCTTTAATCAGGAGTATCTTTTGTAGAGTAGTCATTTTCTTTTCGTCTTTAGGTGAGCGTTTTGCCAGCTCTTCTTTTAAAATCTTTTCCAATTCTGGTATACACCTTCCACACCCTCCACCTGCTTTAGTATAATGAGTGATCTCTTCTACTGTTGTAAGATGGTTTTCTCTGATTACATCTCTAATTTTTCTCTCACTTACCTGGAAGCATTCGCAGATAATTTTTTCTATTTCTGATATTGGTTCTCGCTTGCCTCTGTAATTTTTTAGAGCTTCCTGCAAAGCTTCCATACCCATTACAGAACAGTGCATCTTTTCTTGCGGGAGTCCCCCCAGTTCTTTTACTATATCTTTGTTGGTGATTTTTTCGGCTTCTTCTATTGTCTTACCCTTAATCATCTCTGTAAGTATAGAAGAAGAAGCAATTGCACTTCCACACCCAAATGTTTGGAATCTGGCATCCTCAATTATGCCGTTTTCTATTTTTAACATCAACTTAAGAGCATCTCCACATATAATACTACCAACTTCTCCTACTACAGTAGGGTTAGGGAGTTCTCCATAATTACGGGGATTATAAAAATGGTCTAAAACTTTTTCACTATATTCCCACATACTATCCCCCCTATCTTTACATTATGCTAAAGTATTATAACTCCAGTATCTAATTATGTCAAGTATTTCCAATTGAGACGCAGACTGCCATTAGAAGTTTTATAAATACTGGAAAAACTTGCTATAATATAAAATTTCACTGATTCACCCCAATTTAAGCTCTACAAAGACATTAATATTTCATAGTTTAAGCAATCTTGCTATGGTTTTACCTAAAACATCTTTTCTTTCATCTTCTCCCACTTCTGCTGTTTGTATCCGAAGAAGCTCGTATCTTAAATCCAGTTGAGGAGAGTTGCTCCCAAAAATTACTCTGTAGGAGCCAAGTTTACGAATCATATTTTCTATAAAATCCTCTCTATATATGCCCGATGTTTCCATATAAACATTTTTATTCTCTTCTAACATCATCTCTGCATCATAAAGAGCCATACCACTTATGTTTATCTGCCCGCCACTTGTAGCAATTATATTAACTTCGGGGAACTCACTAGCTATATCTCCTATCTGAAGCGGATGAGAAAGGCGAGTATGTCCTCCAGAAACCATAACGGGAATTCCATAAGTTGCTGCTTTTTCCATAATAGGGTAAACCAGTTTGGAATTTATAGCAAAAGTTTCTTCCCAGGGGTGAAGCATAATACCTTTTAATCCAAGTTCTCTGATACAACGGTCTAACTCTAAAACTGCTTTCTTGCCAAGACGAGGGTCAACCCTCCCAAAACCTATAAAGCGATTGGGAAATTCTCTAACAGTTTTTGCTACAAAATCGTTTTCCGGTTCTAAATGATAACTGAAAGGCTTTACCGGGCAAAGCAGAGCCATATCTATTCCACATTCATCCATAGAACAGATAAGTTCTACTGGGGTTTGTTTATATCCAAATATTGATTCGCCGATATGAGTATGAGCATCTATTATCACTTTGTAAGCCCCTTTCAATTATTTTTTACTTTTTCTAAAATTCTTATTATATTTTCTGAAAACAAAAGCTTAAGTTCACTGCTAGAAAGCCCAGCCATCTCTACTTTTTTTCTCTCAAGCAGTGGGTCACATCCCGGACCATCACTTGCAAACAACACTCTTTCTGCTCCAATTCTATCTACTGCTTTCTTTATAAGATAAGGATAAGGCATAGCGGAGGTCTCTAGCATTATATTTGGATACTTTTCTGCTACTCTAATTGCATCCTCTACATGAAAATATCCCCCCATATGTCCAAGAATAATCGTAGCCCGTGGGCAACGCTTTGCGGCTTCTGCTATCTGAAGTGGAAGGGTATGTTCTTCATCTCCGCAGTGGAAAAGTGTAGGAACACCAAGTGCTTCGGCCTTTTTTATAAGATTTACAGTAAGCTCACTCCCGGGATGCATAACATAGCCAACTGGATGCAGTTTAAGCCCTTTCATACCAAGGCGAGTAATAGCAAAAATTAATAACTTTTCTGCCTCTTTACCAAAACAAGGGTTTATCCTTGCATAGCCAATCAATCGTTGGGGATATTTCCTTACAGCGTTTGCTACATACTGTAGGAGGTCTACACCTCTGCCTCCCTTACAGGGCATATCAGAATATGGCATTACTATCGCCTTTTCAATCCCAGCTCTATCCATAAGACGAAGTAACCTTTCTGGAGGCGAGTCCCAGCTAGAGCCTTTAATTTCCTGTATATGAGCATGCGAGTCTATAATCACTTTCAACTCTTCTCCTTTACATTTAAAACTATATCTATTTTATTAGACTTTTTAATAATATCTCCTGTCCTGTTAGTTGTGTTAGTGTTAACGTCTGTCAAACAGAAGATTGAGGTCCTGTTTAAGGTTGTTGAGTTTGTCTTTTTCACTTTCAAAACCAATTATTATTTTCCAACTTTCTACAAAATTATATACAAATGCATATTTTTCAGCAAAATCTTTTTTATCCTTTGATTGTAATACTTTATTATAAAGTAAAACTAATGAAAGGCCAAATAACCTGTATAAAACAAAATCAAGAGCAAATAAAACAGGGAGCGCAAAACTCACAAAAGGAAGTGAAAAATATACACCTAACAATGGTATACCTAAAAACAAAATATAAACAAAACTTGCCCACTTAATATTCTCCCAAGGATTAAATGGTTGTAATTTACCATCTTTTATAAACGCTCTGAAAGCATTAATGCCATTTATCCAAACAATTGATACGAGGAAGTATATTAAAGGATTCCAGACACCTAATATAAATAAAGACCAACCTAAAAAATTAAAATAATTTAAAAATACAAACAAGCCTAGACTATTTGCTGTTGATATTACACCTAAAACACCCCATTTGGCTATATGACGATTTACACTTTCAAATCTGTCAGCAACCTCCATAATCTGTAATCTTGATTCTTTTCTAGTTCTAATGAAATTAAATCTTTCATTAACAGCATTTACTATACCAACCCAAAATAAAGGTATTATAGAAACCCACATAAAGAAACCTTTTACTACATATCTAAAGATTAATCTAATTGCTTCGAGGAAACTGCCTGCCTCTCTTATATGTCTGAACAAAGTATCAAAATTTATTATATTAAGTAAAATAAAAGATAATACAACAAATAAGAAATATGGTGTTAGAAATGCATAAGATGAAAAGAACAATAAAGGAATAACAAATAATGATATACCTAAAATAAAAGGAACATTTATATAATATAACCAAAGTAAAATATGAATAAGTTTTCTGTCAAAACCTAAATTTGGATTTAAAAACAAAGGATAGTTTACCAAATCAAATAAGACTCGTGTGACATTATATGAATATCTTAGCTCAGTTAGAGATATTGAATCTGCCAAAATCGTTGGTCTACCCCATTCTAAATACAACCAATCAACTTGTGTAGAATTAACTTCAGGATTAAAGGTCTGTAACATCAAGAATGCAGCAGTATCTTCTGCTGGTGGCGTATAAAGAGCAACAATCTGTGGTATTATACCACCTTTACCATAAAATGTTAAACCACCTCTTAACGCTCTTTGAACTTCAGAAGTCCGTGTCTCCTGGGCAACAGCATAATTTTCTGTTACCGGGAAACCAAGTTTTGCCCAAAGCTTCATTGCAAAATTTATCACAGCAGTATATCTTAAATTGCCTAACAAAGTTGCATATGCTTGTGTCCATACTTCCTGTCCTAAATATATACGAATTAAAGCATCATGATTTATAGCTTTGCCTACATATTGCCACAAATCACGAGCAAGACCAGCATTTTTATTTCTCGGTATTATGTTATCACTTCTGTTAAGATAACAATAATTTAACCCTCTTCTTTCTGTTTCATATATAATATCCGCAGTTTTACACAGGTTATTCCATTCACTAAGTAAACTTTCTTTTGCTATTAAAGTCTCTTTTAAGACTTCCTGAATCTCTCTCATATATTTCACTCTAAATTCAAAAAAATTTTTAGCCCAATTATAAGGAGAAGCTTCATTTTTAATATTTTTTATATCAAGTACTTCATCAACTGGCACATCTCTTTTTCTAAGCTCTTCTATAATTTCTTTTATTTTATCAAGAGAACTAATTCCTATTATTCTTCCTTCATTGTTAATATTAATAAGCTGGTTACGAAAAACATCATCATTAAACAACATCTTGTGTTTTTGTTGAACGATTGTGTTGTACATCTCATATTTACCCCAAAATGTTGAATATTTATTAAGAAAATTCTTCTCTTCTTCGGTCCTCTGTGCTTCAGTTTTTCTACTCATTTCTTCATATTTTTCATAAGCAACTTTTAATGAAGGGAATTTTTTTGATATTTCTCTCACGGATAGCTGGTATTCCCAGTCACAAAGTTCTCCTGCAGCATATATATGCCAAGCAATATGTTGTTTATGCATAGATTTACATACAGCATAGTTAGAAGGACGTATCTCGTTAACCCATTCTTCTAGGCTGATAATGATGTTGTCCTTAAGCAGGTTCTTACCCTCTTTTGATGAAACTTCAGGCAAAAATATATATGTGTTCTCATCAAGTTCCTCTAATTTATCTACAAATTCTAATAAGTTTTGTATGTCTACAGCAATTTTTAGAAGAGCTTTAGCCTGTTCAGATGAGGCTTCAGGTGAAGATATATGTGTATTTTTGTTAAAGTTTTTTAACTTATTCACAAATTCTAATAATTTTCGTTTGTCTTCTTCATTTCCATCACATAGCTTTTTTTCTATTTCTTTATGTAATTCTTCAATTAAATCTTTACATTTTGTATCTAACATCTCAATCAAATTATCCCATTCCACTCTATAATTCCTTGCGAGATAACCTAAAAGATTTCTCCTTATATCAAAAGAATTAGGATGTGTAACAAATTCCCATTTAAATGCAAAAATTTCACCTGCTCCTTGAACATGTGTTGTGAGTGTTTGTATTTTTTTAAGGTCTTCTGCAATAGGTTTTTTCTTACTTAAAGTATCAAAAGTAACTGTTAGTATCTCCTGCGCTATTTTACTTTTGGGACGGACAAATTTGCTACATTTTGGATTACAGATGCTTCTTAACCACTTGTCTCTTTCATCTTTAGTTAAATGAAACTTTGAATATAAATCTTCTATAAGGTCTTCTAAATACTCCTTAACTGTTTGATGTGTGGGCAATATATATCCATTGTTTTCTTCTACCTTCTGAAACTCATTGTACAAATTCCTAAATATTCTTTCCCATCCTATGCCTGTTGTAATTGGCAAAAAAATCTTACCTACAGAAAGAAGAGATAGTATAATAATCATACCTAAAAAAACTAAAACAAAATATGGTGAAGTTAATCCTATTAAAAAAGACGAAAGAATAAAACTTATAACACCAAAGAGTAAAAACTCTCCAACAACCTTCCAGGCAAAGTTTTTTTGGGCTGTTTTAGACCATGTATCTTGATACCATTTTAAAGCACCTAAAAACATCCTTATTATATCCCATAAAGAGATAAATGTTGGGACAGAAACCATTAATAATACTAAAAATGTCAAAGATACTGTAACAATTGGCCAAAATATAAAACCATTACTAAATAAAAACATAGGAATACCTATTAAAAATTCTCCTCCAAGAATGCCTCCCCAATAAAATAAAAATGCTAAGAATATAACAGTAAAAAAAGTTTTCATACCTGGAATATCTGTTTTACTTAACCATAACCTTGGTAAGAACCAAGAACCTGTAATTAATGTTGTTGCAATGTTAAAAGTTAAAGGCCCTATAACAAAACTGCCCAATAAGCCGGAAACTAAAAGACCTAAACCAATAACAAACATAACACCCCAGCCTACTTTAGCAATTTTTGTTTTGGCGTTAATTGACCAAAAGTTGAACTCAAACGGATTAAGTAAAGGCTTAAATATTCTTTCCCAATAAAGTAGTTTAAAAGTATTCTTTATCTCTTGCCAACCAGGTTGAATAGTTATTGGGTTACCATCTGGGCCTACAAACGGTTCTAAAATTTCTTTTTTCTCTACCCCTGGGAACTTTTCTTGATAGGGTTTTCCTCTAAACAACTTAAGTGTATCTTTTTTTAGTGCAGTGGCAGTAGCTTGTTTGTTTTCTCCATATAGTATTATTAAAATTTTAATAAGATTATCTCCTGGTATAACAGCAATTCCTTGTTGTTTAGTAAGTTTACAGATATGAAGAAAATTTTCCCTAATAGTATTAGAATCTAATTCATAAATGTCTATATTTTTCTCCTGTAAAATTTGGAACAAAGCATATACATCGACGTCTAAGAAAAACTCGCTTAATGGCATTTCAAGTGGCTTGGTAGCAGATCTGGTTGTTGTTTTCTGTATCTCAGCCATCTGCTCAGGTAGCAATTTCTTAAACAACAAAGCCGTTTCATTTATAACATTTCGAATGTCTGCAGTAGATTTTCCTTCATTAATCATTTTATCAACTTTTCTTGCTACATACATCACTAATGGCCATATAGCTGACAATGCACCAAAAGAGTGGTTTTGTGTATATGTTTGGTTAAGTTGTAGGATTCTTTTTATTAGTTCTTCTCTATAATTTATAGGTTGGAAAGATTCAAGTATTGGCCGTTGAAGATTTATTTCTATTTTACCATCTATTTCTCTTTTCACAATCAATTTTGGGTTTCTCAATACCTCTGGCATAATTTCGTCTATTGAATATTCAAATACTTGTTCTTCTAACAAATTTTTACCAAATTCGTCTTTAATTTCTTCTTCACCAAAGATTGCCGTTTTAATCTTGCCAAATTCAGGACTCGCAATATATTTTATTACTTGCCTTGCTAAATAATACATATTAGGCAATTTCAAGCTTATTCTTCGTATTACATCAAACTCAACAACATCATTATCTATTAAATGTTTTATAAACAAAACACCTGAAGTTGGTGGTAAGTTTCTCAATTCATTTTGAAGAGTATCTTTATTATTAATTCTTGGCAGTTTGTTTTCAATAAAATATTCTTCTATTTTATTTACAATACCATTTATCAAATCTTCTAAAAATACAGCACCTTTGTGACTTTCAGGTATAGCATTTATTACCTGTTGTAGTTTATCAATCCCAAGTTTTGGTAATAACTCGGAGAGTGTTAAAATTAAAGGATGATTTAATTCCTCTTGCGTAAATATTAAGCGCCTAGATCTATTTCTTATTATCTTTTCATAAATCCGCGGTGGTGCTCTTAACTGTTTAGTAATATCATATTTTTCATCAAATTTTATTTCTAAATAGTTATTTTCGATAGCTTTGTTAACCCATTGTTGTTCTTGAGAATCTAAATATAGAGTAACATAAACTTGCGAAACTGCTCCTCTGTGAAGTGTTCTTAATACAATAAGTTTTTTTGAAAGAGAGCGAATATTTTCTTCAATCTTTCTTTCATTTACATCCGTAGTTGTTTTCTTTTTAAATATAACATACCAAGGTTTGCAACTACAGAGAGATAGATTTGCTTTCTTAAGCAAATCATTCAATTCATTAAGGCTAGCAATTGTATTTAAGTTTTTCTTTCTTGGAGTCCTAAATTTATTAACTAGCCAACCAAGCATAGGTATTGCTATAAGGACTCCAGCAATAAATAAATAAGTATAAAAACTACTTAAAACATATGAGTTAATAAGTGTTTGAACTGCTTCTTGAGGATGTTTCAAATCATACCTCGGCTCTCCTTTTTTATCCCACAAAAATGTTTCGAGTTGTTCCATTGTTTCTCTTTTTATAGGACCTTTATCAGGTATATTAATTTTTCCATATGTAGTTCCTTTCACTTTCAACGCTTCTATACCTTTTATTTTTATTAGTTCTACAGAACAAATTTTAAATATGCATTGTGGTTTTCTTAATTCTTCAATCCATTTTGCAAGTTGTATATAGTTAGCAACAAATTTTTTAGGGTTGTCCCAAGCATCAGTATTTTCTAACACTACCTCTCCTTTTTCGTCTTTTATTACTATTTTTCCCCTTTCAAATAAACCTCTCAGACCTCTTATTTTTACCCATTCTACTTTTGGTTTATAAAGAAATATTGATAAGAAATCAATTTGTTTAGGTGTTAGTCCTTTTTCAAGACTATCGTTGGATTCGGGGAATTTTTCAGGTACATCCTCACTATCTCCATAAAGATAGTTCAATGCTTTAACGCCAGCATAGTCGTTACCCCTCTCATCCTTTACTTCTACTAAAGCATGCCAAAGTTCTGCTTTAACTATATTCTCTAGTGTTATCTTGTTATAACATTTTATTCTTGTTTTTACTTGTTTAAGAGCTTTTTTATCTTTAAATATTTTTTGTAGTCCTTCACCTGAAGATAAATTATAAGTTTTACCATCTTTTAATTTGATATACCAAACTTTAACTTTTTTACCTTTAACCTCAATTTCTTCATACCTTGTCTCTTTAATCTCATCATCTTTTATATCTTCAATATTGTATACATATCGCAATTTGTCTACATCATTCCAATCGAAAAGATTAGGTATTAAAATACCTAACCTTTCTTCCATACCTATGTTATAAACTGTTTGTGCTTTCTTTGACAAATAAACCCTGTAATACTTACCACCTATCTCTTTTATATAATCCCTATATAATTTACTACCTTCTTGCCACTCTTTAATATATACTCCACTACCTGTA
>Ga0123519_10001310_pt1 | contig 42675 bp, 41 predicted proteins | sample YelNatPaOPRAMG02_FD_87396 | JGI IMG/M metagenome (GOLD analysis project Ga0123519, IMG submission 87396) | Hot spring microbial communities from Yellowstone National Park - Yellowstone National Park OP-RAMG-02 (version 2) | ecosystem: Environmental > Aquatic > Thermal springs > Hot (42-90C) ...
AATACGATGAATTATTTAATAACCACAGACCACATATGGGTCTTGGTGGATTAACTCCCTTGCAAAAGTTAAGAACTTATGTTAAATATAGGAGTGTTACCTATGTCTATAGTTAATACAAAAATTTATAAATTTATAAATTTTGCTCTTGTCCGTAATTGGAAATACTGGCTCAAGTTATTTATATAAGGTATTCTTGAATATGCCATTAAAATATTGTGATCTCATCAAAGTGTTACCCATGTCTATGAACTCTTCAACATTTAATTTAAAATTATTTGATTTAAGGATAATTTAATGTTAAAATTATAAATCTATAGAAAACAAAAATTAAAACAACATAAATAAAAAGGGGAAAAGATATGAAAGTACTGGTGACCGGAGGATTCGGTTTTATTGGATCTTCTGTTGTAAAGAATTTAGAGGAAAAGGGAGTAAAGGTAGTAATTTTAGATAATTTTTCTTCAAGTAATTTTAAAAACATCCCCTTTTTTAAAGGTGAGCTTATTATAGGGGATATAACGGATAAAGGGTTGTTTAAAAAACTTGGCAGATTTGATGCAGTGGTTCATGAGGCAGCGATCACCGATACTACCATAAAGGACGATAACCTTATGTTAAGGGTAAATTACGAAGGATTTAAAAACATTTTGGGGTTTTGTTTAGATAAAAAAATAAGGTTAGTTTATGCTTCTTCGGCAGGAGTCTATGGTAATGCAGACGGGCCGGCAAAAGAAACGCAGGCAGTTAATCCTTTAAATACTTACGCTTTTTCTAAAGCGCTTTGTGACCGTTTGGTCTTAAGCATCAAAATACCGAAAAATTTTACTTTAGTGGGTTTAAGGTATTTTAATGTTTACGGTCCGGGTGAAGCGCATAAGAAAAAATCCGCCAGTATGATTTATCAGCTTTATTTACAGATGAAAGAAGGCCAGCGGCCGCGTATTTTTAAATTTGGCGAGCAAAAAAGAGATTTTATTTATATAAGAGATGTGGCGCGTATTACTTTAAAGGCCTTGGAGTTTAAAGGCAAGGCGATTATTAATGTGGGCACGGGTAGGGCGCGCAGTTTTAATGATATTATCGATATTTTAAACAAGAATCTTAAGACCAATTTATTGGCAGATTATTTTGACAATCCTTATAAGGGGGTTTATCAGGATTTTACGCAGGCAGATACCCGGAATTTAGATAAACTTCTTGGGGTAAGGGCGGAATTTAGCCTAGAAGAAGGCATTAAAGATTATCTGAAACAGTTATGTTAGAAGATATAAAGAAGTTAATCAATAACTTCGCTAAGGCAAAGGTTCTGGTAGTAGGGGACCTTATTTTAGATGAATATATCTGGGGAGAAGCGGAGAGAATCTCTCCGGAAGCGCCGGTACCGATAGTTCTGCAAAAGGGGAATTCTTCTTATTTAGCTGGTGGAGCAGCTAATGTGGCAGCAAATCTAAGAAGTCTGGGTGCAGAAGTATTTCTCTGCGGTATAGTAGGCAAAGATAATGATGCAGATTTGCTTTTGCAACAATTAAAAGAGCTGCAAATAAACACACAGGGGGTTTTTTTTGATAACAAGAAGCCCACGATTAAAAAAACGCGCATTATCGCCGGGCACCAGCAGTTGGTAAGATTGGACCGGGAAGTGGTGGGCGACTCTTTATATTTAAATGATAAGATAGTGGATTTTATAAAAGAGAATTTAAAAAAAGTTGATGCTTTAATTATCGAAGATTACGGGAAAGGGGTAATTAATAGAAATTTTCTTGAGCGGATTTCTTCTTTTTTGAGAAAATCAAAACTTATTATTACCATTGACCCTAAGGAGGATCATTTTGATATGTACCGGCGCTTGCACGCTACCGCTATCACCCCTAACCGCAAAGAGGCAGAGAATGCTATTCGTAATATAAAGATAAAAGATAGTCGTCGATATCTGAGGATAAATTTTGACAAACTTAATACTGACAGCCGGATTAATCAGGCGGGCAAGGAACTCTTGCGGTATTTAAATATGCAGATGGTTTTGGTGACTTTAGGGGAACAGGGGATGCGGTTATTTGAGAAAGGAAAATCACCATATCAAATCGATACTGTGGCGCAAGAGGTATTTGATGTTTCCGGCGCCGGAGATACAGTGATCGCTGTGTTTACTTTAGGACTAATTGGCGGGGCTTTGCCTTGTCAGGCAGCAAGGCTGGCGAATTTTGCCGCCGGAATAGTGGTAAAGAAGATAGGGGTGGCTACGCCCCGGATTGAAGAGATTTTAAAAATAATAAATGATTATGGAAGCAGTAGGAATAATACCCGCGCGTTATAAATCCAGTCGTTTTGAAGGAAAAGTATTGGCTAATATTTTAGGCAAGCCCATGCTTCAGTATGTTTGGGAACATTCCAAAAAAGCAAAACTTTTAGATAAGGTAATTATTGCCTGTGATGATGAACGGGTTAAGGAGGCAGCCTTAGGATTCGGCGCAGAGGTAGTGATGACCGCACGGGAGCACACTTCGGGGACGGACCGGATTACAGAAGTGGTAAGTTTGATGGATGTTAAGGTAGTGGTAAATATTCAGGCAGATGAACCCCTGATTCATCCTTTAATGATTGACAGCGTGGTAGATGCCCTTTTAAGCGATCCGGATTTAGAGATGGTCAGTCTTATGCATCGGATTACTGACCCTTTACAGATAAATAATCCTCATGTGGTGAAGGTAGTGGTGGATAAAAATAACTTTGCTTTATATTTTTCCCGTGCACCCATTCCTTATCAGGCACACGATACGCAGATAAAAGAACCGGTTTATTTTAAGCATATCGGGATTTACGGTTATACTAAAGATTTTCTTTTTACTTATAAAAATATCCCTGCGTCTTTTATAGAAAAAATGGAAAATTTAGAGCAACTGCGTGCTCTATTTGAAGGATTTAAGATAAAACTCTTAGAGACAAAGTACGATACTATCGGAGTGGACACACCCCAGGATTTGGAGAAGGTAGAGGAATATATTAGAAAATACGGTTTACCAAAGTAATTATAAAACAATGAAAAAAACGATTACGATTGGTAATTTTAATATTAAAATCGGGCAGGGCAAGCTGGTATTGATTGCTGGTCCTTGTGTTATAGAATCTGAGAAACTGTGTTTAGATACCGCCAAAAGGATAAAAGATATTACGGAAAAATTAAACATTCCTTTTATTTTTAAATCCAGTTATGATAAAGCAAATCGGCTTTCCTTAACTTCCTTTCGCGGCCCAGGATTAAAAAAAGGTTTGGAGATTTTAAGCAAGGTAAAAGAAAAATTAAGGGTTCCAGTTTTAAGCGATGTGCATTGCAGAGAAGAAATCACTGAAGCAGGGAAAGTGTTGGATATAATGCAGATCCCTGCTTTGCTTTCGCGCCAGACCGATTTGGTGGTGGCAGCTGCCTCTACCGGCAAGATAATTAACCTTAAAAAGGGACAGTTTTTGGCGCCGTGGGATATTTTGCCCATTATAAAAAAAATAGAAGCGAGCGGTAATCAGAATATTCTGCTTACTGAAAGGGGATTTTGTTTTGGATATAACAACTTAGTGGTGGATTTTCGCAGTTTAGCAATTATGCGCGGGTTTGGTTATCCGGTAATTTTTGATGGTACCCATAGCGTGCAGATACCAGCAGGCAAGGGCAATGTTTCTTCTGGGCAGAGAGAATTTGTTTCTCCCCTTTCACGGGCGGCAGTGGCTTTTGGTTGCGATGGTTTATTTTTAGAAGTTCATCCTTCTCCTGATAAAGCTTTATGCGATGGTCCTAATATGATTGATTTGAAAGAGTTAGAGCTTCTTTTAAAACAGGTTAAAAAAATTACCAGTGTATTATGAAGATAGATATTTTTAAAAGAGCGAAAGAGGTTTTAAGGATTGAGGCAGAGGCGATTGCAGATTTAAAATCAAGGATAGATAATAATTTTAAGAAGGCGCTGGATTTAATATTAGCGGCTAAAGGAAGAGTGGTGGTAAGCGGAATGGGTAAGACAGGAATTATTGCCCAGAAATTATCCGCCACTTTGGCTTCTACCGGCACGCCCAGTTTATTTTTGCATTTAGCGGAAGCAGTGCATGGAGATTTAGGAAGGGTAACCAAAGATGATGTGGTGATTATTATTTCTTATAGCGGGCAAGGCGAAGAGATACGCCAACTACTTCCTTTGTTAAAAAAGATCGGTTCTCCTTTGATTGCTCTTACCGGCAACAAAAATTCTTTATTGGCGGAATATAGCGAGGCGGTTTTAGATGTTTCGGTGAAAAAGGAAGCCTGCCCTTTGGGTTTGGCTCCCACTGCTTCTACCACTGCTACTTTGGCGATAGCAGATGCTTTAGCGGTTTGTCTTTTGGAATTAAAAGGGTTTCAAATAAAAGATTTTGCTTTCTATCATCCGGGAGGGATGTTGGGAAAAAGACTGCTTTTAAAGGTAGAAGATATTATGCGTAAAGGCAGGGTTTGCCCTCTGGTAAAGGAAAATGAAAAAGTTTCTGAGGTTTTATTAAAGATTACACAGGCAAGGTCCGGCTCGGCTACGGTAGTGGATAGGGGTTTAAAGATTAAGGGGATATTTACTGATGGTGACCTGCGCCGGCATTTAGAAAAAGAGCCCGACCTGCTTAGAAAGCCGATTAAAGAGGTAATGACCAAAAATCCTGTTACGGTAAAGCCGCAGATGTTAGCTGTTGAAGCAGCGCGTATTTTAAGGGAAAAAAAGATCGACGAGGTTCCTGTGGCAGATGATAAAGGCAGGGTAGTGGGACTTTTGGATGTTCAGGATCTTCTGCGTACAGGATTGATTTAATAAACAGTCTTAAAATGGAAGAATCTATTTTAGATAAGGCAAAAAAAATAAAATTATTATTATTGGATGTGGATGGGGTATTAACCGACGGCCGGATTATCTATGATTCGCAGGGAAAAGATTTAAAATTCTTTGATGTCTATGATGGCTTAGGGGTGTATCTATTAAAGAAAGCAAATATCCCTACTGTCCTGGTTACCGCGCGGGGTTCCCGGACGCTAAAGTGGCGGGCTAAAGATATGCAGGCAGAAGCCACTTTTGAAAATGTTTCTCCCAAAACTTCTATTTTAAATAAACTCTTAAAAAGATTTAAAGTGAGCTTGGAAGAGGTATGTTTTGTGGGTGATGATTTAGTGGATTTGGGGCTGATGCAAAAAGTAGGTTTGGCAATCGCGGTATTTAATGCCTGTCCCGAAATTAAACAGGTGGCAGATTATATTACTTTTAGAGAGGGAGGAAGGGGAGCGGTAAGAGAAATTGCCGAGATGATTTTAAAAGCCCAAAATAAGTGGGAAGGGTTGGTTAAGGAATATCAGGTTTGAGAAGAGGCATTATTTTAGTTTTATTATTGGGATGGATGTTGACTTTTAATCTTTGCGCAGAGCAGGAAAAAGAAGCAGAGCAAAATTTGGCGGATTTTAGTCTCTCGGGGTTAAACCAAAACGGTAAAAAATCTTGGGAGATTTTTGGAAAATCTGCGGATATGTTTTCTCAGACAGTAAATATAAAAGATATGGTGGCGCGCCTTTATCGCGATGGCGAAGATATTGAATTAAAAGCCAAAGAGGCAGATTTTGATAAAATTCAAGGGGCGCTCAGTTTAAAGAAAGATGTAATAATTACTACTACCAACGGCGCTACCCTTACCACCGATACTTTAAATTGGGATAGAAACACCGGTGTTGTCTCTACCCGGGACAGGGTGGATATTCAGCGCAATAATATTATTGCCTCTGCATTGGGCGCATTTGCCCAGACCGATTTAAAAAAAGTAAATCTGGAAAAAGATGTTTCCGTACAGATAAATTCTTTAGATAAAGGAGAAAACGCAAAATCCGCTATTACCATTACCTGCGATGGGCCGTTGCAGATCGATTATGAAAAAAATGTTGCAATTTTTAATAATAATGTAAATATAGTTAAGGATGATATTCAGATTTATAGCGACCGTTTAGAGATATATTTTGTCAAGGAGACAAAGGAAACAAAGCATTCCGGCATAGCCGCGCATCAGATAGAAAAAATACATGCTTTAGGGAATGTGCGAATCATACGCAACGACAATGTTTCTTTTAGCGAAGAAGCGATATACGACCCCCAAAGCAGAAAAATTATTCTTACGGGGAAGCCTAAATTGATAATTTATTCTGATTCGGAGGGTTTTAATGCAGCTTTTGGAAACTAAAGAGTTATCCAAATATTACGATACAAGATTAGTGGTAAATAACGTAAGTTTAGAAGTTAAACGCGGCGAAATTGTGGGGCTTTTGGGTCCAAATGGCGCAGGCAAAACCACTACTTTTTATATGATTGTGGGAGTAATCCGGCCAAATAAAGGTAAAATTATTTTTGACAATTATGATATCACTAATCTTGCTATACATCAGCGGGCAAGATTTGGGATCGGCTATTTATCCCAAGAGCCGTCTATTTTTAGGAAATTAACGGTAGAGGAAAACATTTTAGCGATTTTAGAAACTTTGCCTTTAGGCTATAAGGAGAGAAAGAAAAGATTAAATATGCTTTTGGAAGAATTAAAGATTACCCATCTGGCAAAAAATAAGGCTTATACCTTATCAGGAGGTGAGAGAAGAAGATTAGAGATTACACGTGCATTGGTTACCCGTCCATCCTTTATCCTTTTAGATGAACCGTTTTCTGGGATAGACCCTATCGTTGTGGCAGAGACGCAGCAGATTATCCGGGAGTTAAAAGAAAAAGGATTGGGGATTTTGCTTACAGATCATAATGTCAGGGAGACGTTAACTATTACGGACCGCGCTTATCTTATTGCCGAAGGAAGAATTCTTCTTTCAGGAAGCGCGCAGGATTTAGTTGATAATCCCCAGGCAAAAGAAGTTTATCTGGGGGAAAAATTCAGGATGTGAGGCAGATATGAAGATAGAACTAAAGAAAATCGATTCTACACAAAGGGAGATGCAGGTTTATCTTGAAGGCGAAAAGGTAAAGGAAAAATTTGAAGAGGTTTTTAAGCAGATTGGCAAGGAAGCCAAGGTTGCGGGTTTTCGCCCCGGGCATGTGCCCCGGCCCATATTAGAGAAACATTATGCCAAAGAAGCCGATGAACAGGTGTTGCGCGAACTTTTGCCACAGGTGTATAAAGAGGCGGTAGAAAAAGAAAAATTAGAGGTTTTAAATTATCCTTATATCGAAGAGGTAAAATTAAATAGGGATAGTCTTTTCTTTAAAGCAAAGTTAGAGGTTATGCCAGAAGTGCCTTTAAAAAACTATCGCGGCATAAAGGTGCATCACAGAACAATAAGCGTCACGGATGAAGAGGTTGAAAAATATTTAAGTGCTTTAGCTAAAAAAAGAAAAATTGAACAGATGGATGATAAATTCGCGCGTGGTTTAGGGTATTTTAATCTGGAAGAATTAAAGGATTCCTTGCAAAAACAGATATTTCTGGAAAAACAAAATCAAAATCGCCAAGAAAAGGAAAAGGAAATTTTTGATTATCTTTTAAAAGAAGCGGATTTTAAGGTTCCTGTGTCTTTAAAAGAGAGAAAACTCCAGGAAATTTTAAGGCAGGCAAAGTTGGAACTTAGTTTAAAAGGTTTGGCGAAAGAAGCGATAGAAGAAAAGGAAAAAGAGCTTATTCAGCAGCTGCAGCCTGAAGCAGAAATACAGGCGCGCCTGCAGGTTATCCTGATGCAGATTGCCAAAAAAGAAAATATCGCTTTAGACCAAGAAGAAGGTTTTGGCAGAGTGATAGAGTTTCTTTTGCAGGAGGCTGACTGGGGCAAATGATATGACGTAATCAAACTTAAATAGGCATATTCTATTAGGAGGTGAAAATAATGAAGATAAAAAATCAAACCCTTATCCCGATGGTGATTGAGCAAACTCCCCGGGGATATGAACGCGCTTATGATATATATTCCCGTTTGCTTAAAGACCGCATCGTTTTTATTGGGACTGCTATTGATGATATGGTGGCAAATTTAATAATTGCTCAGATACTTTTTTTGCAGATGGAAGACCCTGCCAAGGATATAAATATTTACATTAATTCCCCCGGCGGAGCAGTAACCTCAGGTCTGGCTATCTATGATACGATGCAGTTTGTAAAATGCGATGTGGCTACTTATTGTGTAGGTCAAGCCACCAGTATGGGGGCTTTGCTTTTGGCAGCAGGCACCAAAGGAAAACGTTATGCTTTGCCTAATTCACGCATTATGATCCATCAGCCCTGGGGAGGCATACAGGGCGCAGCGGAAGATATTTCCCGGCATGCCAAAGAGATTTTAAAATTGCGCGACCGTTTAAATGAAATTCTGGCTTTTCATACCCAACAGCCTTTAGAGAAGATTCAGCGGGATACTGACCGTGATTATTTTATGTCTGCCGAAGAAGCAAAAGAGTACGGAATAATTGACGAAGTGATTAAGGGAAAGAATAAAGAAAAAAAATAAAGTAAGGAGGCAAGATGCGCAAACAATACCTTTTAACTCCCGGACCTACGCCCATACCCCCTCAGGTATATGCGGCACTTTCGCGTCCTATTATTCACCATCGCACTCCTCAGTTTCAGGCAATTTTAAAAGAGGCATATGAGGGATTAAAGTATGTATTTCAGACAGAAAACGATGTTTATATTTTTGCCTCCTCTGGCACCGGAGCAATGGAGGCAGCAGTGGCAAATCTCTGCTCTCCTCAGGAGACTGCGATTACCATAGAGACAGGAAAATTTGGGGAACGTTGGACGCAGTTATGCCAAACTTACGGAGTTAATTGTGAAGTAATAAGAGCAGAATGGGGCAAAGCAGTATCTCCTCAAGAGATTAAAAAAAGATTAGCGGCAAATCCTAAGATAAAAGCGGTTTTCACTACGCTTTGCGAAACTTCCACAGGTGTAGTTAATGATATTGAGGCGATTGGTAAAATAGTAAAGGAAACGGAGGCGGTATTAGTGGTAGATGCGGTTAGTGGCTTGGGTGCGATTGATTTAAAAACCGACGCCTGGAGTTGCGATGTAGTGGTTTCCGGTTCGCAGAAAGGGCTGATGCTTCCTCCTGGTTTAGGATTTATTTCCGTAAGTCCTAAAGCCTGGAAACTGATAGAAAAGGCAAAGAGTCCGCGTTATTATTTTGATTTAATCCAGGCAAAAAAAGCCCTGCAGAAAACTGATACTCCTTTTACGCCGGCAATCTCTTTGATTACGGCTTTAAATGAGAGTATCCGTTTAATGAAAGAAGAAGGTTTGGAAAATATTTTTAAGCGTCATCATATAATGGCGCAGGCAACGCGTGAAGCAGTAAAGGCATTAGGATTGGAATTATTTACAGATCCTAATGCTGCTTCTGATGTGGTAACTGCCGTAAAGGTCCCTGTGGGCATAGACGGAGAAAAATTAGTAAAAACCATGCGGGATGTTTGGGGCGTAACGATTGCAGGTGGTCAGAGCGAACTAAAAGGCAAAATTTTCCGCATCGCTCATATGGGGTATATTGAAGAATTCGATATCATTGTTTGTATCGCCTGTTTAGAGAAAGTTTTAACCCATATGGGTTATCGTTTCAATTTAGGCGAAGGGCTAAAAACTGCCCAACAGGTGTTTTTAAAAGGAATTTAATTTAAAGCAAAAAGGAAGGCAGGAGCAGGTATGATAAAAATATTAATCAGCGATCCGCTGGCAGAAGAGGGTATTAAGATTTTTAAAGAAGTTGAAAACTTTAGCGTAGATGTGCGCACAGATTTAAAACCCGATTCCTTGAAAGAGGTTATCAAAGAGTATGATGCTTTGGTTGTGCGCAGTGCTACTAAGGTAAATAAGGAAATAATCGCCGCTGCCCAGCGTTTAAAAGTAATTGGCAGGGCAGGCGTGGGGCTGGATAATGTAGATTTAGAAGCCGCTACCCAGAAAGGTATTATTGTAATGAATACTCCTTTGGGCAATACCATCTCTACTGCGGAACATACTTTTAGTATGATGCTTGCCCTTGCTCGCAATATTCCCCAAGCAAATGTTTCTACAAAAATGGGCGAATGGAAAAGAACAAAATTTATGGGTATCGAGCTTTATAATAAAACTTTAGGAGTGGTTGGATTGGGGAAAATTGGTTCAGAGGTAGCAAAGCGAGCAGCTGCTTTTGGGATGAAGGTAATTGCTTATGACCCCTTTTTGTCTAAAGAAGTTGCTTCCCGTTTAGGGGTAGAAATGGTAGAGCTTGATAATTTGCTAAGCAAGGCAGACTTTATTACCGTGCATGTGCCGTTAACCGACAATACTTACCATATGATTTCTACCCAAGCATTTTCCCTGATGAAGAAGGGGGTGCGTATTATTAATTGCGCGCGGGGAGGAATTATTGATGAGAAGGCACTTTTAACTGCCCTTAAAGATAAAAAAGTAAGCGGGGCAGCGTTAGATGTTTTTGAGCAGGAACCGGTAGATAAAAATAATGAACTTTTAAAAATGGATAACGTGATAGTGACCTGTCATTTGGGAGCATCTACAGAAGAGGCACAGGTCAATGTGGCGATAGAGATTGCGGAATGTGTGCGGGATTATTTGTTGGGTAAAGGCATCCGCAATGCTGCTAATTACCCTTCTTTGGAGGTAGAAACCTTTAATGTTATTTCCCCTTATATAAAGCTGGCAGAGAGATTAGGGATATTTACCAGTCAACTGATAGAAGGCAGATTACAGCAGGTAGAGATAAATTATGGCGGAGAGATTACACATTATAATAGCGAGCCCATTACTATGGCTTTAATAAAAGGGTTGCTTACCCCCATATTGAAAGAGACGGTAAATTTTGTTAACGCGCTTTCTTTGGTAAAGGAAAGAGGTATTCAGGTTAGAGAGATAAAATCTTCGCAGGAAGAAGAATTTGTAAATTTTTTATGTTTGCAGGTTAAAACCGATAAAGAAAATTGTCAAATTGTAGGGACCCTTTCCTCCAATAAAAAACCGCGCATTGTTAAAATCAATGAGTATTATGTAGAGGTATCCCCTGAAGGCGAAATGGTGGTTATTTATAACTGGGACCGGCCGGGGATTATTGGCAATTTGGGGAATCTTTTTGGTAAACACAATATTAATATCGCCGGGATGACTTTTGGTCGACAACAACCCCAAGGCATGGCTATTTCTGTCTTGAATGTAGATAGTCCTGTTTCTTCGGACATCATAGAGGAGATGAAGCGGTTAGAAAATATAATTTCTGTAAAGACTATCCACATTTAAAATATTTAAAAATTTTTATAAGAGATGGTGACGGTAGTTGTAGGTTTACAATGGGGAGACGAAGGCAAAGGAAAAGTAATCGACCTTTTAGGCGAAAAGGCAGATTATATTGTGCGTTTTCAAGGGGGCAATAACGCCGGCCATACTGTAGTGGTAAACGATAAAGAATTTATATTCCATTTGCTTCCTTCGGGTATTTTGCATACGGATAAAATCTGCGTGATTGGTAATGGGGTGGTAGTTGATCCGGCAGTACTTTTAGAAGAGATAGATAACTTAAAAAAAGCAGGGATAGATATAGAAGGAAGATTAAAAATTTCCGGGTTCTGTCATCTCATTTTTCCTTATCACCGCATAATGGATAAATTACGGGAGAGCAAAAGGACGCACCGGATTGGAACTACCGGTAAAGGCATTGGCCCCTGTTATGCAGATAAAGCCAGCCGTTGCGGAATAAGGATAATAGACCTTTTTAACGATGCGGTCTTTAAAGAAAAATTAAAAGATAATCTTAGAGAAAAAGGTACTTTATTTCGCAAGGTTTATAATTATCATGGTTTTTCTTTTAAGAAGATATACAATGAGTATAAAAAATATGCCCAACAGATTTTTCCTTATGTAAGCGATGTATCTTCTCTTTTAGAAGGAGCCATCCAAGAAAAAAAAACCGTTCTCTTAGAAGGGGCGCAGGGGACATTTTTAGACATTGATTTTGGAACATATCCTTACGTTACTTCCTCTTCTACTATTTCGGCAGCCGCTTGTATTGGGACGGGTATAAATCCTAGAAGGATTGACAGGATAATAGGGGTGATTAAGGCGTATACTACCCGTGTAGGAGAAGGGCCTTTTCCGACGGAGTTTCCTGAGAAGTTCTCCAAAATTATGCGTGAGCGGGGCAATGAATTCGGGGCTACTACCGGCCGGCCACGGCGCTGCGGTTGGCTGGATATATATATGTTAAAAAAGGCGATTTCGCTTAACGGTGTTTCAGAGATTATGATAATGAAATTGGATGTTTTAGATAATTTGGATAAAATAAAAATATGCACCGGCTATAAATATAAAAACCAATTATTAAAAGATTTTGTTTTTGATGCGTATTTTTTAAATAAGGTAAAGCCGGTATATGAAGAATTAGCTGGTTGGTCAGGGCCTATAAATAAAATTACCTGTTATAACGACCTTCCTCTTAACGCTAAAAAATACCTAAGAAGAATAGGGGAATTGCTCGGCGTGCCTATTTCGCTTGTTTCCATAGGTTCCCAACGCCATCAAACAATATATATTTAGTATTTATTTAAAATCTATTGGATAGAAAAACTTGACGCAACATTTTTCTTATGTTATAGTATTATACTATATAGATAAAATAAAGGAGGAAAATAAGATGCGAAGGATAATAAATTTAATTCTTGTATGTTTATTTATTTTTTCCGGGTGTACCTTTGTAATACAAAAAGGCAGACGTTCTGATGTAGAAAAGATAGAAGAATTAACGCGTAATCTCGATGAACTTTTGATGACCAAGAAACTTTTAGAAGAGAGGTTAAAGCAAGAGATCGCAGATAAACAGGTGCGCTTGGAAATGATGGAAAAAGGTTTAGTGATTACTTTTGTTGCGGATGTGCTTTTTGATTCCGGCAAAGCAACGATAAAACCGGAAAATTATCCTGCCTTAGATAAAATTGCTAAAGTCCTCGCAGAGAATCTTCCTTATAACTATATCGGGATTGAAGGGCATACCGATAATGAGCCTATCCGGTATTCGGGTTGGAAGTCTAATTGGGAGCTTTCTACGGCGCGTGCTTTAAGTGTTTTGCATTATTTAGTAGACCAGAAGGGGTTATCCGCGGAAAGATTTTCCGCTATTGGCTATGGTGAATATCATCCTGTGGCTCCCAATGATACCAAAGAAGGCCGGCAACTTAATCGTCGGGTAGAAATCGTAATTATGCCGAGAATGAATAAGGAAAAAACTTCCCATAAAGCTTCTCCTGCAAGTGTTGTTTCTTCGGGATTGCGGGAGACAAAGGCAAATTTAAAATAACAGCATTGCATTAAGGAGGAATAAAGATGATAGAGGCAGTAAAAAATAGGATTATTTTAATCCTTTCTATTTTGACGGTGGTGTTTTTTATCACCACGATAAATTCTTGCACGGAAACTCAGCGCCAAAAACAAGATAAGAACCGCGAGATTTTTCAGCGTATGGAATTAGAAGAAAAGAGCAATAAATTATCGCAAGAAAAATCTGATTTGCAAAATAAGTTAAATAACTTGCAACAGGAAACAGAAGAACTCAAGGCAAAATTAGATACCACCCAAAAAGCGCTTTTGCAGGAAGAGTTGATTAATAAAAGTTTAAAGGAAGAATTAGACAAAATTACCAAATTAAAGGATAGATTGGAAGAGGATTTAAAAGAAGCCTTGACGAAATCCAAAGGGAAATAATCCTTTAAAAGGAGGAGCCCGATGAAAAGGGTGATTAAAAAGATAAAAGAAAAGATAAAAGAAAAGATTAATAGGTTAAAGGAGAGAAAGAAAACAAAAAAGCGCTTATCGGCTCATCGTAAAGAACAGCTTAAAGAATTGCGCGGAGAAATAAAACAACCTTCTTTTTCTAACCAGCAGGCAATAATGCTGGAAAGTAAATATTACACCCCGGAATTTAAAACGCACTATCCTTATGTAGAAGAGCTTCCTGCCGGTTATAAAGAAAATCGCATGGTTTTATTAACCCGCGATCCTTGGTGGATTCATACTTATTGGGAATTGTCCCCCTTTTTTTTGGAGAAGATAAAGAATGACCTCAGGGAAGAGTTTTTTAACGCAAAGCGCGTTTTAAGAGTTTATGATGTTACTAATATTGTTTTTGATGGAACAAATGCCCACCGGTATTTCGATGTAGAGATAAATGACTATGCCAATAACTGGTATATTGATACCGCCGGTCCAGGAAGAAGTTGGTGCGTAGATTTAGGCTTAAAGCTTGCCAGTGGTAAATTTATTACTCTTTTACGTTCCAATGTGGTATCCACTCCTTTAGACGGATCTTCTTCGATTACAGATGAGGAATGGATGGTTCCTGAAGAGATCTTTGCCAGGCTCTATGGGATAGGAGCGGGTTTAGGCGTAAGTTCGCCGGTAAAAAAAGGTTGGCAGCAGGAGGTAAGAAAAAAATTATGGCAACCTCTTGCTTCCGGAGCACTTTCTTCTTTGGCTAGCCCGGTAAAAAAGAAAGAAGCAGTGGGCGCGCGCAAATTCTGGCTGATAGTAAATACGGAACTGATTGTTTACGGAGCAACTGAACCTGATGCCACCGTATATGTACAAGGCAAGCAGATACCCTTAAGGCCAGATGGGACTTTTAGTTTGCGTTTTGCTCTTCCTGACGGCAAGCAGGTTATCCCCGTCAAGGGAATCTCTAAAGATAGATTAGAAGAACAAACAATTACTCCTGTCGTTACCAAAGAAACTCGTTAAATTAAGGGGCTTAAAGGATTGTTAATTAAATAATCTATAAATAAAATGCATAAAGGATATTTATGCCTAGTTTTACATAGTCACCTTCCTTTTGTTCGTCATCCCGAATGCGACTATTTTTTGGAGGAGAACTGGTTATACGAAGCGATTACTGAAACTTATATTCCTTTGATTCGGATGATGGAACGTTTAGTAGAGGAAAAAATAAATTTCCGTTTAACTATGTCGCTTACTCCTACGCTTATTTCTATGCTAAAAGATCAGCTATTGCAGGAGCGGTATTTAAGATATATAAATAAACTTATTGAATTAGCGCATAAGGAGATTGAGCGCACGCGTTGGCAACCAGAGTTTCAAAGTTTGGCGCTGATGTATTTAGATAGGTTTCTTGGCGCGCGGGATACTTTTGAGAGATATAAACGCGATTTAACTTCTGCTTTTGCTTCTTTTCAGGATAAAGGGGTATTAGAGATTATTGCCTGTTGCGCCACTCATGGATATCTGCCTTTGATGGATGTAGTTCCTGCTTCTGCGCGTGCCCAGATAAGGGTAGGCATAAAGGTTTATGAAGAGACATTTTTAAGAAAGCCAAAAGGGTTTTGGTTACCGGAATGTGGTTATCATCCTGGCCACGATTATTTTCTTAAAGAAAACGGGATTAAATATTTTTTTATGGAGATTCATGGGATTTTGCATGGGAGCCCGCGCCCAAAATATGGGATATATGCTCCAGTTTATTGTAAATCCGGGGTTGCCTGTTTTGGTAGGGATTGGGAATCTGCCAAACAAGTTTGGTCCTCCATTGAAGGATATCCCGGCGATTACTGGTATAGGGAATTTTATCGGGATATCGGTTATGATTTAGATTTCGAATATATTAAGCCATATATCCATCCTGACGGTATCCGCATAAATACAGGAATTAAATATTACCGCATCACGGGGTCGGAAAATAAACAGCCTTATAATCCCCAGATGGCAAAGGAAAAAGCTGCTGAACATGCAGGAAATTTTATGTTTAACCGCGAAAGACAGATTGAATACCTCTATGATTTTCTTAAGAAAAAGCCTATTGTGGTAGCCCCTTACGATGCAGAATTATTTGGACATTGGTGGTTTGAGGGGGTTATGTGGCTGGAGTTTTTAATTCGTAAAATAAATTTTGACCAGAAAACATTCACCCTTATTACTGCTTCCGAATATTTAAACGAGAATCCCCGCAATCAGGTGATTACTCCTTCACTTTCCAGCTGGGGCTGGAAGGGCTATAATGAGATGTGGTTGCAAGGAGCAAATGATTGGATATATCCCCATTTACATAAGGCGTCAGAAAGGATGAGTGAGTTGGTAAAACTTCATCCTAATGAAAATGACGGGTTAATAAGGCGCGCATTAAATCAGGCATTAAGAGAACTTCTTTTGGCGCAAAGTTCGGATTGGGCGTTTATTTTAGGCACCGGCACGCATACCACATACGCTATAAGAAAAATAAAAGAGCATCTTTTAAGGTTTTCTACTCTTTATGAACAGATAAAATCACGTTCTATTGATCCACATTGGTTAGAGGATATTGAACAGAAGGATAACCTCTTCCCCAACATCGATTATTGCCTACATCAATAAATAAATTAAATATGCCGGAAAAGAATCTCTTTCCTTTACATATCGCAATTATTATGGATGGCAACGGCCGTTGGGCTAAGGAGCGGGGATTAGCGCGTACTGCCGGGCATCGCGAAGGGATAAAACGTATAAAAGAGATTGTAAAAGCTGCCAAGGAATTGGGAGTAAAATATCTTACTCTTTTTGCTTTTTCCACCGAAAACTGGAACCGCCCAAAAAGAGAAGTAAATATGTTAATGCGGTATTTAGATAACTTTTTAAAAAGAGAAATAGATAATTTAAATAAAGATAATATCCGAATCATCGTTATCGGCAGAGAAAAGCCTGTCCCTACATACCTTATAAACAGAATAAAATCTGCCCAAGAGATTACCGCCGGCAACAATGGATTATTTCTGATTATTGCTTTTAACTATGGGGCAAGACAGGAGATTTTGGATGCGGTAAAAAAGTACAGTATGGCAGTAATAAACAAAGAAGAAGACCCCCGCGAGATTAACGAGGATACTTTTTCGCGTTTTTTATATACTAAAGATATACCGGATCCCGATCTTTTAATCCGTACCAGTGGAGAATTAAGAATAAGTAATTTTTTATTATGGCAGATCTCATACGCTGAATTTTATTTTACTAACAAATATTGGCCGGATTTTAACAAAGAGGAGTTAGAAAAAGCAATTTTTGATTATCAAAGAAGGGAGCGAAGGTTTGGCCGCATATAATAATTTTTGGAAACGCACATTCACTTCGTTGATACTGATTGCCCTGGTGATGTTTTCGCTTATGTGGCGTTATACTTCCGCAGCTTTTATCTTTATTTTGTTAGTGATTGCTCTGTATGAGTTCTTTTTTATGGTAGAAAAAAAGGGAATAGAGATTTATCGCAATTTTGGAATGTTAGTAGGCGTCCTAATCTCCCTTTCAATTATTCTGCAGATAGAACTCACAATAAGTTGGCAATTATTTTTGATTGTTTTGGCGATTATCTTTCTTATTCTTATGCAATTTAGGCGCCAGCATACCACAGGCGCAATTAGCGGTATCTCGGTTACTATTTTCGGCATTCTTTATGTAAGTTGGTTTTTGAGTTTTTTAATCCGTATCCGTTATATGCCGGATGGAAGGAATCTTTTATTCTTTTTAATTTTGGTTACCAAATTAGGCGATATAGGGGCGTATTTGGTAGGTAGCCGTTTTGGCAAAACCCCCCTTTTAACTTATATCAGCCCTTCTAAATCTTGGGAAGGAGCGTGGGCAGGATTGTTTTTTAGCTTATTAGGGAGTCTTGCCTGCAAGCCGTTATTTTATTTTTCTTATCCCCAGCTTGTCTTTTTAGGGATATTTTTAGGGATTTTAGGACAGCTGGGAGATCTTTCAGAGTCTTTAATAAAGAGAGATTGCGGAGTTAAAGACGCCAGCAATCTTTTGCCGGGCATAGGAGGGATTTTGGATTTGGTGGATAGTTTTATTTTTAGCGCGCCGGTGTTTTATTTTTATATGAATATTATTTTAAGATGAAACGCATTAGCATTTTGGGTTCAACAGGTTCGATTGGTCGCAATACCTTAGAGGTGTTGCGTTATTTTCCCGATAGATTTAAAATAGTAGGTTTGGCAGCCTGTTCTAACGTGGAAGTTTTAAGACAACAAATCAAAGATTTTCATCCGCAGATGGTAGCGGTAACTGATGTTTTAAAAGTGCAGGAACTAAACGATAAGCTTCTTCGTGATAAGGTTAGAATATTTTATGGAGAAGAAGGTTTAGAAAAATTAATTCAGAAAAAAGTTGATCTTTTAGTAATGGCAATCAGCGGTTCAGCCGCGCTTATGCCATTATGGCAAGCAATAGAATACCAACCAACAATTGCCTTAGCAAATAAGGAAGCTTTAATTATGGCTGGCCCGCTCATTATGAAAAAAATAAAAAGATTTAAAAGGAAAATTATTCCCATTGATAGTGAACAATCTGCAATCTGGCAGTGTTTAGATGGCAAGGATAGGTCTTACTTAAAAAAAATATATCTTACTGCTTCCGGCGGACCGTTGAGAAATCTATCCAAAAAAGAATTAAGCCGTATTTCGGTAAAAAAAGTTTTAAATCACCCCCGTTGGGAAATGGGTAAAAAAATCACCGTAGATTCCGCTACCTTAATGAATAAAGGATTAGAATTGTTAGAGACGATGTATCTTTTTGATGTCGATTATTCTTGCATTGAGATTCTTATTCATCCGCAGGCAATTATTCATTCGATGGTGGAATTCATTGATGGTTCGATTTTGGCGCAACTTTCTCTTACCGATATGCGGATACCCATACAGTACGCTTTGACTTATCCCAAGAGGTTTTGTGGTTTTTTGCCTGCGTTGGATTTCTTTAAAGTAAAAAATTTAAGTTTTTATAAGCCCGATTTAGATAAATTTCCCTGTTTAGAATTAGCTTATGAGGCAGCCAGAAGAAGAGGGACTCTGCCGGCAGTTTTAAACGCTGCCAATGAGGTGGCGGTAGAGGCATTCTTAAATGAAAAGATTAAATTTCATTATATTTCTAGGATAATCGAAAAAGTAATCTGTAGGCATAAGAATGTAGCTTTTCCTGTTTTAGAGGATATCTTAATGGCGCACGACTGGGCAAAATTAGAGGCGCAAAGACTGGTTAAAAAATGGGGGGTAAATTAAAATGTTTTCGGTGGTGATATTTATTTTTATATTAGGGGTGGTAATTATTTTGCATGAATTCGGTCATTTTGTTATGGCTATAAAATCAAAAGTACGGGTAGAGAAGTTTTCTTTTGGCTTTGGGCCGGTGATTTTTTCTAAGAAAATAAAAGATACCGCATATACTATTTGCGCTGTCCCTTTTGGAGGGTATGTAAAATTAGCCGGTGATAATTATAAGGAGTATCAGGGAAAGCCCGATGAATATCTTTCGAAAAGTTGCGGGGTGCGCAGTAGAATCGTAGTAATGGGTTCCCTTTTTAATTATCTGGTAGCTTTTTTGTGTTTTTGGTTGCTTTTTTATTTAGGTTACCCTGTGCTTACCCCTAAAGTGGGAGAAGTAATGCATGGATACGGCGCAGAGGAGGCGGGTATTCTTTCCGGCGATGAAATTATGGAAGCGGATGGCAAATCTATAACTTACTCGCATGACTTGCAAAAAATAATTTATTCTAAAAAAGATAACGAAACAGTCGAGCTTAAAGTTCAGCGCCAACAAACTCCTTATTTATTTAAGGTAAAAGTTAAAGAGAAAGAAATGCCTACATTTTTAGGCAATAAGAAAAAAATAGGCTTAATCGGCATTCGGCCACAAGGAGAAGTAGTTTTTCGCAAAGAACCTTTGTTTAAGGCGATTGTTATGGGTTCGGCAAAGGTTTTAGAATTAACGCAGTTTACTTATCAAAGCATCATTATGATTATAATAGGCAGGCTTTCTTTGCGGGAATCGGTAACCGGACCATTGGGAATGTTTTATATTACCAAGGAAGCAGCTAATTTAGGATTATTTGCTTTGTTACATCTGTTGGCGGTATTAAATATTAGTCTGGCGATTTTTAATCTTCTTCCCATACCGGTTTTAGATGGAGGACATATTTTTTTATTAGGCATAGAAAAAATAAGGGGTAAACCCTTAAAAGACCGTACTGAAGAAATTATCACCAATATCGGTTTAGGGTTTATTGTCAGTTTAGGTATTTTTATCTTTTATAATGATTTAATCCGTTTTGGCATATGGGAAAAGGTTATTAATTTTTTTAAACTTTGAGCTTATGCGGCGGAAAACGCGGGTTGTCAAAATAGGAAATATATTTATCGGCGGAAGTTACCCTATTGCTATTCAGGGTATGACTAAGGTGAAGACTGCCCAAATAGCAAAAGTTTTATCCCAGATAAAGGATTTGGAAAAAGCAGGCGCCCAGATTGTGCGTTTGGCCATCGAAGATTTTAAAGACGCTCAAGCAATAAGAGAGATAAAAAGAAACTGTAATTTGCCCCTTGTGGCAGATATCCATTTTGATTGGAGACTGGGAATTGAGGTAATAGAAAGCGGCATAGATAAAATAAGGATTAACCCTGGCAATATCTATCAGAGAGATAAAATCAAAAAACTTGTAGATGCAGCAAGGTTGAATCGTACTCCCATTAGGTTAGGTTTAAATTCAGGTTCTTTAAGGATTGTCAAAAGTTCCTTAAAGACAAAATCCATGGGGGAACTTTTGGTGGCGCAGGCTAAAGAGTATTTAAGATTTTTGGAAAAACAGAGGTTCTATGATATTGTGATTTCTTTGAAAGGTTCGGATTTAAAGGAGACGCTTTGGGCATATGAAAAGATGGCGAAAGAATGCGATTATCCATTTCATATTGGCTTGACAGCTACCGGAAACGCCTTATGGGGGATTGTTAGTTCAAGCATGCTTGCAGGGATTTTATTAAGGGAAGGGATTGGTGATACGTTAAGAGTTTCGCTTACTGATTCTTGCGTTCAAGAGATAAAGGTAGCCAGATATATTTTGGCGGCTTTGGGCTTTATTGATTTTGGTCCGCGGATCATCAGTTGTCCTACCTGCGGCAGATGCAAAGTAAATTTAGTAAAGATGGTAAAAGAATTAGAAGAAAAATTAGATGAACAGTATTCATTTGACAATTTGTCTTTAAAGATTGCAGTTATGGGATGCGTGGTGAATGGACCGGGTGAGGCAAAACATGCGGATTTGGGCGTGGCATTCGGAAGAAAAGATGGGCTTCTTTTTAGAAAGGGTGTAGGCTTAAGAAAAGTGGCTAGTCACAACTGTACAAAGGTTCTTTTAGAGGAAATAAAAAGGATAAAATAGAAAGGATACTTAAAGATGCGTTGGTCAGAAGCATTTATCCCCACATTAAGGCATATACCTCAAGAAGCAGAATCAGTTAGCCATCAATTGATGTTAAGGGCAGGTTTGGTGCGGATGCTAATAGGAGGAGTTTATATTTACCTTCCTCTGGGGCTTAAAGTATTAAATAATATCTGCCGGATAATCCGTCAGGAAATGGATAATATAGGAGCACAGGAACTTCTCTTGCCGGCGCTGCAGCCTTTGGAGCTTTGGCAGAAGACCGGCCGGGACACTGAAATAGGGGAGGTAATGATTAGGTTTGTTGACCGCCGGGGAAGAAACCTTTCTTTGGGGCCGACCCACGAAGAAGTTATTACTTTTTTAATGAAAACAAATATCTCGTCTTATCGGCAACTGCCTTTGGTGCTTTATCAAATTCAGACTAAATTTAGAGACGAGATACGGCCACGTTTTGGTTTAGTGAGGTCTTGCGAGTTTATTATGAAGGATGCGTATAGTTTTGACCGCGATGAAGAAGGATTATACGAAAATTACCAAAAGATGTATAATGCCTATCAGAATATATTTAAAAGATGCGGGCTTACTTTTTATGCGGTAAAGGCAGATCCCGGAGTAATGGGTGGAGATGTTTCCCATGAATTTATGGTGCCTGCCGAATCAGGAGAGGATAGTCTGTGGATTTGTCCAAAATGTAAAGAGACGCATCCCGCCAAAGAAGAAAAGAGTTCTTTATGTTCTAAATGCGGGATACCAGAGGAAAGGATAAATACCATCGAAGTAGGGCATATCTTTAAGCTGAAGACCAAATACAGCTTTGCTTTAGATGCGCAATATTTAGATAGCGATGGCAAGCTTAAGCCATTGGTGATGGGTTGTTATGGGATTGGGGTATCGCGCCTTATTTCTGCAATCATAGAACAGAATAACGATAAAGCGGGCATTATTTGGCCCAAAGAGATAAGCCCTTATAAAATAATTATTATTCCTTTGAACCCTCAGCAAGAGAAGATTAGTCAGTTAGCGCAAACACTTTATAAAGATTTGCTTAATGAAGGGCTGGAGGTTATTTTAGACGACCGCGATGAACCTGCCGGCGTAAAATTTAAAGATGCGGACTTGATTGGCGTATATCTTCAAGTAATTATAGGCAAAGAATCGCTTAAGAATAAAGAGATCGAATTATGCTTAAGGCAGGATAAGAAGATAATAAGGGTAAAGAAAGATGATTTTTTAAAACAAGTAAAAAAGATGCTTTATGAATAGAGAACTGATAAGCCGTTTAAGAATAATACTGGAGGAATTTTTAAACCAGCAGGGTTATATTTTGGTAGATGCAAATTTTGTATATGAAGGGGGGCGCTTGATTTTAAGGATATTGACGGATCGGCCAAGAGGTGGTATAAATTTAGATGAATGCGGTTGCCTTAATCAACAGATAGGCCAAATTATTGACGAAAAGAATCTTATCGGGCAGAGTTACATTCTGGAAGTGTCTTCTCCAGGTTTAGACAGGCCGCTTAAAACTGAGGCAGATTTTATTAGGTGTATTAAGAGAGAGGTGGTATTATATACCTATCAGCCCATAAAAGGGAAGACAGAAAATCAGGGTTTTATTGAAGGGGTAAATGAGGGTAATTTATTATTTAGGATAGAAGAGGAGATTTTTTCTATACCTTTATCCATGGTGGTAAAGGCTAAACAGGTAGTTTAAAAAACAAAGGCACTGCTATGAACGGAGAAATTTTAGCAATTTTAGAACAGATTGAGCGGGAAAAAGGGATTAAAAAGGAGACGCTTATCCAGGCGGTAGAATCTGCTTTATGCACTGCCACGCGCAAAGCTTTAGGGTTGTCAGCGGATGAACAGATAGAGGTAAGGATTGATCCGCAAAGCGGCAAAATAAGTGCTACCCATCAGGGGAAAGAAATTTCTTCTTTGGATTTTGGCCGTATCGCCGCTACCACTGCCCGTCAGATAATTATTCAAAAAATACGCGAAGCAGAAAAGGAAGTTATTTTTAATGAGTTTAACAATAAAGTAGGCGACATTGTAAGCGGCACGGTGCATCGTTTTGAAAAGAAGAATATTATTGTGGACCTGTTAGGTAAAGCAGAAGGAATTATTCCCTATAATCAGCAGGTTCCGCAGGAAGAATTTCATCAAGGGGAGCGTTTACGGGCTTATGTTTTGGAGGTAAAGAGAGAACTTCGCGGGACGCAGATTATTCTTTCACGCAACCATCCTAATTTAGTAAAAAAACTTTTTGAGATGGAAGTGCCGGAGATATACGAAGGGATTGTGGAGATTAAAGCGGTGGCAAGGCAACCTTATCAACGTACCAAAATTGCGGTTTTTTCAAAAGACGAAAAAGTAGATCCCGTAGGTGCCTGCGTAGGGATGCGGGGCAACCGGGTTAAGAATATTGTTACAGAATTACACGGAGAGAAAATAGATATTGTGCGTTGGAGCGAGGATTTAAATCAGTTTATTCAAGCGGCGCTGGCGCCGGCAAAAATAACCGAGATAAGACTGGATAAACAGAGCCATAAGGCTCTAGTGATTGTAGCGGAAGACCAACTTTCTTTAGCTATCGGCAAACATGGGCAGAATGTTAGGCTTGCTTCTCAATTGGTAGGATGGGAACTAGATGTGCGTACGCCTAAGATGTTGAAAGAAGAAGTTAGCCGGCAAATAAAAATAGAAGATAAGGTTGAATTAGGGCTTGAAGAATTAAAAGGGGTAGGCAAAAAAATTAAAGAAGAGTTGGAGGCAGCAGGTTTTAAAACATTGGAAGATATTGCTTCGGCTTCACCAGAAGCACTCTTAAAGATTAAGGGAATTGGCAAAACTAGAGCAGAAAATATAATTAAGGAATCCAAAAAAATTATTAAAGATGCTAAAAAAGAAGACCGTTGCGCATAAAAGTAAAACTAAAGAAACTTCAGTTACAAAAGCAGCTAAAACCAGGAAAGTCGCTTTAAAAAAGCCCTCTGCTACAGCAGTTAAAGTTTTCAAGTCTCGCAAAAAGTCCGTAAAGACATTAACCGCTAAAGTCTTGCCTAAAAAAGAAAAAAAGATAAGTTCAACCCTGCTGCCGACATTTGAAAAAAAAGAGACGCCTCAAGTTGAAATAGTTCAAAAACCACTCGAAGTTTCTTTGCCTCAAGGTTTACCACAAGAAAAACAGGAAGAAAAAAAAGAGACGCCAGCACCTGCAGTGGTTACCGTAAGTGCTCCGCGGGTAATAGAAGTAGAATTCCCTATCACTTTAAGGGACTTGGCGGTTAAATTTCAGGAAAAACCATCTGTATTGATAAAGAAATTGATGGAGAAAGGCATTCTGGCGGGGATTAATCAGAATTTAGACCAAGAGATTGTTCAGAAATTAGCGGATAATTTTGGTTTTCAGATCCAAAAAGCAAAAGAGATTGAGGAATCTTTATTAGAATTGCATCGTATGCCCGATGAGACTGCGTCTTTAAAGAGGCGGCCGCCAATTGTTACCTTTATGGGACATGTAGACCACGGAAAAACTTCTCTTTTAGATGCAATAAGGAAAACAAAGGTAGCAGAGTCCGAACATGGAGGAATTACCCAACATATTGGTGCTTATCAGATAAAGATACGCACCAAACTTCATCCGGAAAAGGAAGATTATATTACTTTTTTGGATACTCCTGGTCATGAAGCCTTTACCCGCATGCGGGCAAGGGGAGCGCGTATAACCGACATAGTGGTTTTAGTGGTTGCAGCTGACGAAGGGGTGATGCCGCAGACCGTAGAAGCGATTAATCATGCACGAGAGGCAAAAGTGCCGATCATGGTTGCCATAAATAAAATTGATAAACCTTCCGCGGATATAGAGATAGTCAAAAAACAACTTGCTGAACATGGACTTGTCCCTGAAGAATGGCAAGGGAAAACCGTTATGGTAGGCGTTTCCGCAAAAACATATCAGGGAATAGACGATCTTTTAGAGTTGATTATTTTACAGGCCGAGATGATGGAATTAAAAGCCAATTATGAAAAATTGGCTTCTGGGGTAGTGGTTGAATCGCAGATAAGCAGTGCGCAAGGCGTAATAGTTACGCTTCTGGTACAAAATGGCACCCTAAGGTTGAACGATAGTCTGATTGTGGGTGTAAATTATGGGAAAATCAAAGCAATGTTTGATGAATACGGAAGGACATTAAATCAGGCTTTGCCTTCTATGCCGGTAAAGGTTTTAGGAATTAATGGGTTGCCGCAGGCAGGGGATGAATTTTTTGTGCTTCCCGACGATAAACAGGCAAAACAACTCGCTCAGGTTCGTCTGGAAAAAAGCAAACAAAAACAAATTACGCCGGTTAAAAAAATAAATTTAGAAGAACTTTCCCAGCAGATTAAGGAAGGCAAAATTAAAGAATTAAAAGTTATACTTAAAGCAGATACGATGGGTTCCTTGGAAGCGATAAAGGAAACAATAACTAAGATAAATACTTCGCAGATAAATATAAATATTATTCATGAAGGCATAGGAGATATAAATACTTCGGATGTGCTTTTAGCCTCAGCATCCAATGCGATTATTTTTGGTTTTAATATAGATTATGAAGCCAAAGCAAAAGAACTTCTTCGCGAAGAAGGAGTTGAGGTAAAAATATACAATATAATTTATGAATTAAGTAACGATTTAAAATCTGCCCTTGAAGGGATGCTTGAGCCTAAGACAAAGAAAACCTTTATGGGTAAAGCAGAGGTGCGTAAAGTTTTCAAACTTTCCAAAGCCGGGATAGTCGCAGGATGTTTTGTGCTTAAAGGAAGAATAACCCGCCACGCGGATATCGTTTTGGTACGTAATGGCAAATCTGTTTATGAAGGCAAAATAAGTTCCCTTAAAAGATTTAAAGACGATGTAAGAGAGGTAACCGAAGGCATGGAATGCGGTATATCTTTGGGAGGGTTATCTGATATTTACGAAGGCGATATTCTGGAGGCTTACGAGATACAAAAAATTGCTTCTAAGTTAGAATAGAAATGAAGAAAAAGCAGGTTTTATTAAGCGGGATGCGCCCGACAGGACCTTTACATTTGGGGCATTTAGTGGGTGTTTTAAATAATTGGGCACAATTGCAACAGGAATTTGAATGTTTTTTTATGATTGCAGATTGGCATGCTTTGATGAGCGAATATCGGCATCCGGAAACGATCAGTTTTTATTCTATAGATAATGTGCGCGATTGGTTGGCAGTGGGGCTTAATCCCGGTCTTTGTGTTATTTTTAAGCAATCGGATGTAGCAGAACATTTGGAGTTATTTTTGGCTCTTTCTTTTTTTAGTTCTCTTTCTTGGCTGGAACGTTGCCCCACATATAAAGAACAGATAAAGCAATTAAAAAACAAAGATATTTTAAACTATGCTTTTTTAGGTTATCCGGTATTGCAGGCGGCAGATATTCTGCTTTATAAGGCGCAAAAGGTTCCGGTAGGAGAGGACCAGTTGCCTCATTTGGAGATTTGCCGTCAACTTGCCCAACGGGCAAACAAAATTTTAAAAAAAGAATTTTTTCTCTATCCCGAACCCCTTTTGACCGAACAGCCCAGATTATTAGGATTGGATAATCGCAAGATGTCTAAGAGTTATAATAACTTTATCGCCCTTTCCGACTCTATGCAGGTAATAAAAAAGAAAGTGATGCACATGATTACCGACCCGCAGAAGGTAAAACGCACAGACAAGGGCCACCCTGATATCTGCAATGTGTTTGCTTATCATAGGGTATTTGGGAAACATTATTATTGCGATTATCCGCAGAGAATAAAACAGATAGAAGATAACTGTCGCAGCGGTAAGTTAGGGTGCGTGGAATGTAAAACAGACCTTGCCGCGTTGCTTTGGGGTATTATTGAGCCTATTTATAAAAGAAGAGAACAATTCAATGATGATTATATAAAGGGCATTTTAAAAGACGGCAGCGCGAAAGCCAAAGAAGTTGCCTGCGCTACCATTAAAGAACTAAAGATGATGTTAGGGTTAATATGAGTTACAAGATAAAACTGGATATATTTGAAGGGCCATTAGACCTTTTGCTTTATTTGGTGAAAAAAGAGCATCTTAACATTTACGATATACCGATCGCTAAAATTGCCGATGAGTATATGCGTTATCTCGACCTTATGCGCATTTTGGACCTTAAAATCGCCGGTGAATTTTTGGTAATGGCTGCCACACTTATGCAGATAAAATCTCGGATGTTGCTCCCCCCCAGTGAAACGGTTAATTCGGACGAAGATGAACAGCAGAGTATAGAACAGCAGAGGCAACAGCTTATTGAGCAACTTTTGGAATATGAACAGTTTAAAAAGATTGCTGAAGAGCTGCATCAGCGTCAGAGCCAGCGCCAAAAACAGTTTTATCGTTCTCGGACAAAAGAGAACCAAGATTTTCCTTTGGACAAAGAGAAATACTTTGAGGCAAGTCTTTTCGATTTATTGAACGCTTTTTCCAAGGTTTTGGAGAATATACCCGTCGATTTATTATACGGTGCGATTAAAGACGAATTTACCATTGAAGAAAAGATTCATCAGATTTTGCATATGCTTGTGGAAGAAGAATTGGTGTCTTTCTCTAGGTTGTTTAAAAAGGCAAAAAACAAGATGGAAGTAATAGTTACTTTTTTGGCAATTTTGGAATTGATCCGCTTGAAAGAAATCAGGGTGGTGCAAAAAAAACTTTTTGGCGAAATCGAATTGATTCGCAATAAAAACCATATTTTTGCCTATGAAGAAAGATATGCCGGAAGAAAAGAATAATCCTTTATTGAATAAATCCGAAAACGAGGAGGACCTGGTTCTGAATATCTCTTTAAGGCCACTGCGTATTTCGGAATTTGTAGGGCAGACAGAAGTGATAAAGAATATTCAGATATCTATTTTGGCAGCTAAACAAAGGAATGAACCGTTGGAACATATCCTTTTGAGTGGTCCGCCGGGTTTAGGCAAAACTTCGCTTGCCCATATTATTGCTCATGAGATGGGTACCCGCATTACCTCTACCTCTGGCCCGGCGATCGAAAGAGCAGGGGATTTAATTGGCATTTTAACTAACTTAGAGAAAGGGGATATCCTTTTTATTGATGAGATCCACCGGCTTCCTAAAATAGTGGAAGAATTTCTTTATCCAGCTATGGAGAATTTTCAGATCGATTTTATTATTGACAAAGGCCCCTATGCCAAAACCATAAAGTTTAATCTTAAGCCTTTTACGCTGGTAGGCGCGACGACGCGCAGCGGACTTTTAAGCGCGCCATTAAGGGGAAGATTCGGGATGTTTTACCATTTGGATTTTTATTCTCCCGAAGAACTCTCCCAGATTATTAAGAATTCTGCGCAGCTTCTTGGGGTGGCTATAGATGAAGATGCCTGTTTAGAGTTGGCACGGCGTTCGCGGGGAACACCCCGTATCGCTAACCGTCTTTTAAGGCGCATACGCGATTATGCGCAGGTAAAGAAAATAAAAAAGGTTGATTTGAGCAATGCTGAAGAGGCATTGAATAATTTAGGGATTGATAAAGCAGGTTTTGATGAAATCGACCGCAAAGTGCTAAAGACCATTCTTTTTACTTACGGAGGCGGTCCGGTAGGGATTGAAGCATTAGCGGCAAGTTTAAACGAGGAGCCAGATACTCTTATCGATATGATTGAGCCTTACCTTTTAAAAGCCGGATATCTTAAGCGTACTGGCCGCGGAAGAGTTGCCACAAAACTTGCTTTTGATTATTTTGGTGTTCATTATAATAAGGAAACCCAACCCCAGCTTTTTTAAATATGGAATTGCTCCTGCATATCTGTTGCGCGGTATGCCTAATTTATCCTTTAAAAGTACTTAAAGAAAAAAAATTCCAAGTAAAAGGTTTTTTTTATAATCCCAATATCCATCCATTTTCCGAATATAGAAAGCGCAAAGAGGCTTTTGGGAGTTTGGATAAAAATATGAATTTAGAGATATATTTTGAGCAATACCTACCCCAAGAATTCTTTAGAACCATTAATTTTCATGAAGAGACAAAACAGCGTTGTTCTCTCTGTTGGCAACTGCGTTTGGAAAAAACAGCAGAATTTGCATGTAAAAATAATTTTAAATATTTTTCTACCACCCTTTTAGTAAGTCCGTATCAGGATCATTTTTTAATTAAAGAAATCGGAGAACGTATTGCCCGTGACAAAGGCATAAGTTTTTACTACGAAGATTTTAGAAAAGGTTTTAAAGAGGCACATCAAGAGGCAAAACAAAAAGGAATTTATTGCCAGAATTATTGTGGCTGCATATATTCAGAATTAGAGAGATGGAAACATTCGGAAAAACCTTAATCATTTTAGGGATAATTTTATTGGGAACAGGTTTTGCTTTTATTATTATGGGGAAACTCCCTTTTTTAGGAAGGCTTCCGGGAGATATATTTATTCAAAAAAAGAATTTTTCGTTCTATTTCCCTATTACTACCTGCCTTTTAATAAGCATAATTTTAAGTATTTTATTTTGGTGGTGGGCAAAGAGGTAACCATTTCTTTTTGATTATAAACCCAATGTTCATTAATTAAGAGATGTTTCAGCTGTTTCACTATGATAAAGATACACGGGCACGACGCGCCAAATTAATAACTGCGCATGCGCAGATAGATACCCCATGCTTTATGCCTGTTGGTACGCAGGGAACAGTAAAAACGCTTTCTCCGCAGGAATTGGAGGAGATGGGCGCGCAGATAATTTTAGCCAACGCCTATCATCTGTTTTTGCGGCCAGGCACAGAGATAATCAAAAGAATGAATGGATTACACAGGTTTATAGGCTGGAAGCACGCGATTATTACTGATAGCGGAGGATATCAGATTTTTAGTTTGGCTCTTTTGCGCAAGATAAATGATGAAGGGGCAGAATTTCAATCGCATTTAGATGGCACAAGGTATTTTTTAACACCCGAAAAAATTATAGAGATACAAAAAATTTTAGGTTCGGATATTATTCTTCCTTTAGATGAGTGCATAAGTTACCCTGCAGATTATGATTATGCTCATCGCGCTATGGAAAGGACGCTTTTATGGGCGCGGCGTTCTAAGGAATTTATTAAGAATTTAGATTTCGACTATAATCGGTTGTTTTTTGGGATTATTCAAGGCGCCACTTATCAAGATTTGCGTCGGCAGTGTATTCAACAGCTCATTGGGATGGAGTTCGATGGTTATTGTTTTGGCGGTTTATCAGTGGGAGAACCCAAAAATTTAAGGTATAATATTATCTCTCATTGTTTGGATTATTTGCCCAAAGATTCGCCGCGGTATCTGATGGGCTTAGGCAGCCCCGTAGAGATTTTGGAGAGCGTAGAGCTGGGGATAGATTTATTCGATTGCGTGATGCCTACGCGTTACGGAAGAAACGGCACCGCTTTTACCTGGCAAGGAAAACTTACGGTACGTAATGCACTTTACGCTAAGGATGAAAAGCCTCTGGATGAAAGGTGCGATTGTTATACCTGCAAAAATTTTACCCGCGCTTATCTAAGACATCTTTTTAATGCCAAAGAGATTCTAGGGCCAAGATTAGTTTCTTTTCATAACGTATATTTTTATTTAGAATTGATGCGTAAAGTAAGAGAGGCGATAGAAAAAAATTGTTTTTTGGATTTTAAAAAAGATTTTATTTCAAGGTATAATTCCGAACAATGCGCATAGATATTTTAAGCATTTTCCCCAATATGTTTGCGCCAGTATTAAATGAGTCGATAATCAAGAGGGCGCAGAATAAAAAAAGGGTAGAGATTTATGTTCATAATTTAAGGGATTATTCTGCGGATAAGCACAAAAAAGTGGATGACCGACCCTTTGGAGGCGGTTCGGGGATGGTGATGAAACCCGAGCCTATTTTTGAGGCAGTGGAAGAGATTTTAAAAAAATCAAAATTTTCTCGTGATAGAATAAAGGTTATACTGCTTTCTCCGCAGGGCAAAACGCTGGACCATCAGTTAGCAAAAAAATTTTCTCAGTTTAAACAGTTGGTCCTTATCTGTGGTCGATATGAAGGGGTGGATGAGAGGGTAAGGAAGTATCTTGTAGATGAAGAGGTGTCTATCGGCGATTATATTTTAACCGGCGGAGAACTTCCGGCGATGGTTTTGATTGATTGCGTGGTAAGGCTTATCCCGGGTGTTTTGGGCAATAAAAAATCCTTGAAATTTGAGAGTTTTCAAGGTAATTTATTAGAATATCCCCAGTATACCCGACCGGCGAATTTTAAAGGGATGAGGGTGCCGAAAATTTTGCTTTCCGGAGACCATAAAAAAATACAGGCGTTTAGAAAAAAAGAGGCCTTAAGGGTTACTTTGGAAAAAAGGCAAGATTTGTTAAGTAAAAAGTGACTTAGATTAGCTTTATTGCGTCGGTTAAAAGATAACAAAGAAATTAACGTAGTTAACTAACTTAACAAAAATAACAGTGATAATGAAGATAAACTAATTAAAAAAGAAAGGAGAGAAAATGGATAAGATAAGGATGTTGGAGAAAGAACTTACTAAAGAGAAAAATATACCTGAATTTAATGTGGGTGACAAGGTAAGGGTATTGACTAAAATTTTTGAGCAGGATAAGGTAAGGTTAAGCCCTTTTGAGGGCATAGTTATCGCCAAGAAAAATTCCGGAATGCGTGCTTCCTTTACGGTGCGGCGGGTATCCTATGGAGAGGGTATTGAGAGAGTTTTTCCCCTTTATTCTCCTCACATAGAAAAGATTGAAGTCTTGCAGCCTGCAAAAGCGAAAAGGGCTAAGCTTTACTATTTAAGAAAACGCATTGGTAAAACCGCCAGTCAAGTTTAGCTTAGATGACGGATTTAGAGCTTGGTATAAAAGGAGAAAAGCAGGCAGAGGAGTTTTTAAAAAAACAGGGTTATAAAATTATAACAAAGAATTTCCGCACCCCTTTTGGGCAGATAGATATCATCGCTTCGGAGAAGAATACTTTATGTTTCGTGGAAGTAAAAACGCGCAGGAATTTTTCCTTTGGTTTGCCACAGGAGGCGGTTTCATCTATAAAACAAAAAAAAATCTTAAAAGTTGCCTTGGCATATCTTAAAGAAAATGGGCTTCTAAATAGAAGAGTACGTTTTGATGTGGTTTCTATTCTTTGCGATAAAAATTCTTATAAGATAAATTTAATCCGCGGCGCATTTGAGTGCAATGAATAATCTATCGGATAATCCAATTATTTGCAAATCTGCCAAAATCGAACCTATCTTAAAAATTGCTCGTAAATTAAATATCGATGAAGATTATCTTATACCCTATGGTAGGTATATCGCTAAAATCGAACTCTCCATATTAGAAAAAATAAAATCAAACCCTCAGGGGAAATACATTTTAGTTACCACCATTACCCCTACTCCTTTGGGAGAAGGAAAAACAGTCACTACTATTGGGTTAGCGATGGCTTTAAACAGATTAGGCAAAAAAGCTATCTGTTGTATAAGACAACCTTCTTTGGGACCGGTATTTGGATTCAAAGGAGGGGCAGCAGGCGGAGGGTGCGCGCAGGTTTTTCCTGCGGATGATTTTAATCTCCATTTTACAGGCGACACGCATGCGGTAAGTTTGGCGCATAATTTAGCCAGTGCTTTTTTAGATAACCATATCTATCACGGGAATAAATTAAAGATCAACCCTGCACGGATTAGCTGGCGCAGGGTTTTGGATATAAGTGACAGGTCTTTAAGAAATATAAAAATCGGTTTGGGTAATTTTGATGATAATATGCCCCAAGAAAGCGGCTTTGATATTGCTGCTGCTTCTGAAGTGATGGCAATTTTGGCTTTAAGCAAAGATTTTTTGGATTTAAGAAAAAGATTAGGTAAAATTGTTTTAGCCGAGAATTTTCAAGGAGAACCTATTACCTGTGATGATATAAAAGTAGCCGGCAGCATGGCTGCGCTTTTAAAAAATGCCATAAAACCTAATCTCATCCAGACACAAGAAAACACTCCCTGTTTTGCGCATACCGGTCCATTCGCCAATATTGCTCACGGAAATAGTTCTGTTGTTGCCGATAAAATCGCTTTAGGTTTGGCTGAATATGTAGTTACCGAAGCCGGTTTTGGCGCAGATTGCGGGGCGGAGAAATTTTTTGATATAAAGTGTAGAGTTAGCGGTTTAATTCCTGATGTAGCGGTTTTAGTCTGTTCTATCCGGGCATTAAAGGTGCACAGTGGAAAGATTAAAATTATCCCTGGCAAACCCTTAGATGAGAGGTTAAATAAAGAAAATTTGGCTTTATTAGAAGAGGGTATTGACAATTTAAAAAAACAGATTGAGAATGTTAAGATATTTGGGATTCCGGTGGTGGTGGCGATAAATAGATTTTTTTCGGATACTGACCAAGAGATTGAATTTGTAAAAAAAATAGCTCTTGAATTCGGTGCTTATGCCTGTTGCGTTTCTGAAATTTGGCAGAAAGGTTCATTAGGCGGGATAGAATTAGCCGAGAAAACGATGGAGGCAAGTCTTCAACCTAAAAAATTTAATTTTCTTTATTCTTTAGAAAATTCTATAAAAGATAAGATTAGGATTATCGCTACCATAATTTACGGCGCAAAGGACGTAGAGTATTCACAAGAGGCAGAAGAAAAAATTAGAATTTTTACACAAAGAGGATGGGACAAATTACCTATCTGTATGGCAAAGACCCAGTTTTCTTTATCGCATGATCCTAATTTAAAAGGGAGGCCAGAAGGGTTTATTCTTCCGATAAGAGATATCCGTGCTGCGCTGGGAGCGGGATTTTTATACCCTCTATGCGGTAAAATTGAGACGATGCCAGGCTTACCGAGTCATCCCCGCGGCCAAGATATTGATATTGATGAAAAGGGAAATATTAGAGGACTATCTTAATGATAAATTGTAATTTCTAATTTAGGATTTCGAATTTATGTATTGTAATAAATCTCTTAAAAGATATTTAAGTGATTTATCTAAAAAACTCCCTACTCCGGGCGGAGGTTCGGCTTCGGCTTTGGTGGGAGGTTTAGGGGTTAGCCTTTTAGGTATGGCGGTCAATTTTACTGTTGGCAAACCCCAATATCAAAAATATGAGAAAGAGTTAAGGGAAATATTAAAAGATATAGAAAATTTAAGGGATAAATTTTTAAAATTAGTGGATGAGGATGTTATGGCCTACAAAAGCAAAGATATCCAATGGTGCCTTAAGGTTCCTTTAGAGGTAAGTCGGATTTGTTTTTCTTCTATAAAGTTATGCCCCTTGCTTATAAAAAAGACGAACCCCAACTTGATCAGCGATATCGCCTGTGCGCTGGTCTTTTTAGAGGCAGGATTCTTTGGCGGTTATTTTAATGTAGAGGCGAATTTAAAATTTATAAAGGATAAAAAAATGACCGATAAGATAAGAAAAGAGATATTGACTAAAGCAAAAATTATAAAAGAGATAAGACAAAAAACGGAGGATGAAATTGGCAAAATTATTAGAAGGTAAAATTATTGCTGAAAGGATAAAAAAACAGGTTAAGGAAGAGATTCGGCAATTGCATTTAAAACCAACTTTAGCCAGCCTTCAGGTTGGCGATGAGTCTGCTTCAAACGTTTATATAAAATCACAAAAGAAGACTTGTGAAGAATTAGGTATAGATTATCAATTGCATAAATTGGAGAGCCAAATTTCTGAAGCTTCTTTGATTGAATTTATAAAAAAATTAAATTTAGATAAGTCCATTCATGGCATAATTATCCAGATGCCTTTGCCCAAACATATAGATTATAAAAAAATAAGCCAGTATATAGAACCCAAGAAAGATGTGGAAGGCCTACATCCGCAAAATTTGGGGAAAATTATATTTGGCAAAACCAAGATTCTGCCGTGTACTGCTTCGGCAGCACTGGAGTTATTAAAAGAAACAGATATTGATTTGTATGGGAAAGAGGCGGTAGTGGTGGGTCATTCTGAAATTGTGGGTAAGCCTTTGGCCCTTTTATTATTAGATAAATTTGCCACAGTAACAGTTTGTCATATTGGAACTTATGATGCAGGAAAATTAGAAGAACATGTAAAAACAGCGGAGGTGTTAGTGGTAGCAGTAGGAAAGGCTGGTTTAATTAAAGGCAGTTGGATTAAGGAAGGCTCGATTGTGATTGATGTAGGGATAAACCGGGTTGGCGATAAAATTGTAGGAGATGTAGAGTTTGAAGAAGCAGAGAAACATGCGAGCTTTATTACGCCGGTTCCAGGCGGAGTAGGCCCTTTGACGGTTACGATGTTGATGCGTAATTTAGTAGAAGCAGTAAAATTGCAGATATGAACTTTCAAGATAAAATAAGACAGGAAAAATTTTTAATTACTTCTGAGGTCGGTCCGCCTAAAGGGATTGAAACCAAGAAAATCTTAGAAGAAGCAGAACTTATCCGCAACCGGGTTGATGCTATAAATGTTACGGATTTACAGAGTTCAGTAATGCGATTGGGTTCCTTGGTGGTCTGTGCCATTTTAAAGCAGCAGGGGTTTGAGCCGATTTATCAGTTAACCTGTAGGGATAGGAATAGGTTGGCGCTTCAGTCGGATTTGCTTTCCGCAGCAGCGTTAGGTATCGAAAATGTTTTGGTTTTAACCGGCGACCATCCGAGTTTGGGGGACCATCCCGAAGCAAAACCGGTATTTGATTTAGATTCTGTGCAGTTATTGCAAGTGGCAAAAAGATTAACTGAAGGTTTTGATATGAAAGGGAATAAATTGGAAGGAGCGCCCCCTAAATTTTGTTTAGGAGCGGTAGTAAATCCTGCCGCTGACCCGATAGAGCCACAGATTATCAAAATGGAGAAAAAAATAGAATCCGGAGCAGAGTTTTTTCAAACGCAGGCGGTTTATGACCTAAGGATGTTTGAAAATTTTTTATCCAAAATCAAACACTTAAAAACCACCGTTTTGGCAGGGATAGTATTGTTAAAATCTGCGGCGATGGCATATTATATGAATAAAAATGTTGCCGGAGTATATGTTCCTGATAACTTAATCAAAGAGATGGAAGAGGCAAAAAATAAAACAGAAAAATCAGTGGAGATCGCCGCAAGATTAATAAAAGAATTAAAAAATATGTGCCAGGGGATTCATATTATGCCGATTGGTTGGAACAGGCTGGTCCCAAAAGTTTTAGATAGTGCGGGCTTATAGAGTATTAAATTAAGGTAAGGTTTAAAATTAATCTTTAAATAAATAAAGAGGGGTTAAATGGAAAAGGTTAATAAAGATATTGCGGGGATTAAAAAAAGAGGAGTAGTTTTTTTGACAGAACCTTCGGAATTTAAAAAATTAGAAGCGCATATTATTAATGATACTGTTTGTGTGGTAGGTTTAGGTGATTTTGCGCTGGAGGTTAGCCGTTATATAAATGAAAAATATAGAGTTGCCGTGAAATTAATCACGGATAATAAAAATATAGATTTGGGCAATGATATTGAGGCAATTGATGTTCCTATACGTGAGATTATCGGTGAGGGCAAGGTAGAAGCAATTAAACTTGAAAATGGCAAGATAATAGGAGTGTGTCTGGTGGTTTTTATTGCTAAAGAAGGTGGGCTTGATACCAATGACACAGGGCCAATAGAGTTAATTTCCCAGCTGGCTAACAAAGGGTTAAATAGACTTTTGCGTCTTAGCCGGGACAGTTTGTCAGAGATGCTTTTTCATAAGGGCAAAGAAACGCCGGTTAGTTTTGTGGATACCAACTATTATCTCCCTTTGATTAATGCCCTACTTAATATAGAGGTAAAAAATTTATCCGATTGTTTTGAAGCGTTACAGCAGATAGAAAATTTAAGTAAGTTAAAACCTGCTTCCAATGGGTTTATTATCGATATCGCTGATGGGATATTCAATAAAGGGATCGCCGCTTTATTATGCGAAGAATTGCTGGCGGCGTTTTCTGTTTTAAATGGTAAACATCCAAAAGAGGGGATAGGTTTTATTCCCGATAATATCTTGCGTTCATTGGGGCTGCAACTGGTTGATGGAAGAATAGCCGGCATAGCGGTAATTTTAGGGGCAGCAAAAGAAGAAGCACTGGCGGTTGAACTTATCCGTCAACTTCAGGCAAAAAATATAGTTAGTTTGCTGGCAGGCAAAATCAAAGCAACAACATTTAAAAAACAATTGGAGAATAACGGCGTAGAATTGGGTTTAGAGAATTATATAATTCCTCTTGGAGATGACTACCTTTCTGCGATTTATGCGGTTAATTTTGCGGTGAGGGCGCCTTTGACTTTTGGCGGGTTTAAACCCGGGCAATGGCAGGGTATTATAGATTATATCCGTCATCGCGTTCCGGCGTTTGTCCTGCTTTTGGGTTATGTTGATGAAATTATTGCCGCTACCGGACTAGGCGCTTTGGCTTTAGGTATACCTATAATTACGGATTTAGACATTGGGCATATCGGCAAGTTAGAAACCACTCTTTATGATGCTTTGGTAAGCGAAAAGGATTATAAGAATATAGTTTCTCAATGTATTTTAAACCGGGGGATAAAGGTTAAAGTATCAAAGGTAGATATACCTTTGCCTTACGCTGCTGCCTTTGAAGGAGAAAGGGTAAGGAGGGAAAATCTCTATGCGGAATTTGGTGGAAAGTCAAAGCTTCCTTCGTTTGAATATTTAAAGATGGCAGATATAGATAAAGTAGAGGATGGCAAAATCGAACTTTTTGGCCCGGATATAGATAGCATAAATGATGATAAATCTTTGTCTTTAGCTATAATTGTAGAGGTAGCGGGAAGAAAAATGCAGAAGGATTTTGAACCTATTTTGGAGCGTCAGATCCATCGGTTTATTAATTATGCCCAAGGGGTAATGCATATCGGTCAACGTGATATGAACTGGATAAGGATAAGTAATGAAGCGTTTAATAAAGGTTTTAGGTTAAGGCATATCGGGGTAATTCTACATGCGATGTTTCATCAGGAATATTCCAACATTGTTGATAAGATCCAGATAAAACTTTATACTAGCCAAGATAAAGTTGAAGAATTACTTAAGGAAGCCCAAATTGCATATGGAGAACGCGATGAAAGAATAAGTGGAATGACCGATGAAAGCGTGGATACTTTTTATTCTTGCACTTTGTGCCAATCCTTTGCTCCTAATCATGTCTGTATTATTACTCCAGAAAGATTAGGGCTTTGCGGTGCTTATTCTTGGTTGGATGCCAAAGCTTCCTATGAAATTATGCCTTCCGGGCCGAACCAACCGATTTTTAAAGGCGAGATATTAGACCCGAAATTAGGGCAATGGAAGAATACCAATGATTTTGTTTATCAGAAATCAAATAAAACTGTAGAAAAGGTAAGTATGTATTCTATTATGGATAGTCCGCAGACTTCCTGCGGTTGTTTCGAGTGTATTGTAGCGGTGATTCCTGAAGCAAATGGAGTGATGATTGTAAATAGGGATTATTCAGGCATGACTCCCTGCGGAATGACTTTTACTACTTTGGCTGGTTCAGTAGGTGGGGGGGTACAGACACCCGGATTTTTAGGGATCGGCCGGCTTTATATCGCAAGCAGAAAATTTATTTTAGCGGAGGGTGGGCTTTTAAGGGTGGTATGGATGCCTAAAGAATTAAAAGAGTATCTTTTAGATAGACTTAAAAAAAGAGCGCAAGATTAGGTTATACGGATTTAATAGAAAAAATAGCGGATGAAACCAACGCTACCAATCTTGAAGAGTTGCTTAATTTTTTAGAAAAAGTAGAGCACCCTGCTTTGAAGATGGAACCATTGCTTTAATTAACAAACAAAATGATACCGCAGAGCGCAAAAATTATAGATAATGTAAAATATCTTTCGCACTTTTATATTGCCAAATAAACAAAAAAGGCATATCCTCTTAGGTTGTTAAGCAACCCAACCGGTCCTATAGGATTATTAAATACATAGAGCTAAAACCTATCAAAGCATTACAATCCAAGAAGGAGTTTTAAATATGAAAGTGCGAAAAATTCTTGACACTACTAAATTTAAATTTTGTTTGACATTGTGCTTTTTTGTTATATAATTTAATAAAATTTAAATAGTAAAATTTTACTAAAATGAATATCCAAGAAATCCTAAAACGTAATGCCAGAGAATATCCCCAAAAAAACGCATTAATATTTAAAGACAATCATATTAGTTTTTTAAAGGTAAAAGAAAATTCTTTTAAATTGGCAGGTTTTCTTTTAGATTTGGGTCTTAAAGCAGGCGATACTGTTGCTATCTATCTACCGAATATTCCTGAATATGTCTATAGTTATTTAGGGGTTTGGATGACAGGGCTAACTTGTGTTCCTTTAGATTTTATGTTAACCGAAGATGAGATAATCAATTTTATCAATCACTGTGAAGCAAAGGTCTTAATCTGCACTCCAAAAATAGGGATTAATTTAGAAATAATAAAGCAACATTGTCCTTCCTTAGGGAAAATAATTTTATGTCGGCAGACACAAGCCAATTTTATTTCTTTTGAGGATATCCTGGAAAGCAAAAAAAATCCTGCTGTAGAAGATATAGAATTTAAAGAAAAAAAATATGCTATTATCTTTTATACCTCTGGAACTACCGGTCAACCCAAAGGGGTTTTGATAAATTATAAACAGTTAAGTGCACCACCTTTGGCTTTGGAGTATTTTGTGGATTTAAATTTTAATGATATTGCTTTATGTGCAGTTCCTTTTTCTCATTTGGGAGGGTTGGTTTATGTGCAGGCGATGCTTTGGTTTGGGATAACCGTGGTTTTGATGGATAGATTTCTTCCTTTGGAATTTTTAAAAAATATCTCTAAATATAAAGTAACCTGTTTTTGGATTGTTCCTTCGATGTATTATGCTTTTTTAAGTTTAAAGGAATTTGAAACTTTGGATTTGTCGAGTTTGCGCTGGATTGTTACTTTTGGTGCATCTTCAAGTCCGGATGCCTTAAGGAGGTTTCATCAATTTTGCCCCCAGGCATATCTTTTAAATGGCTGGGGTCTAACTGAGACCAATGCACCTACCACAGTAATTAAATTTGGCTCAAACAAGATTGAGTCTATAGGAAGACCAGCCCCTTGGATTGAAGTAAAAGTAGTAGATGAAAATGATAAAGATCTACCTACAGGTGAAGTTGGAGAAATTATCATTAAAGGCTGGGTGGTTTCTGATGGATATTATAAGAATCCTGAGGCAACTCAACAGGTATTTCGTAATGGGTGGTTTTATACCGGTGATATGGGTAAGTTTGATGATGAAGGAGACCTTTATATTGTGGGAAGAAAAAAAGAGATGCTTAAGGTGGGAGGAGAGATTGTCTTTGAGCCAGAGGTAGAAGCAGCGCTTCTTAAGCATCCCGAGGTTTTAGAGGCAGCAGTAATTGGGGTTGCGGATAAATTAAGGGGTGAGGTGCCGAAGGCGTATGTGGTTTTAAAACCAAAGGCAAGGATAAGCGAGGAGGATTTAAAGCAGTTTTGTCGAGTTCATCTTGCGCATTTTAAAATCCCGCATTATTTTGAATTTGTCTCGGAACTTCCCAAAAATCGCACCGGCAAAGTTGATAAGAAAACCTTAAGGGAATTAAATAAATGAGTAAAAGGATAAAAGAGGAGTTTGGTTTAGAAAATGAGGAGTTGGCAGTTAAGGAATATATTTGCTTAAATCAGGATTTTATGTCGGCAACCTATCCTCTTTTAGCCGATGAAGTAATTGCGCGTTTAAATTTAAGGCAAGGTTTTATCTTGGACCTTGGCACAGGCTTGGGGAGTTTAGCAAGGGAGTTTGCTAAGAGGCTTGCGAAGGCAAAGGTCTTTGGCATTGATATTTCAGAAGAGATGTTAACCAAAGCAAAGGAATTTGCGAAAAATGAGAACTTGGCGAATATCGAGTTTATCTTACAAGATGCAGGTAAACTTAATTTTCCCGAGAATTATTTTGATTTAGTGGTAAGTTACGGAGTTTTGCACCATCTTAAGGATTTAAAAGGTATGTTTTCGCAGTTAAAAAGGGTGCTTAAAAAAGAAAGGTATGCTTTTCTTTATGATTTAAGGCCAGACAGTCCAAAGGAGGTTATTTTCGAGATTGCGCAGAAACTACCTTCATTACAAAGTAAGGCATTCCTTGAATCAGTAAAAGAATCTTTAAGCCCTGATTATTTTGATAGTATTTTAAAGGAATTAGGTTTTTCAGAATACGTTTTTTCCACCCCGCATTTTAACCGCGCAACGATTGTAAAAAATAAAGCGGTTTTGGAAAAAAGCAGAATGTTAGGCCGAAGATTTAACGAGATTATTTTGGAGATTAGTTTAAAGAATTAAAAGGAGGAAGAAGATGAAGATACTTTTTTTGCAACCCAATTTAGGCGCTTGGTCAACCTTTGGCAGACACTGCGCACCCAATATCGGACAGGCGCAATTGGCAGGCTTGGTAAGGAAAAAGCATCCGCAATATCTCCTAAAGGCATTGGATTGCCGGGCATTAGGTTATGATGATAAGACAATGCTTAGTGAAATCGAAAAATTTAACCCGGATATCGTACATATCGGAGATATCTTGCATACTACCGGTGGAGCAGCGGTGGTTTATCGCTACAATGAAGCAGCAAAACTTGTCAAAGAAAAATTCCCTAAGGTTACTATTGTTGCCTCAGGATTAGTTTATGCCTCTGCCCCAAAAGAGATTTTAGGAAGAAATCCCCAAATAGATTATTGTATTATGGGTGAGCAGGATTATACCTTTTTAGAATTAATTGAGGCCTTAGAGCAGGCAAAAGATGTTTCCAAAGTAGCTGGCCTTTCTTTTAGAAAGGATGGCAGAATAGTGTTAACCAATTACCGGCCTTTAATCTCTGACCTTGATGAGCTGCCTCTTCCGGCCTATGATTTATTTCCGATGGATAAATATGTTGGCCATACCTATTGGAAGGGTTATGTAGAAACGTGGAATTCAAGGGGTTGTCCTGCAGGATGCAGTTTCTGCTATGAATGGTCGCAGTTTGATACACGCTCAACCGCAGATTTAAAGTTTTTTAGGGCAAGGAGCGCTAAGTTAGTTGCGGATGAGTTAGAGCTTCTGGCGGATAAATTTGGGATGAAGGTTGTCTGTATGATGGATGATTGTTTCAATGTTTCCCGACGCAGGATGGAGGAATTTTTAGAGGAGGCAAAGAAGAGAAACTTTGCCGAGAAGATAAACTGGATGTTTTTAGGAAGGGCGCCTTATTATCTTCGGGATTTGGATTTAATCAAGGAGTTTCGAGCTCCTGGCTGTGTTATGGATTTGGTCGGGATTGAGGTAGCAACGGATGTGGTGCTTCAGGAATTAGGCAAAGGTATTACTGTCGCCCAAGTTAAAGAGACCGTGGCTAAATTGCGTGAAAATAAGGTTGCCTCTATTTTAACCTGGATGATGGGATTTGAGAATGATGATGAGTACCGCATCAAAAAAAGATACGAGGCAATTG
>Ga0123519_10001313_pt1 | contig 42663 bp, 30 predicted proteins | sample YelNatPaOPRAMG02_FD_87396 | JGI IMG/M metagenome (GOLD analysis project Ga0123519, IMG submission 87396) | Hot spring microbial communities from Yellowstone National Park - Yellowstone National Park OP-RAMG-02 (version 2) | ecosystem: Environmental > Aquatic > Thermal springs > Hot (42-90C) ...
ACGCCCTACTTCCATGTTACTTGACCTATACTTCGTCTCGGATATTCTGGTCGTTTCACACGTCCTATTGTGTGTGCCAAGTGCCTGCCGAAAGCGACCGCAATAGCGCCTATAGCGTCGGTGCGGTCGCTGCATGGAGACAGAGCGGCGTTGCCGTACCACACACAGGGGGCGTCGGCTCGTGTTTCCGCCTCCGATGCGCACACGTTGCACAGCGTGCATGCGTGCGTGCCTCTTTATCCGTAGAGCGTTCGCTGGCAAGTGCTTCGTAGCATCCATGTGTACCATGGAAGACTAGGGTCGAGCAACTCGCTCCGTTCGAGCGGGTAGGTAGAATCCAGAATTCATACGGTAGCTCAAATTTTTACATAAACTAGCGGGTGCGACGGCGGAGCTCGCAACTACATCCCGGCTGCGTCCCCGTCAACTGCCATCACGGATCGAGACACAGCCAACGCTCGGATATTGGATCCATGTATGCATCATGTTTACAGCGTTGGAAAAGTGTCGTCTATGCATAGATCATGCCGAGTTGGGGTCTAAGTTACCCAAGCAACGGTCCATGTGCTGCAGGAGGCGCATGCTGCGGTGTATCGCACAGCGCATCCAACTGAGTTTGCAGCACGTTTGAAAAGAGCTTCTGAGGGACTGATTTCGTTTCGAACGTGGCTGAGAGTCGTATGCACCTCACGGGTAGTGCTTTCGTTTACAAAAGAGGCTCAGAAGCAGCTGCACACTTTCCGAATGAACGCGCTCGCAGCGAAGGCGTCAATGCTCTGGATCCATGTGTGCGCGCACGCTCGCTCAACAAAATCGAGCGTGCCGATACGCATTGCGATTATAGGGAATCCCGGGTTCGCGTCAGTGATCCTGCACATCCCAGCGAAAACGCCATGATACAATGCGATACCGAGAGAGTACGGCGCTCACTCGATACCGGATCCAGCCGAGAACTGGCGCTGCGTAGGCGAGACGGTTCGAGAAGTGCAGTCAGGCACCAGCGATGACACGCTCCATCGAGAATAGGTACTGTTTTCTAGGTTGATCGCAGATATCCACGTCTCGATAGCCGATGCACAATACATTCGATGCTTGACGCGCATTTGAATGCCCAAAGAGGCGTTGATACGTCGCTGGTGAGCATGCGCAGCGGCGATGCCGAGGGTGAAGGTCATCGGGCGCAATGTCACGGGGAGCTCGCGACCAGCGCCATGGATACTGCCCGCGATTTCGAGTCCATACGCGGTAGCACCTATTCGTTTCAGATGTATCGTTCCGGAGCGTCACCGGCATCTGCTCATCGTCAGAACCCGACACCCCCAGGCAGCGGGAGGTCCTCATTGCGCAGTCCAGGCCAGGTTCCCGAGGCCTCCCCCGCCCCCCCCGGGTTTGTGCATCGTCTATGGCGGGACCTTCCATGGGGCACGCATACGCTGCATACCAGTACCGTATGCACGATTTTCGACATCACCATCTAAGGCCCCTTCGCAGGTGCTGCTGGCGTCGCTACGCGCATGCAGCAGCGACATCGGCGACGAACAGGTATCGCATGTGTTGCCGGCAGACGCTCTGGTCAGCGTCGGCGAAACTCGCAGTGTCCCATGAACCAAGTCTACGGATCCGGTGATTCTCGCGTTGCCGCAGTTGCCTCGGGCCGGCACCAGGCCAGGAGCATATCAAGTGCTGGACTCGACATGTCCATTTCCAACCAGAGCAAGTGAATCGGGCCATCTGGGCCTTCGTTATCACGGTTCTCGTCAGAATGCTGGTTCTCGCGGTTTATTCCCGAACCGCCCGTCCATAAACCGTCTTCCAGCATCTTGAATGAATCTGATTCATTACGTAGCTTCTGGACAGCTTCCCAGCTACACGGCCGATGCGTCTCCGAAGGGCCCAACTGGCGCCCCCGGTACTCAATTCGACGTCTCCATTCCACCTCGTCTGTGAGTTGGCAGTTCACAATGCGAAGTTCCACTCGTCTGACTCGAGAAGCGTTCGCAACTTTCCCTTCGACAAGTGAAGGTCGCAAGCGCTCCCTTATCGCCGTCATCAGGGCGACTAAATCCGCACGAAACCGAAACGGAGCGTCTACGAGTATGTAGGGCACACCCAATTGCACCTGTTCCGCAACGAGCCTCCACAGTAACTGTTTCGAGAGATCGTTGCAGCGCTCCTCGGGGAGCACGTTCGCGCCGTACAGCACATCTTTCAAGTCGTCCTTGTCAAAGCGCGGCGCTCTGAGACGCTCTGCTATCGCACGCGACAGTGTCGTCTTCCCGACACCGGGAAACCCTTTGAACACCAGGACACGCACCGGAGACGCACCCGCCATGCGCTGACGTCGTACCCGTTACGCACAGCAGGCCAAGCGCCTCCTGGAGCGCTTGTCCCGTCGACTTTGACCCCGGAACCGCCACGGGACACCACAGCGAGTCCACTGGGGCCCGCCCAACCAGAGACACGAGGCGAAGCGACGCTGCTGCAACGCAGTCGAAAGCGCCTTTTCCGTTTTCGTCTGTTTTTGGTGTCGAAGGCGGCGACAATTGGAGCGGCGCGTGTTGCATGTACGGCGAGACCGCAGCACCTACGTTCACGAGTCTTCAGGCTGGCGTATTCTCACAAAAACAGAAGCGATCCATATTATTGGACAATAAGCTCATACATCAAGCGATGAAACTGATGCGCTGGTTCCGCTCGGCGGATTTGCGGTACGAGATAGGTGAGCGACTTGTGACGAGGCACCCGTCAACCCAGCGTGTCCCGGTGACGCTGTCGCACGCAGACAGGCGAAGAGCCCCCAGTCTCTGCGCGCTAACCAGCGCGAGCACGTCTGCATCTAGCGTCCACAGCAGCTTGCTGCGATACGTGCAGCGTGACCTGGAGGGACGACCTCTTGGGCGCGTTTTATCGAACACGGGAGCGATCAGAGGCTTTTCGGCAACAAGCGCAGGTGACGCAACGCTGGAGACTGCACCGCTGGACGAGCTGCGACGGGAACTGGGCGCTCCGGATCTACAGCTCGAAGACTCGCTGGATACCGGTGACGGGAGACCTGCAAAGCGCGACGCGGGTTTCACGGTGCGCCTCTTGCAGTACCTGGTGCAGCGCTACCGAGGCCGTGTTCATCCAAACCCGCTTGCAGTGGCGCAAAGCGCTACAGTTAGGGACCTGCTCTACCTCTTTGCGAAACTTGATCGGGATCTGGCGGTTCGCGAAGGTAGGGACACCGCCGCATGGCGAGCCTGGCGCTTACAGCGTTTCTTCGGCGTCTCCAGCATGGACGAGATACCACCGAACGTAACGATTGACGCTCGACTCTTGCCGGATGCACCTTCACCGGGTTCCGTTCCGTATAACCGAAGAAAAATCCGTGAGCGTTTACGTCGCGTGCTGGAGTCTGCGCGTGCATCGACGTCGCCTCAGAATGAGCACGAACCTGGGGCATGAACGCGTAGCGGTGCGTTCTGTGGGAGACGGGCGCCCAATAAAGCGGCTATTCGAAGTGTGAAAGTGTGCGCTAGTCGTTGCGCCTGTGCAGCTTGTACCATGAGCATGGGCGTGTCGAGGTTCTGCCACTTTGGCTCCGTGGACTGTTCCCTCAAAAGTGGCTGGGTTGCATGGTGAAGCGTACTGATCGTAGCTGCGCGAGTGAGCTCTGTTGCAAGCGCGCAAAACGAATGCCCTGCTCTGGTGAGTAACTTGAAGCGGCATCTGCGCAGGAGGCGCAGGCGCTTATGGCAAAATGCTGATTACTTGCATGTTTGACCGCGAAAATCGCAGTCGATAGACATTGCTGCTGACAGCAGCGATAGAGAGCACGTCCATTCTACCTAGATGCAATTATTCACATTGCAGATCGCTCGGACGACATCTGTCACCATGAAATGTGAGTCAGATCGCTTCCGTTCTGCCTAGTTGTGGTCAATCACTCTGCAGATCACTTGGACGGCATCTCTTGTCATGGCAGGCCAATCGCATGATTCATGGACTCGAATGCCGGGCAACGAGGCAATCGCAACTGCATCGGAACATTGCCCAGCAGCTGGGTGACGGTGCGCACCAGACTCCTGTCGCTGCAAATACATTTTACGAAGCGTCGAGGTATACCAAGAGTCCATGGATGTTATGCGTATCGCTTTTTGAACCGGACTCATTTGTCTGGGGCGCTGCTGTAGACTGCACGTTTCCGAAAAGGAGCAGTTCAGGGGCCGGCATACCGTCACATGATGATTCCGGTGACGCGACTTGATTGGGAGGAGGCATCACGAGCGGTGCCGCTTCTCGCTTAGCTCCCGCTGCTGCATGTGGCCTATTCGACGGAACACGACTCGTGCAAGGATCCACAGGCTCCATGTGTACATGTGCTTGCGCAGTAGATAACACGCTGCGCTCATCAGCTTTCACTGCCTGTCGAGAGACTTGCGCGGCACATGGCGATCCGGATGAGCGCAGCTTAGAAGCATCTGGCGACGATTCCTCACGTGGATCCAGATGCGCTGCTGCTCGAGGAGGACTCAGCTGCTGTGCTGGCCACCAAACATGCCAAGGTTCAGAATCATGAGGCGAGGAAACCAGAGGTGCGTGATCCGGGGATGTCACATCGTTTCTCGTCCTCGAGGAGCGCATGCCTTGTGACGCAGCGAGCGGCTGGCGCACGTAAGCGGTTTCGTTCCGCAGTGCATAGATCGCTACCTGAACAGTATCCATCATTTCTCGCAGGCGATGCTCGATGGTCGTTCGATAGCTTTCGGGGCACCGGACGAGGTCGTTCAAGCCTTCCTGTAAATCAACCTGTAATATTTGCAACGCTTGCTCAAGGTGATTCACATTCTGGCGCAAACTGTTACATTCTTGAAAGAGTCGATGATACGCCATCTCGGTGGCGCAGCGTTCTGCACGTTCGCTTGCAGCGTAGGCCTCTTGGGCTTGGGCTCGTTCTTTCTCCTTTTCGAGTGCTTCTCTCAAGCGCAAAATCTCCCAATGTGGATGCGACGGCTCAAAGGGCCTCCTCAGAATATGCCGAGGGCTCTCTTCGATGAGGGAGCGAAAGTCGCCGGGTGAACCCTGTTCCTCGAGCGTGCGCGCTCGGGACCATCGGGACTTGTCAGCGACCACCACGGCTTCTTTGGTCGTTCCTTGCCCGGGTGCGCGGACTGGACGGCGTCGACTCTGCTGATTGCGGGCCGAGGCTTTCCGAAACTTGGTGCCAGGGCGGCTCGGTGTTGCAAAACAGGCTGTGCCTCCTGGGGTTGCGGGTTTTCCCGCCGGCGCGAGTTCCGAAGGTTGGTTCTGCAGCTCTCGAAGCACTGCACGCCCGGTTCGTGACGTATGACGCTTTCCGTGATTCCTCGCGTTTGACGACGACTCGATTTCGGTACGGGCATTGGACAGGGTGCACTGGTTCCCGGGTGCTCTACTGCCGCGCGTTTCCTTCAAGTTCTTATGTTCGCGTTCCCTGCGCTCCGGAGTCAAGAGCGAGAACTCCAGCTGCCGTTGAACGATTCTATCCTCAGAATCGAGGTGTTTTTCCGGTACGCATTCATCATTCGTCATATTAGCGAGTCGTCGTAGTACAGCAGAGTCCTCTGGAGTGAGCATGATGCGCCAAGAGCTCGTTTCGGACAAGTCGCTGGGCGAGAGCGCCAAACCTGCAGGCGATTTGAAATAGGACGCAGGTTCTGAGCCCCGGGGTGCGCGCGACCGCATTGGAATCCTGTACACGATAGATCAAAATGTTCCATGATGGACATTGATGCGTTCGCGCATGGCGCCGGCGCCCGCACACCACAGCGGCGGGGGCGGCATCTCCGGGCGGCCACCGGATCGATGTTTCCTGTCTTCGGGACTGGAACCCGCATCTGAGCCGGTCAATTGCAGAGGCTTGCGGGGTCCAGCGGGAGCCTCTTTCGCGTTTGCAGAAGGCGCTTATGCCTCGCGCAAGTTCCGATTCTATTCGTGGACATTGCACTATACACAACGCTGCGCATCGAACAGACGAATGGCGGCTGTGTGCACGTAGCGTGCTGGCGCCGCGCATGGCTCGTACCCGAGGCCACCGGCGGTGGCTGTCGCACCGTCGCTGGCGCCGACTCGAGACTACCGGTCGGTAGTGTGAGGTGGCGACCCGAGTCGTCGCTGCGCCATCGCACCGGCCCTGCACACACTGACCACGATTGCACCGCGATGCGCATGGCCAACTAGTCTGTCGCGTCGGCAATACCACCGGCATTTATTTCGAAAGTAGCCTCGCCTTCGGGTAGGCAAGGACTATCCACCAGCTTTGCGATGCGCTGCTCGCCGCGTCCTTTCCGGAGTGCCAGTCTCGTGGTCGATGCATGTGCCATGATGTGACCGCCGATCGGCTTCAATGGATTTGAGGAGAACATAGCCGCCGCGCCATCCGGGCACGCCTGTACCTGATTCGTAACCAGGGCACAGACGTTGAACTCCTCGGCGAGCTTGCCAAGCGTACTCATAAACTGATTTAAATGTTGCTGGCGTGCACTGAGTTCCCCACGTCCGCTATAGTCCACGCGATAGAGCGCCGTCGCCGAGTCTACAATCACCAAGGCGAAGCGCGACTCGCACATGAGAGCCGCTGCCTCGCGCAGCAGCTCCAGCTGCTGATCAGTGGTGTAGGCGCGCGCGTGCGCAATATTCTCGAGCACGTCATCGGCATCGATGCTGAAGCGCGTTGCGATCGCGCGGATGCGCTCCGGGCGGAAATTGCCCTCGGTATCGATGTAGACGACTCTGCCGGCATGCGACTCGTCCGCTGCTTGAGCGGTCACAGCCAGCGTGTGGCAAAGCTGGGTCTTACCACAGCGATATTCTCCATAGACTTCGGTAATCGAAGCAGACTCGAGTCCACCTCCGAGTAGCGTATCGAGTGCATCGCTGCCCGTTCGGAGATGAAAAACACGCTGACGCACCGCCAGACACTCTGTACCGCTGCGGTAGCTGACGTCACCGGCGGCTGTCCTGGCCGCCGCCATGATCTTGTCCACCTTGGCCTCTGAGAGGCCCTTGATGTCAAGGAGCAAGCGCCGCGGACGCTGCAAAACGCCCAGACAGGTCACAATGCCAGCTTCGCGCAGTTTTTTTACATCTGTCGCGAGCACACCTTGCTGTTCAAGTTCCTCGATCGGGTGAAATACCTCGGTCGTTTTCGAGCGGGCCCGCTCTACGACACTAGAGCGGCTCATCCCACGATGCTGGTGTTGTCCTCGAACTGTCGCTAGACAACGCCAACAAGTTCGCCTTACGATGAATATCGCGATGCAGCGTGTCATCAAAATGATCGGATGCTCCTCCATGATGCATGTCGGGGCATGCGTGCATGATGATCGCTCAGTTGACGAACACGCATGTATGTGTAGACACGTATATACATATGCACACATATATACACATGCACGCATCTATACATATGCACGCATCTATGCAGACACGTATACATGCACGCATCTATACATATGCACGCATCTACGAAGACACGTACGTAGGTCGATGGTGCCGAACCTATGCCTAAAGGCCGTTCGTTCGACAGCTCTGCACCTGTTGACGTGAACATGGTACCGTAACCATGCAGTCAGAATTCGTCGCACCAGGGGTTCCTGGAATACTCCATTGTAACCGTAGACGCTCAGCATGCTGCAGCGGGACGCTGATCTGCTAGTGTTGCAGGCACCTCTTGCCCCGGGATGAACAGCTGGATTCCGTGAACGCCCCGGCATGCGAACGTGTACGTAAGCACACACACACACACACACACACACTATTCAGTGTCCGCTCTGAACCTGAACAAAGCACGTTGACAGCGGTTGGACAGCCTGCATACGACTTGCGGTCCGAGTGGTTTTCATTGAGCGCCCTATCGAGCTGAGGCCTGTCCCTGGTTCGTTTTCCGCTTTGGCACAGCGGCGTACCAGGACAACACGAATCCACGTCCCGTGTGTGGAAGCTGGTGCGCTCCTTTCCTCACAACAATGAAGGAACACGCAGCGAGCGCCGTTTGTCGCTCGTTTAGGATCCAGCACGATACCCGTGCGTGTAACACAGCTTGACTCCGTTCGGCGTGTTGCGTTCTGTTGCCAGTACCATCGAGCGCCACATGCTTACTCTTCATGATTCTATGCTCTACACATCGAGGAAAAGCATTCCACGAAAGATCGCAAGGCTACCAAGAGAAGCAGACGATGTCGGTTGCGCGGCGGACAACGCCGTTCCTGCGCGCCTGCATCCGATGCCGACCAGACAAGCACTTTGCATTCGACCGCAAAGCTGCCGCACGAAACAAACTATGTCTCCTGATCGTTGGTCGAAGACTCCTCAGCGAACAGCTTCGTTCGCGCATAATTCAAGTACACTTGGTCCTCGAAATCGCAGTTTGGCAAGACGCTCGACGCTCCCGAGGTCTCCATCGGAGGCAGCCGCACAACGACCACGGGCTCGGGTGCGCCGCTGCCCGCCGGCACCGATCCGGCATCTGCGGTTACCGCTGAGCCATGGTATCTTTGCCCAGCCCGGTCCGAGTTTGCTGGCGCTTCGTCAGTAGCTTCCCTGGAAGTTACAGCCGGGACCCGAATAATCAACGGTGCTTCGAAACGCTCTGGGGGCATCAGACTAGCACGCGACGCCGCCACTGCATCATGCGCGTGCATACCCAGGGAGCGCATCTTCAAGCGACGTCCGTACTCGTCACGAGTTAACAGCGGCGCCGGTTCCCCAAAGCCCCACATGGTTCGGAAGAATTCCACAGCAGCCTGCCTCGCAACCGGGTGACGATACCTCGCAAAGAGGCGCAGAACTTGACGAACCGCCACCGCAGCCATTTCGTGCTCGCTGCGAAGCAAAGTCGCCAGCTTTGTCGTTCGAGAAGCGAACTTGCACATGGCTCGCAAAACCAACACCGGATAGAGCGGCTCCGGTGCCACCGCAGCAATAACCAGCAGCGATCGAACCACTTCGGGACGATCACCGGCCGTTCGCACGAGACCCTCGACTGCCGCTCGAAACGGACGATGGAGCCACCAGACGCGGGCCAGGTACTGCTCGAATCGAGATCGAGTGGGCGCCTCATCGAACCGATCGAGCTCGACTCTAACTGGACCAAGCAATGTACTCCAAACGAGACGCTCGAAATCGTTCTGAATACGAACTGCCTCGGATGACGAGCGGTCGGACGTTACACATTGCCGCTGGATGGAGACCAGCTCGGCTGCGGCCTCGATACAACCGGCAGTGAGCGCTCGCTGATGACTCGGGAACAGTCGATCACGGTTCAGAAAGCGTTCGATGCAGCGTGCCACCTCCATGGTGCGCAAGCCTTCATTGGTACTGGACGCAGAGGCAAAAGCCAGCAAAGCATCCCGTAGAAAATACGCATCGTCAAACATATTCGCTTCGTTGTTATGAAAACGCAGCACGTGATCTAGCAACGCAAATAGATCGGTAGGCGTGCGCTGAGCGCCTTCACCAGTTTGCGCGACCCGAATGCCCCCGAGGGCTCGCAACATAGCTCTTTGCAAAAAATATTCCGCCAGATTTCGACTGAAATCCAGCGGTCGTGGAAGTCGTTGCAGCCACTCGCGCCCGAGCCTTGCTCGCTTCTCCTGCAACCGCCCTGGAGCAGTTGCCGCTGTCGTCGCTGCGTCTGCCTGACTACCTACCAGTGCATCCGAGGCGTCGACGTTCGCCAAATGGTTATCCTCCTTGGCATCCGAACGAGGAAGCACTTGGTCCTCACCAACAAGGTACCGATTCGCGTAAAAGTCTACAAGTATTTCAAGGCCGAGAAAGCGGGTTTCGCTACCACCCCAGCGGGCAATACTTGCCGCTGCAGCGCTGCGCACACGATAGTGAACCTGTTCATTCAGGAGGCCGTGCTCTGCGAGACCGCGCACACCTATTGCGGTTGCATGCAGATAAAGAGCATCACAGCAGTCCATCTGACTTGATACGTCGCGTTCTCCGGCAAGCTGACGAACCCAGGCTCGCTCATTCTGGCGCCAGAATACCCCCCTGACCCACTCCATGTCAGGGTCGACGCGGATCCACATAATCGGATCATGGGTCAGCGGGAGTCGCTCTCCAGCGGGTGTCGTTGTTGTCGTTGTTGCGTCAGCGCTGCTGGTACCGCCAATGTCCGGGTGATCGACGCTGGTTGCTGCTGCTGCCGCTGCTGCCGCCGCTGCAGCTGCTCGCCCACGTACACCGAGACCTACCTTGCGGGTACGGCAGTAGACGTCAAAAACGTGAACGCTTTCTTGAATCTCTAAATCAATGGTGTAGTGCTCTTCGGGTTCACGTATGCTCAAGCGCAGAGTACCGCGAAATACCAGCGGTTCCGTAACAACACCGCTCTGTCGACGATGATTGGTTTGTCTCACAGCGACCTCGATCTTGTGCTCTTTGGGATCGTATCGATAGCCGCAATGAAAAAGCGGCATACTATTGCTTACAACGTACTGGCGAACAAATGCGAGCAACTCCACGCCAGTCCGTCGCTCAAGGAGCTTCAGGAAAGGTTTCAAACCGACGGCATGATGGCGAGGAGGCATCACCAGCAAGCTGTGCAGCGTGGAGCGGATGCCTTCACCGACATCGACCCGAGCTGCGTGATGTTTGCGCCCTGTCGATGCTCCGCTTGTCGACTGGACTTGGATGAGTTTGCGCTCCGCTCGGCGATCAATGGCCGCAATCAGCAGCATACTAAAGCGTCGAGAAGGCTCGTGCGACTCGGCCGCTGGCTGCTCGGCGGGCGACCAACGCAGCGAGCCTGGAGATTCCACGAGCGACTTCATCGCGTCCCGTAAATACAGACGGAACCAGGTGTTCCCGAAGAGCTTGCGGAGACAGAGCGCACCGACGTATTCCTCGATACCCACAAACAACCAGAGGTCAGCAGTATGCAGTGGTCGCAGCAAGCGACGCATCCAGAAGGATGTCAGCGCAGTCACCATGCGCCGGTGCGAGTCAAACACGTCATCCACGACTCGATCCGAGAACAGTAAAATCGAGGAAAGCACGACGAGACCTCCACCGGGATACACACTCGGCAGATGCATGCCGAATCCATCCACAAAGACAAACTTGAGCGAAGCGCAGGGACAGGGCACACCAAAATAGTTCTCGAGGAATTCCATTGCCGCGGGCAAAAAGTCTACCGTGTTCACTAACTGGCGAACAAAGCCGGGTAAGCAAAAATAGGTGACGCTCTGAGGTCGTATTCGATCGGGAAGCACCCGAAACAAGCCGGCAGAAAACGCGATATCGCTCGCAAGTACTGGCTCCGGAACCTGGAAAACAAAACGTGTGCGAGATGCTCGACCCGCCTCAGTTCTCTCTTCTAGGCTGCTGCCTTTGAGTTCCCCGGAGGCAACCGCAATCATCCCAGTTGGCACGATTATCTCCAGGTCATAGGCGCAGCGCACTCCACTGTTGGCGAGCACTGCGTTCGGCGGGTTCAGACACGGCATCCACGTTGACGCCAAACCGCTGTGCGACTCCACGTACATGTGTTCCACGAGAATCGGTAGAGGCTGTTGCTGCAGCAGCAGCAGCTGCTGCTGCTCCGGCAGGCGTTGGTCGAAGAGCAGCGCATCTTCAGCGGCTCCGCTGCCATCGAAAACGTCAAGGGGCTCTCCGTTAGCATGTCCGCAAAAATGCACCGCTGGTGACTCTGGAAGCGTCGTATACTCTACCTGCAGACGGAGACCTATGCTTGCAGTCGGTTTGGTCCAAGTCGCGTCGATTTTCGTCCCCAGTGGTGCCGTTGTCGAGCGCGGCTCCGTCTCTGAGCGAGGTATGCGGTCCACCAGCGCGTCCGCTTCCGCCACTGAAACTGGCTCCGCTTGTGGATCTTTGCATGCGCTTCGTGCTTCGGACGACGACTTTGAAAGATCATTCGGAGGTGTTCCAGTAACGTCCACGGGGTTCGTGGCAGCAGTGGGATCCCCTGGTGGTGGCAGCGGCTCTGCGGTTCGGCTGGCTCCCAATATCGACCATGGAACGAAAACCAGAAGCTCACCATGGGCGGCGTGACGAGCCTGTCGTGAGAGCATCATTTCCAGCTCCTCCATTGTTGGCGGAGGGTAGATTCTATCAGCAATAGCCTGCATAACCTCGGTACCGTCGAGCGGACTCTGCAAGCGATACTCCACAGCGCGGTCGTTCACGGTTACCGCCTGAATCGCACAACACCGGAGGTTTATGCGCAGTTCTAGGGTATCGGATGCGTCTCCCTTATATTTTGTCGTCCCTGGCTGACGCAGTGCATTCGGTACCTGGAAATAGAGCAGTGCTCGGCCGCGTAGTTTGCGCTCGGCAAAGTCGACGTCCACTCGCAGTTGCACGCGATCAAGGCGAGGTCCGAGACCACCGCCCTGACTAGCGTCACCGCGGGTATGCTCCGCGCGGGCTTGGGCCTTCCGATCAGTCCCTGGGTTGTTTGCTTGCGTAGGCTGCAACACACCGGCGCCATGACTCGTTGGCAAGCGCAAAAGCGTTGGCGCTGCGGCTGATGACGCTTTGGAGCGGTGCTTGCGCGCTCGTAGCTCCTCAGCTCCTCTTTCCTGCGGCGTACGGCTCCCTGTCGTTTTTCTCAGTGTAGGACTGGAACGGTTACCGTCCATTGCCGCTGTAGCGGCACGTCCAGTGGAACTTTGCAAGGCAACCGAGAGGTATCTGGCTTGAGCTCGAAGCGCTTGCTGAACGCGCTGCAATACCGAATGCCCCGTTGTGTTCTGGCGCTGCCGAGTGCTGAGCGCACTTTTGCTGCTGCTGTCGTTGTGGAAACGATCAGAGAGGGCTTGTGAAGCGACTTTTGCGGTTTGGGGTCAGAGGGCCGTACGAGGCGGCTATGGCGCGGTTTGCAGGAAACCGGCCGCATAGTCGTGCAGGTCCGTAACCTCCCCAGCAGCAGCAGCAGCAGCAGCGTGCGTACGGTCTTCTGTCAGACGGTCGTTCCCGGGAACGTCTAGAGCTGGCAGCTGCACTCGCTGCCCAAGTCGAGAGTCGTGTCCGAGTCAACGCGCGCAACATGGACTGGTCAACGATGCAGCTTTCGATGCGGGGCTTTCCCGTGGCTACCGCGGTCGACGACCGTCGAGGGTGCTAACGAGCCTAGCCGCGACATAGACCAGCGCTTGGATTTGATTCACTTTTCAGACAAGCTGAAGAGCTGTCCGGACTTGTTTAGACTGCAGACCTGGGAAGCTCACGTGGACCGCTTTTTGCTTGGCACTTTTTCGGTGCAGGCACCGGAAGGCGCAACGGGTGGCGTCTACGAACGCCACGCGACGTTTTGACCAGAGCAACGGATGCAGCTTGAAGTCTGCTTCGGGTGAGGTGCACCTTGGTTGGATGCGGAAAGTGCTTGCACCCTGTTGCTCTTCGAGTTACTCAGTTACCGGGAATTGTGACCTGCGGACCGTGCATGAACTGCACGCATACACGATACTTTGGACACTTTTGATACTTCGGATACGGTTCGATTCCAGTGAGTTGCAGCACCCGCGCTAGATCGTTTTTCCAATCTTTCGCCAGAAAGAACGGCATCCCTGTGTTGCGACGAGCTCGGCACGGACGAGTAGTCGCTATCAGTGAACCTGTCGCAGCCAAGTATGACAGCCAGCGGATTGCCCCCGTGACTGGGTCGTTAGGGACTATGTAGCCCCATCGTGGGGTGCTTTCGAGTTTACGAACGACTTTTTCGGCACTGCGAATCGCCGACTCCAATCAGTCAAGCGGTTTAGTCGACAGGGCGTCGGCGCTAGTGCAGGTACACGTCGAGCAGCCGCCGCCTCTTCTGGGATCCTCTGCAACCTGATACCACACGAGATCAGCCACGAGACAGACATGACCATGGACCTATAGATGCTGAGCAGGTGGCAACAACAGCTGCTACCAGCGCTCCAACAGGCTGAATGCGAGGACGCTTGGACACCACCTGTGTCGATGGCTCACCGCTTCGACATTTTCATGCACTGGATAGGCAATGGCCGTTTCAACCTGCTGGATTCGCTGCAACAGAGAGCGTTCTGGTTTCGAGATTCCTCCCTGCGCTGGAATCCAGAAGCTGCATGCTAGAGTTTCTGGTCCTGGACAGAGCTCTCGCTTCAAGGTGACGCTTTGTGGTCGCACCCGGAGCACTGAGCATGCTCGCGAATATGCGTTATGTGAGATCCTTCTCTGGATACCGTGACTAGGCTCGCCACTGACGTCTACGAGTACCTATAAACCACCCGCGTGTACCCGCCTGAACATGGTACATCTTCGATTTCCTAAACAGATGGGCGGCGTGCATCCGCGACTCGGAGTACTTGCAATGGCCGAGTGAGTATTTCTTCTCTCTTCTTCTGATAAAGTTTCTCCAACGCAGACTTGCACGACTCATAGGTCTGCTCTAGTACGCGAAGCTCATCCTCAATTACCTGTGTCATATCGGGTCCACGTTCGCAAAGAGCGCTACTCTGCTCCTGCGCTTTGGCGCCGGCACGCAGCAGCGTCTCCATTTCTTTTATCATATCTCGTAGCGAGGGTGTTTTGCTCATCGCGTTTCCGCTGTCCTCATTCAAAGAAACGCCCACTGATCCTGTTGCTGTATGCAACGGTTCGTGACCCATCGACAAGAACAGCGAGCTGCAGCCCGACGCAGGTGCCTGTGCCGAATAGGTACGCTCGCGTGGCTGCTGTGTTGCGCGGGAGCGCCCTTCCGCAGCCGCTGCGTGTGAAGATTCTCTTCTCGTTTCGCTGCGCTCTGCAGTGCGGACGTTTCCAGTATCCGATGCTCGACGCCGATGATCACCGTCACCGCTACCGTCATGATCTTCTTCTGGTTTTTCATCGGAGAGATTCGCCCACCAGCCCCGTGCGATGAGGTCGAGGGGCGCGTGCTCGAGTTCGCCTCGAAGCATCGCATCCGCAGCGGCGTTGCCGAGCGCACGCCGACCGTGTCGTTTGTCGTGTGCGGATGCAGCATCGAAACCGAGCAAGCATCGATGAATGCTCGCAAGCCATTCTCGGAGTCTATTGGTCGCGTCCACAAAGCTTCGATAGAGGGCACGCGATCGACGCATCAGCGCCAGGTGATTGCTTCCGAGCAAGAGCTGCTGTTCCAGCACAGATTCCATCATCTGATTCAAGGTTGCAAACAGCTGCATGGCGTCGTGAACGATAAGTCGAGCAGCCTCTTGCATAATTTCATTGTGGACGTTCACCGAGGCCATGCTTTCGTTGACGTGCGCGTGCGGCACGGGACTTGTCGCCACCTCTACAACGCTCTCCAGACGCACTTCTGTGACTGCGTTCAGTTCATAGAGCAGCACTGGGATGACTTCTCGAAGCGCTCTCTCGAACGGGACGCGCTCCGAGAGCTCCTCGCCGAGTCTCGACGACACGACCCCCATTTCATCGACACAGCAGGGCGTCCGCTCTGCCGCCGGAGGTAACGATGCGAAACGATCGCCGAGCTCATCCAAAATTTTCGATTCCTGACGCTCGCCCAGGTAGAGGATGCGAAAACTTTCCAATCGTGTCCACAGATACCGAGCGTATTCTCTGACAAAGAGCGAGCACGCTGTTGCTTCGGGCCTGGTGCGGCTTTCGTCGCGGAATGCCCGCGCCACAGCTTCCAAACTCATGACATGATGTGCAACCGCGGGCAACGATTCAGCATTTGTCTCGCTAGAAACGCTACTTCCACTGGCGGTCGCTGCACCAGCCTGACTCGAGCGCGTGATCAGACGGCGCGTCCAGTCACGTTGTCCGCGAGGGGACACGCCGCTTGAATGCGCAGCCAATCGCTCCAGTAAGTTGAGCATCGGCGAGTCGCTCGCTGTCCGTTGAGAACGTGTCGCCCCCGGGTGACTGCAGGCGTCGTCCGAATCGACGTCGTGGATGCGCGCTGGACGCTGCAGCCGCTCGTAGTAGGTCGCCCAGAGGCGAAACGCCACACTATCTGCGTAATGCGCTGCATCGCGCATGAGGCGATGCGCCACCATCAGAACCTTACAGACAATCCGCCAGTCCCGTTCCTGGCCGTGTCGCCAGAGCTTGCGAACAATGTCCCCGCAGAGCAGCATGCGTTCGACGGCGAGTGCAACGTCTTCGGCACGCTCGCCGCCGTCGCTGGACCAGGTACCCGTCGGGGGATTCCGTTGACGATGATGTGGAAGCCGCTGGACGTGGAATGTCGATACCTTATTGAGGCCGTACTGGGGTTTTGTGCTCAAGATCGCCACCGCAGTCTTTCTTGGGGCAGGCGTGTTGCTGTTGCTATTGTTGCTGCTGCTTTCGGGGCCCGGCTCCAGCGGCACGCCACCAGTCGTGGTGTGGGTCAGCGCGTCGGTACCTCGCGCCTCGGGTGTCCCACCGGTCTGCGTGTTCTCAAGCAAATAAAAAAGGGCATCACCGCACCCCTGAAGGGAAGCTAACAGCGTCAGAACATATTTCTCTTTCGGGGCGGTGTACTTGGGCTTGCTCGCTTTGAGAACCGCTGCCTCGACGTCAGAGGAAAACGCCGCGGAGATCTTGCGCGTCAGTCTCTTTGTCGTATTCCCCAGCGTCGTCGCTTGAAGCGGCTTCCCCGGTGCCGACGTTCTGGTCCAATCGGACACCTCGCTTCCTGGCGGAACAGGAGCCCTGCCCGGGTGCGTAGAAGCGCTCGTGCCAGTGAGGTCACCGGGTGGTAAACCTGCTCGCAGCGCCCTATCAGTTGTTTCACTCGTTGTACCCAAGTTTTTCCGAGGTGTCACTGAGTTCTTTTCGTATTGTACGTTCATGAAGAAAACTCGTGTAGCTCGCAGCTTCACCGTGCCCTGCTTCTGTTCGAAGGAGAAAATATGGAATTCATGCCGTTTTTGGCATCGACGCGCGCCTATACGGCGCTGCTCCGGCACAGCTGATGCGACATGGTCGTATCTTCTATAAACGGTAAGTTTTGAATCTATTTTGACAGATTTATCTAGCCGATGCGCATCCGTGACGCACATCGTCATGGCAGTCATAGGACCTGCGCCTGGAGATACCATCTCGGACGCTGCTTCTGTCTATCCAGTACGCGCAGGTGCCTGGAGCCATGGATATGACTTGCTAGCGCTGATCCTCTTCTAGTTGCAGGCTGCACGAGTTGGTATGATGTCACGCGTTACGCCGCGTCCCGCAAGGTGCCTGCTGGACGGCACTGTCTGCGGGTAACGGGTATGGCGTGCTGCTACGGGTTGCTGTTACAGTGGACGCGCACCGCACAGGGGTTTTCAGTGCAGGTTTTGAGCGGGGCTCTGCGAATGCAAACACGAATGCTTGGGCGTCAGTGTGACTTGGCGTCACGTTCGTGCAGACCGAGCTTATCGGGAACGGGTGCACGATACACGCTGCCATTAGCTTCTGATCGCCCGGCGGAGGCGGTTGGTACGACGCAGTCTTGGTCGTTTCTCCTCAAGCCGTCGTTTCTTCTGAGGCACTTACTAAGACTCTTTACGGCTCGTCGGCATTCGTTTGGTGCAGCGGTAAAGCATCCAGGCGGCTTTTGGTGCACCAAGCGGTCCGTTTCGAGACTTGTTCACAGTGCGTTGCGCTTGTGACCGGGTTGCTTCGCATCCTTGGTCAATTGATATCGGAATATGTGGCACGCTTGTGTGGCCGCGCAACGACGTTGCCGGTTGATTGAGGACTCTCTTGACGGAGGCAAACATCGACGAGCGAGAAGTTTCCATTTGCTGCGATCGATTGCTTGAGTCTTTCGGAATCAAGCCTTGGTGTATATCTAGTTAATTCAGGCAATCGTGATCGCTATCTGCGAAATTCCCGCTGTCTCGCCAGCATCATCCGATTTGGGCTTCTGAGGCAGTGCGGGGACCATAGCAGTGGACGAACTTTGCGAATGGCCGTCCTCACGTCTGAGAACGACAAAGGAGTAACACCACACGCGTCAAGCTTCCTAGCTGGAACTCTATGCAGTGTGGAACGATGTGGTATGCTCGCGAATACCGAATCATGGAAGAGCATTATCGTTTGTCCATTTTCTGAGCAAAGCGTTCCCGGTTTATGTATATTGGACTGCATCCTTGCTGGTTTGTTGATCATTCTGTACCAGAGGATTGCTCCGGGCGAGAAGAAGTTGTCCGGCGCTTGGCCACGTATCCCTTTTCATCAAAAGTCTTCAGCATTTTAGCAAAATGCACTTACTGATTGCTTAGAGATTTCCGCGAAAGTTCGCTCGACACAAAACCGCGGGACGTTTCGGATACATGTGAAATTTCCGAATGTTGTTTCCAAGGTGTTCGAGTCCTGGTGCGGAAAGTGCCTGCGGGCATAGTTGCTAGAGAAACCGCACCATCACAAGCCACTGAACTGCGTTTGCCTCATAATCTGTCATTCGGTGAGCTCACTGCACACCTTCCCGTGCACCTGTCTCTATTTCGTGCTCTGTCTCTGTGACGGTGTCAATGTACACCTGGAATCGTGGTGCATGTATGGCGCCCAGAATTTTTCGATAGGTAACCTGCGGAATCGGGTACTGGAGTCGCCGTCATCGTCGTCCGCTCTCGTCCCAGCAGGAGTGCAGCCTGTGCGCGCTGGAGCACGTCCAGCCCAATACGATACCAGGAAACGACGCGACGTATTGGTCATTTTCTTAGCCAGCACGTTGAACGCTTCGGCGAATACGCGTTTCGTGCTTCCGCGTTACCGAAGAAGTTCTCGACCGCAGCGCGGTCTCATGGTTTTCTACCAAAGATCGTCCGCATGTGCGATTTCGACGCTCGTGTTCGCTTTGAATCAAGAATGCAATGCATCCGTCTTCGCTCAGTACGGTGCTCCGAGCGTCTAGATGGGCAATGAGTGCGCCTATCCGCTTGGTAATATGCCTGCTGGCGTCGTGCATGCGTGACTCCCGACAAAATCCTGGCATGGAAAAGAAGAGCAGCATCATTTGCTTCCCGTTCAGATCTTCGGGTCCGTCCTCATGATTTAGAAGTACGACAACGGCCAAGACATCTTTCAACTCAGGAGTTTTACGCTCTATCAAATCTTTCTCTTCATCTACCTGGATCAGTTGAACATGAGTTTCGTTGGTTTTCTTATAACTAGGTTTCACAAAGTGCATGCAGATAGATATTCCATCGTTCTCCATGGGCCATGTACATTGCTGTCGAGTTCCTCCCTGTAGATGAAGATCCTTGATAGAGCTCGTCGAATACGCTTTGGAAAGCGGTTTGAGTGCTTCGTATTTGGCCGCAGAGGCCATCCATCGTTCACTGGCAAGTCCATATAGTCAAGTACACAAGTCTCGCTGGCGGTATCATGGGCACTGTTCTCATACATACCGACAACATCGAATGGAGAACCTTGGGGAGGCTAGGGCGCCCGCATACTGCACTTAGATAGTCTGCTTTGCTCAGGGGAGCTATCATCAGAAACACGCAGCATCGCAAGGTGCAAGCAAGGTAGGCAAACATCATGTTTGATCCATCGTTTGGATGCCACGTCCGCCGATCCGAGGCCGCGAACAGTGCCATAAGCTCGGATGATCCGAAGCGACTTTCGCTCTTGTCACAACATGCCGTCCAAAGTCGCCACATTCTAGTTCCACCGCCGCCACTAGCCCATCATTTGCATGAATAGACATCCCGAAGATGCATTCCACCAATCCCCATTTTTCTGGACACGCGGCGTGATGCTACAACGTCTTCAGAGTATCCCATGTGAGGCGTTCGATATTCACCAGCATGTAGTGTCTGAGGTTCATTTGATACTTTTTGGAACCTGTGCTCCAGATGCTCCGATCGCCCACGTCGCCCAGCTACGATTCAGGGGTGCTCCGGAAACCACCAGGGCTTTTCTTTGGTCATCGAATCTGGCAGTATGGCATCTTATTTCTAGGGCATCTTTTGCGTCCTCGCAAGGAATTGATTGAAAAATTTGCGAATAATCTGGATAGCGGGCAACTCTGGGCCCGGAACTCCCACCTGCAGTTGCCTGAACAGAGGCTTCAAGGCGAGGAAGTCTAGTAGAGCGTTCCGCGGATAAGCAGCTTCGCGATCTGGAATCGTATCCTGCGATCTTCGGCGTCATGATGTCGAACGACCCGTCTACGAGCCCCTGAGCCTCATACGGCATTCGATATCGGAGAAGACGCCTGTGGCTGAATTGTGCTATGGAGAATAGGCTGGAGCGGAGAGCAGCTCAACGTCGATCCGAGCAACGTGTTCCTTGACTACTCTCGAGTGACGAAATGCGACCTTGTCTGAAAGCATCATTGAGGAATTTGGATAGAGGAAGCCCCGAAAACTGCTTCAATGAACGATGCAGTTTTGACGGATCCAATATCTTTTGCGATTCTGGAGGAGGACTATATGATTGCATATTAGCTAAGGCTGATGTTTGTCGTACGGCTCGCTTGTCGCTTCTTAACGAACATCGATCTGTATCGGTTTGGGAATCCATTTCCAGGACAAGCATCTCCCTTGGATGAGGTCTCATCGAGTGAGACGAAGACTCGTCCCTCCTGTGCTCATTTTCGCGTTCCAATTCGAAATCGATAGCGTGTTGATCAAAGCGCGATCATCAGTTATAGAAGCGTGCTTCTTTCTTTGTTCATCCGTGTCTTGCTATTACCGATCGTATCAAAGGCCCGGAAACTTTACATTCTATGGGTTATTTCATGGCCTTTCTTCGAGAATAAATGGAATGGAATGAACTGATCAGGAGATCGTAGTGTCAACAGAGATTCATACCTTCCCTTTTTTAACTTACGACAGGCAGAACAGGGACCAGGAAAAGTACGGTTTAGCTACCTGCTGAAGGTAGAACAAATTAATTGTAAGTGTCCGGGCATCTCCCACAAGCTAGCAGTGACAGCATAACGTCTCGTCGCGACATGTCCCCAACTGCAATGTACATTTCTTCTGTTGAATACATTCCATCATAAACAAACCAAAAAAAGTGCCTGCTAGTACAGGCATTCCAGAATGCTGTTCCCCAAGTACAATCGTGTTTGACGGTACGGCCGATAGCCACCACGCTCGCTGGGCATTCCACGACGCCGCAACAGGCATGCTGGTTTCGCAACGACACCTGTTAGCATGTCGATAACCAAACTGACATGGTGAGGATATTTCAATAAAACATCAAAGCGTCTTACTTTGAAGGGAATACTGCCGGTTGTCCGGGGCGCTTTTCGTCCGAAAGGCTGCAAACTGTCCAGGAGCCAACCATCAAGGACGCAACGATGATTTCTTCCCACCCAATGCGTATACGACCGCGAAAGACGTGCTTCGATCCTCGCTAACCACGCACTGGACCATGCCACTCTGCATGAATCGGAGAAACACCGATGATCAAGAGAAGCTTGCCGCTAACCAGAATGGAGCCGGAGTAGCTCCTCGGGGAGCCACAAAAAGCACTGGGAACATGGGCACAATATAGTCCGGCTGGGTGACAAGATCACGTAATGTTCGGACACACACGGTATCGCGTGGCAACCGTGCCGCATCAAGTCCGATATCGTCAAGAAGAACCTGTTTCCAAGTGCCTTGCTCCTCTGGAGGTAACAGGGAGCCACAAAACTCGTTATCCTGTACTCTTGTCAGGTCACGTAAGAGCGCTGGGTCGCCGACATCGACCAGCGTTCGGGTCCATTGCGTTGCATACCTGGCGTGCAGAAGTGCATCTCACTGGGCGGTTAGTTCTGTGTTCTGCATATCGCGGTGGTCACTCTACGAGCATCACAGTATACGTTTCGCTCTCAGACGGGTAAACGGCGTTTCGGGGTGCGAGGGCAACGCGCGTCGAAGCGCCCGTTGCAAAAGACTTGCGCAACGCATCACGGACCCGTTCTCTACTCACGGGTCAGATATGATCAAGTCCGTCATCCTCGAACGGGGTCCAGTTGGGCAGCATGCTCGCTGCCTGATGCGAAGAAACTTACCAAAAAGCAACTCGATCGCAGCGATATCGTCCTTCTGGGTCGAAGGTTAACGCAGGCGGTCCCTCAACGGGTAATAGATCAGAAAAGAGCGCTTGCAGCTCTGCGTCATCGTCAACGTTTTCGAAAAAATCGCTTTGTTGAACTAACGGATACACCACCATGAACGGCCAGCTGAACTTGATGGACACAGTGCTTTCCGAATCAGGATTGGGCTCGTCCCGTGCCACGGGTACGGGTTTCGGTTGCCAGTTTGAGACTTTTTTCTGTTGCGCAAATAGCGGCATCCCGAGGCGAATTCGCTGGCGTTCTAGGGTATCGAGCAAGCGCTGACTCTGGTCGACTCGCTGCTGGAGCAGGGCGTCCTTCTCAGCGAGCAAGCGCTGGGCACGTACCATCTCCTCGGCGATTCGTTCTTCGAGACGCTGAAGCGCTCTGCGCTCGAGCACATGTTCCGGGGCGTTGGTGCGTTCCAAGCCCTGTTGGCAAAATGTTCGCGCTTCAGGCAGCTTGCCCAGAGCTAGAGCACACGCACTTGCCCGATAAAAGGCTTTCGGGTGTTCCAGACCGCACGAACGGATACACTGCTGTGCATCATGCAGGCCTCGCGCATAGTTTCCAAGTCGTCGATGTACCTCCGCTCGGTTTAGGTAGAGTGCACCTCGAACGGTTGAGGAGACTCCTGGTAAAGCTAGTGCTTCCGTGTACGACGCCATCGCCTGATGGAACAACGCGTGAGCACGTTTTCGTAACGTCGCCACGCTTTGCTCACCGCCAGGGAGTGTTAAATCTGCACCGGGATCATTTCCGCGGTCGAGTAGACGGCAGCCAAGGCGGTATCTCTGGTTGCCACGTTGACGCAAAAGCTCGGCCTGCTCATCAGCGGTCTCGTCGCCTTGTATCAGACGTCGCAGGGCCGAGTCAGCCGGAAGCTCTTCAGCGTTTTCAGCAAAAAGGTCTGGAAGTAGATCGTTATTCTCGGAAAACGAGTGCTCTTTCATGGACGTTCTCGGATGCCGAACGCTCCGAAGCCGGCCGCCGCCGTGCAGCTGTAGTTGCCGAACCTCACGGACACCGAGCGGTTACGCTGCACCGCCTTTTTTGGCGCGTTCTGAAACCCTCTTTCGCTTTACAAACCGCTGAATTATCGCCAACCCACTTTATGGCACTTGTCAATGCCGCAACTAAAGCCGCTCGGCACGAAGATCCGACTCCCTATCCCTACACAGTACGTATCAAGGGGTGCAGGGAATACCAGCGGATCGAAATTGTCGCTCAGCGGCTGGCGATGCATTGCTGCAGCGGCGCGAGCGCCCAGCTTCGTACGGGCGCGCTCATGTGATTCTCCCGAGTGCGCCTTCATTGAGGCCGGTGCACGACGAGCAGTCCCTGCAACGAATGCGACGAGCATTTTCCAGTATCAGCAACGACTATGATACCAGGAGTACGTGTTCGACTCCCGATCAAGGTCTGACACGATGAAGCGACACCGACGCTGCGCGCTTTACAAACTACACAAGTGTTTATTCATCTAGTCCACATTTGTACAAGATTCAAGCAATTTGTTGCGGAAGAAAGATTTTTGTGTGTGCCTCAAAAAAGATTGCACCTCATATCAATGAGACAAATGCTAAGGTATCACCCGGGAGCTGGGATAGTCGTTGAACCACTGCAATCAGTGTCTGGTTTCATGACGTGTTCACCTGAAGCGGCGATCAGCGTTCGTTTCGCATGCGGTCTCGGATACCTGCACCAAGGCACTCGTGGCAAGCATTTGTTTATTCTGTTTTATAGCTGGGAAGGAGAGATTTGGGAACGATTTTCCCACAGCGAGCAGCATCGCATGGGTTGCATCAGCGTGCTCCAAATGAACCAGAGGCTATGAGAATGCTTTGTTTCCGAATGGATAGAGTCAACGGCGACCTTGTCTGCTGCTGCTTACCTGTGCCCCAAAGTAGCCGAATGCCAGCGCAAAAGCCTGCTGGACTGTCTGCGTGCGATGTTTCACATGCATGTAAGCGTATCCATAGAACCTGGCACACATACGCCTTGTGGAGGTAACCGCAAGGGCCCCGCCACACTGTCCTGTTACCATTCGGCGACCGCGAAGGCAGCGCACCCAGGATCGAAGCAAGCGCCTAGGGCAGGCTCAGGGCTCGCCAATAGGTCGTTGAAGCTTTGATGACTCTGTCGAAGAGGGAAAACCCGGAACGAGCTTACAGAAGGTGTTAGCCTCTGCGCACGAACGGATATCTCTTGCTCGCATATCAGCAGCAGCACCAGCAGCAGCACTTGAACATACTGTAGCGTCTGTTCGAATCATCGAAACGTGTCCGGGATGCAGGATCCCATCAACGATCCTGGATATCCCCGACTGCGCAATGGGCATCGGTATCTGGGAAATCATCTATCCTTCCCCAAAGTACCTTTAAGAGATCCTCCACTCCATTACCAACGCTACCTCATCGTGCTACCTTGCTTGCTTTTCGCATCAACGATGCAGCGCGCTGGGCACCGACACGCCGGCCGCCGGCGTTCAATAGAGCTCCCCTAGGCTCGATATACGACCGCGTTGTGTTACGATTATTTTTTGCGTAGGTGAGTTTCCATGAAACAATTCGCATTCGTGGAGCACGCTGCTTTCGTTTACCCGGCGCTTCGACACACTCCGCGTCCAGAGAAGACTTGGAGTGTTTCACTCGCGTGCGGTGCGATCCCAGGGAACACTGGTCAGGTTCCAGGCTCTCGGTTGTTGCCGCGCTGGAGACACCGTGGCCTCGGTCTGACAACCGGCGTACACAAACGCACTGCCAAATACCGATCTCACAGGGGAATAAGCTCCCTGCACTCCGCTCAAGAGAATGCGAACTCGGCAAAGCCACTAGAGCCCGTGAGCGAGCACCGGCCGCTGCGCATCATTTTGGCTGGCCCGCCGGCTTCTGGAAAGGGTACCCAAGCTGCTCTTTTAGTTGAACGGTATGGTCTCGTACATATATCTACAGGGGATATGCTTCGGGCTGCCGTCGAAGCGGGCAGTGAGCTGGGCCTCGCTGCCAAAAAGTACATGGACGCGGGGGAGCTTGTCCCCGACGAGCTTGTCATAGGGCTCATGCAACAGCGCATGGCTGCGCCTGATGTGCAGACAAGTGGTTGGCTCCTGGACGGCTTTCCTCGCACCGCTGCGCAGATTGTAGCTATGGATGCGGCCGGTATCGAACCTGACCTGGTGATCAGCTTGGATGTGCCCTTCGAGATCCTGAAGGAGAGGGTCTCCGGTCGCCGGCTGGATCCGGAAACTGGTCGGATTTATCACCTGCGTTTCGATCCACCGCCAGCGTCGGACAAAGCCCTCCAAGATCGTCTCATCCAGCGTTCAGATGATGATGTGCAAAAGCTTGCCGTGAGGTTTGAGAACTACCGGGAGAACGTGGATGCGCTAAGGCAACGATATGGCGCGATTATGGCGGAGATCGACGGGCGTCGCTCAAAAGAGCAAGTCTTCGAAAATATTACCCGTGCAGTTGGCATGCTACGAATGCGACGTAGCTGGCAGATGAAGCGCTCGAGGCCGCCAAGAATCATCCTCCTTGGACCACCGTTATCGGGAGTGGAAAAGTACGCCGCGAGGCTCTGTAAAGATCTCGGCTGTATCCGCATCTCTACGGAACAAGTCATTCGAGATGCAGCAGCAGCAGAGCAGACGAGAACGGGTCTCATGATCCGGCAGCATTTGGAGAATAACGAGTTGGTGCCGGATCATCTGGTCGCTCATGTGCTTGGGAAGCGCCTCGCCGCCGCAGATGTGGAGCAACACGGATGGCTGCTCGACGATGTGCCGCGACGTATCATGAAAGCCAGTTCGCTACTGGATGCAGGTATCGAACCAGATCTCGTTTTGTTGCTCTATTTACCACATGAAGATCTGGAAGAACGAATGGTTCAACGTCTCTGGGATCCGGAAACCGGTCGCTACTTCCATGAGAAATATGATCCGCCCTCAGCAGATGATGCAGCCCTCAGAGCGCGATTGATTCACCGTACCGATGAGGATGAGAATCTGGCGCGATGGTTACTCGGAACGTACTACGTCGTAGAGTCAGAGCTTGAGGCTCAATACGCCGGTAGAATTGTTCAGATCGATGGGCTTGCCCCCGACGAGGAAATTTACAAGCAAATGACAGCGGCAATAGAAGCGCGAGGGATTCCTCTGCTGTCCGACTTGACACGCGCCACCTTCGAGGACCTGGAACTCGGGAGTGCATTCATGGTGCTCTACCGTGATCCCAAGCCCGCCACAATCCATGAAGTCCGTTGGCGAGGCAAAGGCGCATGGCCAGACCTTTTTACACGGCCACTGCTTGCGATTGGTGATCTGATTGCGCTCTTGGTTGCGAGTAGCGTGTTGCGTCTGCTTTATAGCGGCAGACTCATCTTGGATGCGATCGTTTGGAAAACAGCTGCACCGTTTATCATTGTGTGGATCGTTGGCGCCCCGTACATAGACGCTTTCACGCAGAATGCCCTTCGAGATCGTCGGGAAGCTTTGCTATCTCTATTTCGAGCCTGGCGAGTCTGCATGCCCTTTGCGGTCTTTGTTCGAGCGCAGTCCATGGGCTTCGCGCCACCTCTACATTTCATCGTCGCGTTGCTTCTGCTCACCTACGTATTCTTGGCTCTGTGGCGTCTCTGTTATGTCATTTTTCTGCAGGGCGAGTATGATTCAGAGGGTAATAGGACGCTGAGCCTTCGGGATTTGGGGCCATGGCGTCGACCAGTCGACAGGGGGGCGCCCTATCCCGGCAGCGTTCGTTCCCAGACGCCTCCGTTGACCGACTCTTCATTGTTTCGCGAAACTCTAGGACCAACGTGAAGCTCGTGCGATCAAAGCAGCTCCGTCAGGGGGTTATCGAGGTGCTTGTGCGGGCGTGTTCCGTTGGTAAGCGCGGGACTATGCGGGTGCTTCAGCGGTGGCAGGTGGTTCACGCAGTGCTGTTCGCGTTCGCAAGCGCTCCACCCCGAGACCAGAGCGCCAGCAAAAGGCCTTGGGCGCCTCGAGCAACAAGCAGGCCAATGACCACTAGCAGACTCGCATAAAGCGTGCAGTGAATGGGGTTGCAGTGTTCCTAGCGAGCCGCATTAAGTGTCAGCGTACTGAGAGCTTGAAGCGCGTTGCAGATACGGTAGCGAGCAGCAACAACCAAGTACTCGACGTACTCCGAATAGAAGAGATTTCTGCCAGCTGCATCCGTCTAGCAGCGTTCGTATAACGACCTGTCAAGCAGCTGTTCTGCCGCCGACCTGCTCAGCAACGAGCAAAGCGTTTTGGATGACCTGTTCCGCAACGATATTTCAATGACACTGGGCTTTTTAGGAGTCGTTCGAGCCTTTATTTGTGGAAGCGGGTAAGCAGAATCGCGGCACCAAATTGCACGTTTACTTGAGCGCTCCTAGCCAGGCATGCTTTCTTCGAAATGACGATAGACAACGAACGTTCCAATGATGCTTTGGTGCCGTCCAGAACAGGTCACTTTCGAAGCGTTTTCACACTCTTCGCTGGACTCGGCAGCAAATTTGCTGCTCTGTGATCCTGTTGCGTCCACGAGAGCGCCCGGCGGCGGAACTTTCACCCAGGCTCAACCTGCGATTCAGGTTGGTAGTCACATTCTTTTCCGTTGACCTCCTGCTGCATCGTCGCAACAGCGGTGGATGTTCCTCTAAGCAAGCCAACCTGCCTGCGCAGATGCGAGCACGCGCTACGTCCAAGGTCCATAGACACCGTATCGTGCGAAATGCTCTCGTATGAAACGAGCCGGGCGCTTTCGTTGCGCAGGCTCCCAACTGGAGTACGCTGCTGCAGCGTAGCGCTCATAAGCGCGCGATTCCCTCAGAGTGAACACGCTGCACATGCGCAAAACCTTCGACAAGCGCCGAATCCGACTACGGATCAACGACGATAGGTGGAAAACGCATCCATAGTGAAGTCGTCTTTGGAAACGATCTGTTTTGGTATCGAGGTGAGCGTCGCGCTTCCTATCAAGTTCGCTACGATGAGAAACGGTTGCTGCCACGAGCGGGAGCATGCGCTCCTGGACGTTGCCCGGGATACTGCCAGCATGGTCGCAAGAGCACCGTTCTAGGTCTGCCTTCTTTGCACCTATCCAGAACTTGTCAGTTCATCAGAAATACTGCTTTGAGTGACGTGTGCAGTGCTGGACAATAGCACCAGGGCGCCCGATGCTCCCCAGAAGATGCACCCGGGCTGCCTCCATAGCATCTATCCAGAACGTGCCAAGTCGTCAGGGACACTACTGTGAGCCTCGCATCCACTGCTGGACGAGGGCACCAAGGCGCCGGATGCTCGCCAGCGGATGCTCGGGACCGAACCTTGCGCGTGCTGTACTGCCTTTGCTCTCGAGCGCCTGGTGAACAGCTCTTCGCCAACATCCGGAACGCAACTCCTCGATGGTAAGCTCTACACATAGTCCCTGGAGGTCGCGACGGAGCGCCTCTTCTTCCAAGAAGAGCGGTCGCCGAACATACACCAGCGGTGTACCAGCTGCGAGACATTCCGCACTGATCCCGTATCCGAGTTTACCGAGTACCACGTCCGCTGCCTGGATCAAGTCCGGTACATATGTCGCTGCGCTAGGATGTACGAAGCGTACCCTGGGCGATGATGATACCGCGTCGTATTCGGTGAGCAGCATCATTCGCCAAGGCGAGCCCGGTTCCCGAATGAGGTCCACTTGTTCCAGAAACGAGTGCAACGGACAGCCTTGCTCCCCGAATAGCGTCTTACAGTCGAAACTACCAAAACAGACCAACAAAACACGGGCGGATAGCGAAATGCCCAGACGACGACGCGTTTCAGCTCTTGTCGACTTCCACGGACGCGATACAGGCCCAGCTGAGAAGCATCGACCGCCAAATGACCGCAACGGAGGCACCAGCCCTGGCGACAGCTGAACCCAAACGGGTGCCTCAGACTCATCCATGGCCATGCGCTCGACCAGTGCCCGGTTCTGAGGCGTGTTCAGGCTCGGGATTTCTGATAGAAATTGGTCATAAATAGCACTGAACAAGAAGTTCGTGACAAAGACGAATCGATCGGAGAGCGCAGCAGCTTTCGCGGCAGCCGCTGCAAGCGCAACGGCATCGGCAAGAATGAGCTGCGGCTGCAACCTCCGCAGCATAGCAGACTCGACTCGGATGAGTGTCTGGCGACGTTCATTGATCTCTCGATAAGCCGTCAGTGTAGCCGCTGCGTCGATCGTGAGGGCATCGCTTTGGATGCAACCAACGTCAAGCTTGACCGCGCGAACGCGCAGCTGCTCTTCAGGACGTAAGCTTTGCGGGAACTCGATGGCGTGCGTTCGGTAGGCCCCGAGGAGCAGCAGCAGCTGTGCATGAACCGCATCTGGAGACACAGGCGTGCAGAGGAGTACGCAGAACTGGTGCGTGAGCAACTCACAAGCCAAAGCCAAGGATCGAGTCAAGTGCCCCCAACCGTGACCAGAAACATAGTAGGCTACCAAGCCTCGGGCTTTGTGTAGAGCACCCCAGTCCAAGAGGTCCTGTTCGCCGTTTTCCGGGGATACCACGGAGCTTTCACGATACCCGTCCGATATCATAGATTGGGCGAGCAGGTCTCTGGAAGCGGCCAAAGTCTGAAAGAATGGCGCATACTCGATCTTTATGGATAATGGATCTGTCCCGCTGGTCCACGCCAGTGGGAAGCACGCTGGTCAAAGTCCCGCCCGCGCTACGCCCAAGTCGAACTGGTATAGAACAGGTCCTTTCGCACTGACGTACAAGTCCATGTTTGGGTCTCCTCTGACCGTCATCAGCGCCGGCTGCTGCGGGGCTATTTCTGGGACTGCCTCGTTTGCTTTTCTTATATCTGCGGCTTTCAATTCGCCGGTTTCCCCGGTTCTTCCATATCCGTTCATAGCAGTCGATTTCGAGATTTGATGGCAGCATTCAAATCCCAAATTCGCAGCTTCCAATTGTTCCCGACACATTGCACGCAAAGACGCTAGTCGTGCACTACGCTTCGCTTACCCGTTTTGACTTATTCGTGTATAGCCTTCAGTGTGCACGTCGCAGTGGCGATATCTGGCTGTGATCAGGTATTCCCATGCAGCCGCCGGACATTTTCCGCCCCTGAAGGCTGCCCTGCTGCCCGTGAACGCTTGCTTCATCGATTGGCGCATGCGTTTGACGGGTAAACAAGATGCTCCTGGATGTCGTTCTCCATAGTCGCGCCCAGTACCGCGTCCTACGATGACGGGCGCTTCTTCTAGCCGATCGTCTCGAAATGTACGCCGTCCGCTGCTAGTGCAAACGCACGCTGTCTCATGCGGTAGAGGATTTGTGGAACGCGATGTCGTCCACAATGAAACAAGTACCGAGAAGAAAACCCAGGCTGGCGACTGCGTAGAGAAAACTCGATCCGTTGGCGTTCCCGTCGAGCATAAGCGCTGATGCATTCTCCGCTGGGAGTGAGCGATGCGACGAAGCAAGTCCGAGTCCAAGACCCTATTCGATGTAAACAAAAGAGAGGGCGGCGCCTGAGCGCATATCGCGTAAGAGGTATCGTGCTGCTGTGAAATGCGGTTTCGTAGATGGCTACCAATACAAGAGGGGAATTTCGGCATTCGAACGTCATCGATCACTTGACATGACAAGTCTGGCAACTTTGTGGCATGTGTTTGTGAAGATGTCGTCGAGCGACGGAATCGACATTGTTTGGTAGTCAATTCAGCGACGCAAAATGCTCCACTCATGTGTTGCCTTGAAACGGAACGATCGACCAACCTGAAGACCATGTGATTTGACCATACTGCACATTGGGAACGAAAAACGTCTGCAGGCTTCCACCTATGCATAGGATACATACATCAGTTCTCTTATGAACCAGTTTTTTCGAGGTTGACGCGAATCATCTTGATTCCGATAGCGTTACCAAATCCAGCGAAGAAGCCTGGACGGAGCCTCTCCGAAAAGACACCCGAGCATTCCCCAAAACTACGTATATATATATATATACGTACGCTCTCCCTGCTGCATTTTGAATCTCGAAGCTGCACATCGAAGCATCTTCGGAAAAAGATGTCAAGGCAGGAACAGAGCGACCAGTACAGTGTTGCATGTGAATGCCCAATGGGTGTAGAACTCGACAGCGCAGCGCTATAGCGCTATGCCACCGATCCCGTGTTGGGAGCACTGGCTCCAGCTCCTTCCCCTATGCTCCGAATATCACATCATGCCTCATCCAGAGCTGTTTGTATTGATCTCGGCACAAATTCCGATACAAAACGTTGCCTGATGCTGCAGTGGATGTGCTCGCGAAACGACGCCATGCCGTCTTGACCACTCCTGGTACGTTGTCGTTGCCTCCGGTTTCTCAAGCAACTGCTGCGTGTAGAATGACAGCGGCTAGGCCAGTCAAAGCATTTTTATCGGTTTCGAATTGTTGGTACCTTTCATCTAGAGATCATTCCTCACGCCGCTCGACTTCTGGAAACAGCGACTTGCATCGAGCGCGTTCTCAGCAGGCAGTGCGCTTCCCTCGGACACGTTGCCTACCGAGTCGCTGCGTTGGCCGAGTCAGACGCCACGGACTTGCCCTTGAAACGCTGCTCCTACAGTTGCAAGGCTTGGGGCCGCAGAAATCGCCCTTGGGAAGACAGCAGCTTCAAGTCCCAAACGACAGGGGCACAGACTTAGCTCCGACGCTCGCTGTTGCTTCTGGTGACGATGGCGGTTGCGGGGGCCGGATCAGCACGCCCGGTCGAGGCTGGTACTATCGCTGGGGAGCTGGCGGGTACGCATCTTCGTCCGATGAAAGGGACAACGGCGATGCGGAGCACCAGAGCTTCGAGCAAGCAGGACAGGAGGCTACCGGTCACGCGAGCTCCGGTACCGGGAGTGACGCGTCCGACCACGAACAGCTGCTGCGAAAGATGAACCGCCCTGTGGAATCTGTGCCACGGGAACTCTTTACTCTAGACCTGAAAACTGCGCAAACGTACCTTGTAGCAACGGCAAGCGGCCTACCTCGGTTCCTCACCGACCGCTTTCCCGCATGGCAAGCGAAAATGCTCGCTGATCCGAACTTTTTCTTCAAACTTGTCATGGAGGAAACCGTCGGCATGGGCCTCTGTCTGACTGGGGTTGTTCTTGCTCGTGGCGATCGTCTCATGAAAGAACTAGATTTTGTGCTCATCGACACCCTGGTGGGCGCAGCGCTCAGCTTCGTGCTCCTGTGGTTGCTCGCACCCAGTGCAACGATGCAGTCGCTTCATCAGAGACATCTATCGAGTTCGTCAAATGCAGGACCAGTGAGCGCTCTGCAACATTATTTTCGCACACTTCCATCATGTGCGTTGGCACCAGCATCGTCAGCGACGTCCTACTCATGGAGTCAACGAGCGGTTGCCTTTCTCTACAAGGGATCGCTCTTTGCAATCGCCGGTTTCATGGCCAGTGTGATTGGCACCTCCATGGGCTACGCTTTATTGGCTCTACGGAAGCGCCTCACCGGAAAGGAACCGGAAAACCGAATGCCTCCCGTTCTCATCATGAGTCTGGGTTGGGCAAGTTTCATGTTCGTTTCCGCGAATCCTCGGTACCAGGTGGTGACGGCGGCAGAGCTCTTCATTTATGAAAAGGCGTCACCTGCGGTTGCCAAAGCCAGCACGGCTATTCTGCGCACCGTAAACAGTATTGCCGGAGGTGCAACTTGGGTGCTCTGGGCTCGAGCGTTTGGACTCAACCAGTAGTGTTCGCTCAAGAGCTTCCTCTAGAAGTAAAAGTTTTGGTCTTAGAGGGGAAGCATGTCAAGAAATGGCGGTCGAGGCGCGTTACAGCCTCCCGGTGCCACACATTGTTTTCCTCTGAGTCGTCTCGGAACTCGATGTTGGCACTGCAAAGCCATTTTATGAATGTGGGCCAAGTCGGAATTTATCGCTCTCGCCCTAGCCGCTTCGAAAATTGACTGGTCTCTGTATTCTAGCGCTTTCCATGGTAAGTTGCGGGTACTCGTCCAGAAGTGCGCTGCTAGATGCAACAGGAGACCACCGACAACGATCAGGGCTTGATTCGAAGCGGAACAGGGCGCTCACTGAGTATCCAGAGCACCTGTTTTTTTTTGAGGAAAATTGAGACGTATCAGCGCCAAGATCCACAAATACGATCGTGCGCGATTCTATTCAGAGCCTCGCATACCCGTTACAGACTTGAATGAAACACTGAACTGCTCGCCCGGTTCCCGCCATGAGCGTATTTTTCCAGACATTCTTTCGGTGTCGAGACCCCGCATTCCGAGTGCTGCCATGAACGCTTGCAGATCCATGCGTCGTTTTGAGATTCTCTGTCATTTTTTTCGGATTGGCTCTTTCGACGCTTTAGAACTGGAATTCGTCAAGTCATCGGAATCGCGATGATTCTCGACGTCCTCGTAAAAGGTTCGTAAAGTGACCAATATCCTTATCCAATACATTCCTAGAAGCCTCCGTTATTCTGCTCTGATTGCAAGCAGCATGCTCGAATCACGCATTCTTCGGGTTTTCGAACTTTCTGTTTCGAGGCACGTCGTCGGCGCAGGAATTCATTCCGCTGGATTGACAAGGAAAAGTACACAGCGTCTTCTATTGACGCATGGTTCACAGGCTCATGCAGAACATTCACTGAACGTCCCATGTCCAATCATCGATTCCGTTCGAAAGACAAATCGTCCACTCTTTGTGACCATCGATGAAACGGCCTTGGAAAACAGCCTGATGCGTCTGACGGCTTATGCTCCATGAGGCTCACTTCTCTTCTGTGTGCATGGAAACGTGTCGTGGACGTGGTCATGCGTCATCGCAACGATCGCTTCCTGTCGAGCGTGCGCCACAGCTTTGCACGAAGCGGGCGTAGACGGATCGAAATATCTTGACGACTTGGCCAGTTTGTATTTTTCTTCTGGTACGTGTCTCATCAAGGACGTTCCCGTGTCTCATAGCTCCTCAGTCGAATGGAACAGCATACGACTGCTCATGCAGCCGACAGCAAAGTCGTCAATGGAATCCCGCAGAAGAAGCCCATGATCGTAGTGTCCGGCATGGAGCACAGTTTCGGAGTAGCGCGCAACCATGGGAGCATTCCGTGGCTAACACGCGCACGTACCGAGCAATGAAGCGAGCGTCGATGCGGTACAGGTCAGCGCTCGCAGAAGCAGGTATGGTGTACATCTGGGAACGCTTGACCAGAGCCAAATGTTACCGTTGCGAAGCACGCGACGGAGCTACATGCAAAGAACATGAAAACGGCAAGTGAAACGTAGATCGCAACAACTGCCGGTGCTTGGAATGCGTCGAAAACAGCCGGAAGCTACGCACTAGGCACTTGCAAGCTGCCATCAATATCCTTTGACCGCTGAAAATGCATCTGTAGGGATCCGAGCGACCAGCGTATTGAGAGCCGGAGCTCGAACAGAGGAATACGAATCCGTCGCGCAAAAAACCCACAAATGCTGGTTTTCCTGACAGCGGAAAGTGTCCCAAACGTTCGCATGTACGCTCCGCTAGTAGACCAGTTCCATTTCCCTTTGATCTTGGATCAACGGCTACTGGTACTACAAGAATCTGCACGGCAGACAAACGATTACGATTCCGAAATGCTTTGCATACCTTTCATGCGTACAGAACAAGATCCTGCTTCATTGCTAGCTCGATCCTTGCCGGCCATTTTCACCGAAACGCTCAGGGAACCTCAACTTGCAACATCTACGAATGCCGGCACGCTACGCGTCCCCGTTGAGTCATCTGCATTCTCGAGTAGCTGCTTCTCTTTCGGAGACTCGCTACTCGGCGAACCGCTACTCCTCAATCGCTGTTCCGTGTCTGGGTTGCTTCCTTTAGACGACTTCGCTTGTCGTTCGGCTTTCTCAGCCGATCGCAGCCGGGCAGCGCGTCGCTTCTGTTTCTTTGTCGACCTGGCTGCAGCGCGTTGCTGCTGTTGTTTCTCCATCTTGACTAAATCGCGTTCCCAGATGTCCGCCATCAGCTTGTAGATTCGCAACGCGGTGGTTGCATCCTCTACGGAATCGTGACCCGGCCCGTGGGCGGTCCCCTTCTGAATTACCTGATCCAGGAGTTCTGCAGCGAGCGTTCGAAGGGACGGCGTTCGAAAGGTCCGCATGGGCAGCAGCCTCCGTAACCGCAGATAATGGGCAGTGTCCCGAATGTGTCGACGAGGATGACTCAGTTGCAGAACCGTGAGATCCTTGCGAAGCTCGTGACCCACAATGATCCGACCTTTCATTAACGAGGCTACTGCGCGTTGTGCCTCCGCAAACGGGACGCAGCTCGGATCTTGCAAATGATGAGGCTGGATCCCACTGTAGGGAGTACGAAAGTCAACCACTCGGGTATCCACCTGCACAAAGCGATCATAGAGCACGGCCTCATCGTAGTCAACGACGGATATGCGGGCAAGTGCATCCGTGGACCCGCCTGGGCCTATGCCCACAAACTCACCGTCAAGAGCGATAATCGAGCCCAAAGGTGCTGCTCGCTCCTGTGGATAGAGTCCAAGAGGTCCGGCTTTTCGCAAAGGTTCCTTTTCTGGAGCGTGCAGCTCTGCTCGGACGTTTTCCAAAGAGGAACCCTCCGTGTCGTTTGGTTGTTTCGTTCCATCCGTGCGAACGCTTGTCGCTACTCGGTCAGAAGAGCGGTGGCGTTCAGGCGATGGCTTGACCTGAGCTGGACTTGCAGCCGGCACGCTTTCGCCAAGTGATTGGTTGCTAGTGCCCGAGTCTCGCAAGTTACCGATTGCATCACTGTTTTGTTTGGAGACGGAACTTGTTGCAGAAGACCGATGCAGTTGTCGTGGGGCCTGTCCCGTATTCAGCTGTTGCTTCAGCGCTCTCCAGTTATCGTCCGCAGTTGGCAGACGCTTCTTGCCCCGACCTCGTGGCTGCCCGCTCTCTACTTGCGGTCGTTCAAGGTCGTCTGCGCTTGCTTCCACTTGCTGGCTACTGCCCGTGAGGCATTTTACCCCCAGGTCCTCTTCGGACACCGTCTTGCCGCTGTTCTTTGCTGACTTGGACACCGTCATTGCTGTAACCTGAACTAGGACTCCTACGTTTGCAGGTCGTGTCCGTTACGTTTCGGGAGCGGACCTCCCCAGGGGACGCACGCCTCCTCCTGTACCTCCAGGTTGGCACGCGGGTGACAAATGCGTTCTCGACAAGTTGTACTAAAATTAAGGTTTGCAGAGACACTGCTCCACCTGAAAGAAGCGCGTTTCCGGACGACGCTGCAACGTTAGGTCCGAAATAGAAGCCTGTTCGATGCGAGAGTTCGCACAGCGGATTGCAGAGGCACTCCTCCTCCCGAAAGGTGCGCTTTTTTCGACACAACGCTGCAACGTCCAGTCGAACCAACAGTGCCAACGACAGTGTTCAGGGTAGAGCGTGTCTGCAGACTCGAAGTCTGCAGCTGTTGCACAACCGACCCTGCTGACGTGCTGACAAGCGTTGCGTTGCGTTGGAGTGCGCCCCGCATCTTTTCGAGGCGTTGGAGACGAAAGCCGTGTTCCCGTTCGAAATGTCAGTGCTAAAGGCAAAGACAGCACGATGAATCAATGAATTAACTTGACAGTGTGATGTGGAAAGTCTAAAAATTGAACGTCGCGCGTTCCATGACGCTTTCTCTGGAGTGCTTGGGGGTGCACCTGCCTCGCGAGAGCGTAGAGGTAGCGTTGGTTGCACCGGCAGGCCCTTGCCACTGTTGGGTGAGCACTAGTCGAGAGACTGTGCAGCACTGGTACCGGGAGTCGGCTGAGGGTCTAGATCGTTCATCAACGGGTTCAGAAAGCCCTGTTGGCGTGCAGAACAAAGACCGAAGCGTTTGGCGGATCGTGGCTGAGTTCCGCGCTCCTGGCAGAGTCGCCTTTCTAGTACACCTGGGCAAACACGGTCTGCTTGCTCAGACGGCAGACTGCAAGTTCTTGTTCGTGGCTGGTCACTGGCGCAGCGTGAAACTCCCAACATGGAACGAACGCATAACCGCTGTCACAGTGGTCTCAGGGAGTCTCCGTTCACTGGCGGATGAGCCGGAGAGTCGCACGTCGCCTACCAGGTTTGAGCGAACGCCCCAGGCCTCTACGTCTTCGTTGCACCTTTTGCTTGGTACGGCGCAGGGAACGCTGTATAGCTGTTTGGTGCCGCAGTTTAAGATGACTGCCATCTGGAGTACAACAACGGCTTGTTCCGGAGCAGAGCCGATCTGCGGGTTGCGCTATCTGCATGCTGCTCGTACGGGCTCTCCGGGCCACGAGCTTCTGATCCTCAGCACACCAACGAGGTTGTATTACGTCATGGATCCCTTCTCGGTATCGGAGAGCGCTCGCGAGCGGCTCAACTTGGATCGCTTCATGGAGACGGCGCCGTGTGCATCCGCAGAGGCAACGATGACCGCAGCAGGCATGGTGGAAAGCATCCCGCAGAATAAGATCGGATCCCTCTTTGGGGACTGGAACTGGTTAAGTCGCACCGGTATCTTGCACTTTCAAGTGAATCGCTCGGCGCTAGCGGCTGGGCAGTTGCCAGTGGTCTGGGAAAAATCCTGGATCGACTTGTCTGGGATTTTCTCTGCATCGAAGGAACCATATGCGGTCTTTGGGGCAGTCGACATAGAGCCTGGTTGCGTTCTTCTTGGAATCCAAAGTGCCTCTGCCGCCGATGGTGCAGTATTTCCAGCGCAAGGCGAGCGAGCCGTAGTCAGCGACGACAATGAACCGTCGCTAGTGACCAGTCTGCAGGAATGTTCGATCACTGAGCACGCTCCGACACCAAGTCGAAACGCTGCACCAGAAGAGTGTTTCGTAGAGGAGCGTGATTCAGGAGTACGGGTGCTTCCCAGCTCGGAGCGTGGTCACACACGTGGAAGAGATTCTGCATCAGAGGCGTGTACCTCAGATGAGCTGCACCCAAACACACGAGCATATAGCGCTTTGGCTTTAGAAAGTGTGACTTCATCGGTGGACCAACTTGATCGCTCTTTAAGCGCAGAGACGGCAGAGATCAGTCCCGGTGACTGCATGAACATCACTCATGTTGAGCGTTCTTCAGTCTTGCCTTCGGTTCGCGATAGCAACGCCGCATTTGAATCAGAGACCTTCGCATTCACGCAAACACCCGCTGCGGATCCACAGCTCCCAGAGGCCGTGTCAGCTGATTCATCGGTATCCTGCGCAGCGTTCGAGCACGCCTTGCCCTCAACGGGGACGAGAACAGAGCAGGTGTCGCTGGACGCTCGCAGCGAGGCAGCATCAACCGATGTCGACCCGGTGCTTGGATTCATTGCTCTGTACTCCCTGGTAGATGGCCGTTTGCGCGCTCGCATGGCCGTGCGAAAAGAGCACGGACGACCGCTAGCGCTTCTACCTGGTGGACTGCTCGTGACGAGTCGCGCAACGTACTGTTGTCGTGTCTCGGGCGACGTACTGAAGGCGGTCCAAGAAGCGTTCGTCGAACGATACCGCCTTGCGGAAGCGCTAGCAAACTGCAAAACGACCGAACAAAAAGATGTAGTGTTTCTTCAGTACGCAGAGAAACTTCTCAGTGAACTGGGTGGAATCCACGAGGCAGCCACGGAGGCGGATCTACAAGCACAACGAATCCGCAAGCAGCAAATTGCTTTCTACCTCGCTCGCTGCCGCTCTTTACAAGTCCAGGATGCACTGAAACGAATGATTGAACATTGCGCTGTCGATGCCGAGATGGTACTCGCCTACGTCGAGCAACGTGTTCTTGTAGAAGAGGACACGCTCAGTATAGGCGCCCTCGAATCGTTACAAAAGGCGCTCCAAGACTATCGCAGCGGTGCTGATGCGGAAACGTTTTTATCGCAACCCTGTGTATTACGAGACCAGTCAGCGACGGATGCTATGTACGGGCGCCTCTATCGGCTGATGAAACCGGGCTCCACAGCGCAAGTTCAGTTACGAGAGCAGATCTTGCAGCGCGCTCTGGTCTTGCCCCCGATTGCGGAACGAAAGCATGGATCATTTTCAAATAACGAACATGAGGCGATCAAGTTGCTGCAGTGGGCAGCAGTGCTGCTCGCTGAGCAAGGCAACGAGGCAGATTTGTTCGCCCTTATTCAAAAGCATGCCCCTGCGGTGCATGAAGATCGCTCGTTCTCAGGTTTTCTGTTGTGGCTGGTCAACCGATACGGTCTGTGGCACGTGCACATTGAGTTGCTCTTGATGCTGGACAAACAGGTCGGGTCCGACGCGGGTTATCGTGAAGACGCCTTGGATGTTGCTTTCGAGCATGCCGCAGAAATGGCCCTGGAGGCGAGTCCTCTTCTGGAGCGCCTCCTGGATCGGATTTGTGGTGAGGATCGGGCACTCTGGCGCCAAGCGTTGGACCGAGCGCCCGCCTCGTGTCGCACTGCAGTTTGGAGCCGGGCCCTTCTCGAACGCCGCGTGGTCACGCTTGGTGAAGCGCTCGACGATCGCAGCACCACAAGGACGACTTCGCCCGTGGACTGCCCGTTGCCGGCGCAGGCGCTCAGCCACTTGTTTCGTGATATGGAACAGTCCCTGGCAATTGAGCAAGCCAAGATACAGGATCTGATTTCAGTCCTCGAGCGCCTGGATCGGGCGCTAGAACACCAGTCTGCCGTGCGCCATGCAACGGAAGCTGTGTGGCGACGACAGTCCACGAACTGCACGGAATCGACACCTGGTCGAGAAACTCCGCAGACTGCATGGTTCCCTGGCCACGCTAGATCGCTGCTTCCCGACTGGATGACGCGTTCGCTACAGGCCGACGCGCTTTATGGCGCGAAAGCTGGAGCAAGCAACGCCCCAGCCGAGATGCAGGCCCGCGCCGCTCTCTGTCGAGTGCGTTCGCGAAACCGGTCGCTATCGAGCGCATGCGTCACCGGCAGCACCAGCGAGGCAACGCAGCAGCCAACCGACACAAGTGCATCTGTTGCGACACGTGAACATGATGTTACATGGTTCAGCCCTTTCTGGCTCGAATCCCTGAACGCATCGTACCGCTGAGGGCACGCGAGCGACCTTCTGCATGCACCAGCCTCGATACCAGATTTATCCACAAATGTCTCTAATACCACACCGGCACACGCACGAACAGAGCAGAGCCCCGTACCCGCGACGCCACAGGATTGGATGCGTGTCTCCCGGGGCAGGGGCAGGGGCGTCTGTGCTCGATGAAAACGGAAAGTGCGCATGCTGCTGCGTGCTGTGCCATGCGTGCGTCGTTGCCCGGCTGAAAGTGCACGCATTTTAGAAACAGAACAAATTTGAACATGGTGAATGTGCACGCGCACGGATCAGGTGCCAGCGCTATCGCTCATTGATTCGTCGCTGTGTCACGTCGAGGCACTGACAGCACCGCTGGGATGTGTCCACGTTGCAGGATCCGTCTATTTCTGGTGTACGATCGATGCGTCAAACGAGAATCCTGGGGTATGGAAACGCTGCTGGTAAACAGGACAAGGACCATCGCATCCCCGTAGACGTCTCCGTTTACGATGGATCTTCGACTATTCCCTCGGTCGAGATGGCAACTACATGCCTCCAGCGACTTTGAGCGTGGCGCGTCTATCCCAAACGCTTGCTTGGACGCCCGATGCGCCGCTGCTGCTGTCGCCTGAGGGATACAGGACGGCCCCGCGGCTCGTTTAGGGACATCGGCTCGCGATTCGGAGTAGTCGGTGCGGAGCAAGCGGCCTCTCGAGGAAGGATGTCTGCGAGCGCATCGACGCGAGCGCGCGCTGCCTAGACGAATGCTCCTTTGACGCAGTATATGCACGGGCACCGATTATTACCGTTGTGGTGCGCAGCGGACAACGAGTGTGGCGAAAATGGCCAGTTTCTGTTTCCGCCCGAGAGCGGCATCCGTGATGTTCGTCTACGCTCGAGCCGGTGCATGCCTGGGTCCGCAGCCAGCGACACAGCGCATCGTGCACATATTCAAACCACGAGCGCCGACGAGACCGAGTCTGGTGGAAACCAGCCAGGCGCCACAGATGAAGTGGCACCGCGCCTAGCATCGCCGCAAGCGCTGGTCGCATGCGATACACTACTGGCGACGGGTGCCGGTGTGCGTATTCACAACTCGTTCGTGTAAGCGAAGCTTCCGCCGAATAGCAGATAATCTGGCGAGGGTTTGTCGAGCAAGCTAGTAGATTACCGATCGTGACTGCTCGCAGAAACTTTTGATTCGCCACATGTACGTACGTGGACGTGAGGCACCAGTCATCCACCCGCGAGTCTTGATGATCTGCGTTGAGACGCATATCATGAGACGCTTTTTTCGTGCTTGCGGTGCGACGTCGGGAAGCCTCGATAGATGCATGCGTTGCGGCAGCAGGGCTCGCCATCACCAGCCCTAGCGCCAGTGACACTTGAAAAACACTCTTCACTCTACACTTGTCTACTGCAAACGTTCTGTACCGACGGGTCCAACTTGTCCGCATCCACTTCCTCATCGCATGTTGTCGAGCCGGGCGCCGGTGCTGTCTCCACCAAATCACTTGTCTTGTGCAGCCTCGCGTTTGCGCTCGAAAACCATTCTCGCGGTCGCATTGATGCCGGCAAGTGCACCAGATCCTGCGCCGTGTCCACGTCGCTGAGCGTTACCGGTAAACATATCGTCCTGACGCCATCATTGCGCAGAGCTTCGACGGTGCGCGCGCATACATCATTCTGACTGAATACGAGGTGTGGGCCGAACGCAGCGTAGATGACTCTCGCCCAACGGGTTCGTTCTGCTGCCGCAAATGCTAAACCGAGCAAATAGTAACCGCCGTCCTGCGCTGGTCCAATCACCGCTCCATGACCGGCATGGAGCGCAGCGAATGCCTGCTGTAGCACCGCGGTATCAAGCGCCGGGCAGTCGCTTCCGATGACCACAACGTGCGCATCCCTCGATTCGTCTACCAGGCTTGTCACCTCCGTAAACGCTTGGATGAGTCGAGAGCCTAGCGGATCCTGCTTTTGATCACCAGTGCTCTGCACTTTAGAGGCTTTCTGTGGTGCGATCCGAAACGCCGGGTAACGATAACGAACCGAGTCGTCGAGCCAGCGTTCTACGCACTCCGCCTTCGCCTGCTCGCTCTCCACTGGGGTGTAGTATAGGTGGACGGCGCCTGTTCCTCCAGCTTGCAGATCAAGGCCCTGCAACCAGTCATACGCCGTCGCAAGGGTGTTTTCTACCAGAGCGGCACTGATGCGCGTCGCAAGTGTCGAACCTATCTCCCGACTCAAACGCTGTTTCGTCAGGCCCGCTATCGGAGGCTTGGTGAAAACGACCAGGTGCAGCTCTTGTTCCGCACTCCACGTGGAGAATGGCTGCGCATGGTCAACATTTTCCCCTTGCATATCGTCATCGACAGCATCAACTCACTCGCTCAGTGCGTCATCCCTATAAGCAAACAAGAGCAGCAACAGCAGCAGCAGCAGCACGGCAAGTGCGCCCTCGTTAGCAAGCGACCGGGTACGCAGGCGGCATCGATGGCACCGTGCACCGGCGTCCGGCAGAGCGCAAGTGCGCGCCGGCCCCGCGCCGCTGCTAGTCGCCTGAACATGAACGCGTGTGTGCTCACCAGCGGCAATGCTTTCTCTCCAGGTGCACGATCGATGAATGGACGCAGATTCCTCGATCATGAACGCGTGTGTGCTCACCAGCGGCAATGCTTTCTCTCCAG
>Ga0123519_10001314_pt1 | contig 42660 bp, 36 predicted proteins | sample YelNatPaOPRAMG02_FD_87396 | JGI IMG/M metagenome (GOLD analysis project Ga0123519, IMG submission 87396) | Hot spring microbial communities from Yellowstone National Park - Yellowstone National Park OP-RAMG-02 (version 2) | ecosystem: Environmental > Aquatic > Thermal springs > Hot (42-90C) ...
TATTGTCTCACTACTCTAAAATAGCACATTATTTCTTATTTGTCAAGTATTTTTATAAAAAAATTTTAAAAAGTTTTCACTACACTTTTAAAAAATAAAAAAAATAATACCTACATTTTATGCGTATTTTGAAACATAAAATCCCTATTCGAAGCTATAAACTGTCAAACTCAGGAAAATATACTTTTAAAGAAGAGCCAATTTGATAATAAGCAGTCTAAGGAACTATATTTACTTAATATTTTTTAACTTATACACCCCTACCCCTTCAACTGTCTTCTCAAGCAGATAATCCTTTTTTAAATAATCTTCTAGTTTATTATAAAACAACTGATTGTCTTTAAATTCTTCATTTCTATTTATCTGTTTAATTACATAAGCTGGCTTTGCTTTCATTATAGAATCTAATTCTACCAGAGCTTCTATCCCGGGAAAATTAAAAGAATTTTTATCCAGAAGCCACACTGGAAGTACATACTTTGTCGGAATCTTAACTCCTTTTACAAGGTAATAAATAATTGGTTCATAATCTGCAACATATATATAATCACCTTTTTTAATTTGCTCCTGCAAATAATCCGAAATAACTGCAGGGGTATCTCCACAATTATCCATTCCTTTTATATACCTGTAATAGATTAATTCTACGCCTTCTCCAATTCTATAAAATGCCTTCCATAATAATGAACCAATTAAAAAAATTACTAATATGAGATATTTATAATTGTAGCTACTGGGGGAGTAAACATTTGTATTTAATTTAATCTTGGGATACAAAACTTTAATAATTACATAAGAGCTTATTAAAGTTAAAGGAGGTAACGGTTCTAAAAAATAATGCCCATAAAAGCGCTTTGTAAAACAAGCCCCTAAAAATCCCAGTAAAAACCATATAAGTAAGTAAACTAATTTGATTTTTTCTTCCTTAGAAGACTTTTTTGATAAAACCAGATAAAAAGGTGTAAACATAAGACATCCCCAGAGTATAAAAAAACTAGTAACTTGATTTTTAAGAGCCAACAAAATCTTTATCAATGAAAACACTGTCTCCTTACTATATATTAAATTAGCAGTAAAGTTTGCATAAAAATATTCATTAAAATGCCTGTTAAGTAAAAAATAAAGAAATACAACTACAAAGAGCAAAACAGGGCCAACCAGCAAAATTATATAAGATCTTAATAGCTTTAGCATAAAAGGCTTTATATTACCTCGATTTTTTAAATATAGATCTAATCCAACTATAATTAATATTGCAACAAAATCAAATATTACAACATACTTAAATTGCAAAGCAATACCATGTAGAAGCCCAATTAATAATAGCCTTAAACTTTTAATCTCTACCCCTTCCCTATTTTTTAATAACAGGTAAAATGCAAGAGTAACAAATGGTGCAAGCATAATCTCTATATTAGATGCAAGCCCACCGTTATATAAAGACATTACTGCATAGAAAATAGCTGCAAAAAGCCCCACTTTAGTATCGTTTTTATCAAAAATTTCTCCCATAAGATATAACAAATAACAAGTAATTGAAACTGCAATACAGGCTATTAAGCGTATTGAAAAAATAGATTTGCCAAACAATATTTGAGCTAAAGAGAATAATATATATATTCCAGGTGGCTTGTGGTCCCACAGCATAGTATAGGGAATTTGTCCCTCTAAAATACTGCAAGACATTAAAAAATAAACACTTTCATCCCAGTCTAAAGAAGACTTAAAAAATGACAAAGTCCTTAAAAAAGCTACCCCAAAAAGAAATGCTATAAAAATAACTAAATTTTTATTAGCTTTTTTAATACTTGAAAGTCTCATTTCTGCTGTCCATAAAAATTCAATTGTAATTAAGAAGGCTTTATTCAGGCTAAGAGGGCAATAGAAGTTTTCTTAATAAATCTTTTATAACACCAATCTAAGAATACCTTTCTAAGAAAAGTAGTTGTAAAAAAAGCAATTAATGAGCTTTTTATAATATCCTCTGAGCATCCTAAAAATATTAAAAGAAAAATAGTAATCCCAGATATTAAACTTACTATATTTACTATTCTTAAAAAACTTTCACCAAGCACCTTAAACTCCTTTGGCCCAATAAGATTGGGGTTATTATCCACACCTAGTGTTTGCTTTCTGTCAGGCAAAATATGTACAACTAAAAAACTAATCAGGGTTGTAAGTGGACCAAGAAAAATTAATAAACTGAGAGCCATTTTGTCCCCTCCGCTAGAGGCAATACCCAGAAGCTCCTTCTGGAGAAAACGAAAAAATCCATATTTTAAACCATTATCATACAACCACGAGCCACTGGAATAAGAAAAAGCAGAAGCTAAATTTGATACCGACATAAATCCTGCAAATAATGACCCTGCCGCATATACTGGAATAACAGCTCCAACAAGACTGAGGGTACTCATACTAATAACACTATCCAGTAAAGCATAAAAAAAATTATAACCTGCAAGATAAAGAAAACGAATTGCATCTAAAGAATGCCAGGGCAAAACATTATGTGCAAATCTAATTAACTTACCAAACCACGGGTCTACAAGCAGACATTGAGTCATATTAACCAGTATATTAAGTATTATAAAAATTCTAAAAATATTTCGCATTCCTAATTTATCCTGCCACGGGATACCAATCCAAACAAATACAAGTACTCCTACAAAGTAACCAAAATTAGAAGCTGCATCTGCATATCCAATTTGAACCTGGCTAAAATGAAGGTCTTCTATAAGGTGGTTAAGCCACAGAGGCCCTAACGCAGGTCTAAACCAGAAAAAAAAATAAAATAAAATCACCCAAATAATTGGCCCGGTATTTAAAGCATCCCAAAAATTTTTTATCGACTCCTTTATTGGTATAGCTCTTGCAGTGTCTTTTGGTAACCTTAAAACCAATAAAAATGCCGCAAGATGAAGCAAAGCAAGGGATAACATTAAATATTTTATTTTGATATTCTCTGCCACCCATCCTCCAGTAACTGAAGCAAATATACAGGTAATATAAATAGCCGCCCAGCAAATAGCTTGATTAAGTCCTACAGTAGCAGCTCTGGAGCGGCCGGTATTTTTAGATTCTTCATCTCCCAGAATTACTGTAGCCCTATCTACTGCTACATCTGTAGAAGCAAAAATTATAGAAAGAACAAAAATTAAACAAAAAAATATCCGTGAAGAACTATCAACAAGTGGTGTAGTTATGTAAAATCCTGTACTTAAGAGTAGCAATATAATTAAAGTAGCTTTTGTCCTGCCATAAGCATCCATTAAAAATCCAATCAAAGGTTTAAAACTCCAGGCCAGATAAGTCTGAGAGTAAAGGTTTTGCACTCCACTTTCACTTATGCCATAGTCATAACGAAAGTGTTTAAAAAATGACTGATAAGTAATGCCTTCAAAAGGATTAGCTAGCCCTTGCAATATATATCCCATAGCAAAAATCAGTTTCAGCGGATTCATGCTTAATAGAGATTTAAAAAAATTGGGTTTGCCATGGGAAGGAGCTGCAAAAGAAGATCGGGGGGATACACCCGTAACTGCAAACTGTCCTCCGTGAGTGGCTTTCATTCTCCCGTCATACTTCTTTCTTTACTCTTAAACTTTTATTAAAGCTTTAAGTATATTAGTTAGTAAAATTTAAATTCCTCTACTATATAAAACTTTTCTGATCTGTGTTAGAATGAATGTTCTAGCAGAGGAAGGCTTTGCAATTTCAAGGCTTTTAGGAAAATTTTTAAGGGCAACTGCATCATTCGGGTTTAAAGTTGTTCCAGAGAAAAGCTGCTTCTCTTTTCTCCTTCTTCTCTATAGAGATACTTTATCATTTCTTGTTCTTCCGGCACTACCAGATATTTACCGGAGGCAGATACAAAGATTGTACCTGTTTTATCAAAAATCTTTCCCTCACACAGTGCCAACTTGCTTTTACCTTTAGTAGAAATAGCTTCTACGGTATAATATTTATCTGAAAGAATGGGTAGATAATAGCGTATGTTTAATTCCAGAGTGCAATAGAGCCTTTTAAATTTTACTATTGCTGCCCAGCACATTGCCTCGTCTATTACTGCTGCTACAATGCCACCATGAATTCTATCGGCATAACCTCTATAGAGGCTATTTAAAGAAAAATCTGCATTTACTTTATCACCTTCATAGGTAAATTTAAGTTTAAGTCCCTGTGGATTTTCATTACCACAAACAAAACAATTTTTAAATCTAGGCATTGGTCTTGGAGCATTCATTTTTTCTTTAAAAATGTCTTTATCTCCTTGAGGAATTTTTCTGGCTCATCTTTATGAATAGAATGGCCACTCTTTTCAAATATAACCAGCTTTGAGTTTGGAATTAACAAATGCAACTCTAGAGAGTATTTAGGTGGAGTTACCCAGTCTGCTACTCCTGCCAAAATTAAAGTTGGAGTAGAAATCTCGCAAAGCTTACTTCTAATATCATAAAGAGGAAATTCTTTTGAAAAGAATGTATTATGAGTAACTAGATGATAGCGTTTTTGTGATAAGTCTTCCTTTTCTTCTTTTTTAGTTTCTCTTCGAGTAGAATAAAGAGGGTAAATAGCAGTAAAGATTTTTTTAAGTTCTTCTTCGTCTCTTATATTACCTCTTAGAAGAGCAGAAATTAATTCCTTTGTAATGCCAGGAAGACCACTTTTTAAGGCATTTTCTTCTGCATCTTTTATTATTTCAGAAGACCCAGCTGTGCCTCTCAAAATAAGATGTGTCAACCGCTCTGGATACTTTAAAGCATATTCCAGAGCAATAAACCCACCATAAGAACCTCCAAATAAAGCAAATTCTTTTATACCCAGATAATTTACTAAAGCTTCTGCATCTTCTACATACTGCTTATGAGTATATGTAAAGGGAGAGGCATCATCTGAAAGACCGCTTCCTCTGAAATCAAAAAATACAAAAGTAAACTCATTAAATAAAGGGGAAAAGTATTCCATTGCTTCATTACAATCTCCAATACCTGGAGCACCGTGAAAAGTTACAACTGGCGCCCCACTCCCCTTTACCTCATAAAAAATATTAACTCCATTAATTTTTACATACACTCTCCCCTCACCTCCTTGGGATTAAAATAAGGCTTCTTAAATAAATCTCAACTTTAACCTCACTATTCTCTCTTAAATATCTAAATATTCTTCAATTTTCAACACCCTTATTCCTGCCTATTGTTACAAATTGTAATCAAAATATTATTACCAATGTAATAATCAAATAGAACAAATGCATTATTCGGGTTTAACTATAAAACTCAGGATAAAATCAAATGCATTTTCTCTGAAAATGCATTCATTCTTATTTTAAAGTGGCTTTCTGCTTGCCTTCGCCGCTCCGCTCTAAGCAGAGTCATCTAAATTTTTATATTCCTTTAGGTGCATAGCACCTACACGAAGTGGGTGCGCGCTTTGTGGAGGGTGTAAAGCACCTAAAATTTCAGAGTAAGTATATAAGTATTGCTTCTGATGCCAGGGGGACGTTCTTTGAGGTTTGGTACAAATATAGAAATTTTTAAAAAGCGTAATAGTGGTTGTTGATACTGTGGGCAACTGCTAAGCAGTTACCCGGGCTCTGTGTGGAACCCAAAGGGTTATCCACAGAGCGTCAGTACCCACAACCTAATCCCCGTGAGATACAACAAGTTATCTCTCACACAGAATAAAGAAGGGAGACTGGATAATTGAAACAAAAGGAAAAGAATATGAGGATACATACAGGAAAGATACTGCCATAGAAAAATGGTGTAGAGATGTTACCAGTCAAGCAAAACATAAATGGCACTATCTGAAAGTTCCACAAATTAGATTTAACGAAATGAAAGATAACTTAACCTCATTTGATAATTTAGTAAAGAATATAAAATAAACTCTTACTTATAGCAACTCTACTAAAACCCAACCCCAGCTTAACAGTTATAGGCAATTTTAGCCTTTAATCTAAATAATGCAGTTAAATTCAATCCTCCTTATCCTAACCCTCTTCCCCAAACAGCTCCTTACGACTTCTGATACTACAGGTAGTGAAAACTATATTTCCCTTATTTTATAAGTGTTTTTTATTTTTAACTATCAAACTCAGGATTTCTAATTAACTTTAGATATAGAGAAGTTTATTGTTTTTACTTCATTTTCTCCCAGATATAAATTTTGATAATCTACTACATTCCCCTTTATAATTACAGAGACTACATAGTTCCCTGCTGCTAGATTAACAAAGTTAAACTCGCCACGTGTGTTTGTAGTAGTTGTAGCTACCATTACTCCTTCTAACTTAACTTCTACTCCATATAGAGATTGACCCTGGTCATCTTTTACTGTGCCACTTATAATACCATGAAAAAGTATAGTATCCCTATCAAAACAAGAGGCAAAACACATAAATACTACAAAAAGCAATAATACTATAGATAATCTTTGCACCATCTTTTACCTCCTTTCATTTTACTACTACCATCTATCTGGTTTACTCTAATTTATTATAACGCTAACAGAATGGCTTTTGCAAGTAGTTTATCACTCTTTTTATAAATGGAAAAAGGACTTTTCTATTTTTTAAAGAAAGTTTTTTGGGGGGCAGGTATTTAAAAAATGAAAGCATTTACTCGCTATATATTATTTAATACAGCTAAAAAAAGAGAATATATAAATATTACTTCCAAAATAGCAGAGGTTGTAAGGGAAAGTGGGGTTAAAGAAGGTTTTGTGCTTGTTTCTGCTATGCATATTACTGCCGGTGTATATATTAATGATAATGAACCTGGAATTATAAAAGACATAGACAGCTGGCTTGAAAAACTAGCCCCATTCTCACAAGACTATTTACATCACAAAACTGGCGAGACAAATGGAGATGCTCACCTAAAAAGCCTTCTTATTGGACATGAGGTGATTGTGCCTGTAACTAATGGAAAACTCGACTTGGGACCGTGGCAGGAGATTTTCTATGCTGAGTTTGATGGCCAGCGCCCTAAAAGACTAATTATTAAAGTTCTAGGCGAATAACCTTAGTTATTTTGCCAGAAGTTTAAGCAGTGCTTTAGCAAATTCCAAAGCAGCCTCGGGGCCACTTCCTGTAACAATCTTATCATCCACCTCTACCAGGTTCCCGGTATAAATGGCTCCTCCTTTTAAAATGTCATATTCTACAGAAGAAAATGCAGTAGCTTTTTTGCCTTTTAACACTCCAGCATTTGCTAAAATTGCAGGAGCAATGCAAATTGCACCAATGACTTTTCCTTTCTTAAAGGCTTCAGAAGCTTTAGATAATGCTACCTGGTCTTTAAAGTATTCTCCCGTTCCACTTCCACCAATAAAAACTACTCCATCAAAGTCCTTTACATTAATCTGCGACACAAGTATTTGTGGAATCACCACGCCGCCAAGCATACCTTTACATTCTTTCAATTTACTGGAAGCTACTACTACTTTAACTCCGTTTTTAGTAAGATAATCTTTTGTAACAAAAAATTCCTCATCTCTAAAATTTTGACTTGCTATAATTAATACAACTTTTTTATTTTTTAAATCATCTATTTTACCCAAAACTAAAGAAAAAGTTAAACCACTTATTAGAAGTAATAATACAATTATTTTTTTCATTTCTCTACCCCTCCTTTCCAGGAGAAATTTATATATATTTAAGACAACTCCTCCTAACAAAAAGAAGAAAACTTTTCCAAAAAGAAAGGATTTAAAAGTAAATTTAAAGAAATTATTTGTGGATTTGCTAAAATGAATAAGAAAATATTACTTTTATTAAATTTAATAGTTTTTATTATGTTCAGCAGTTTTGTTATTTCGGTATCTAAAAATAATGAAGAGAAAAATCCTGCAAAAAAGGAAAGCTCAAATATTAAAGTGTCTATTTCTGCCGACCATCTTGTCGGGGACGATAAGAATAATTTTCTTAAACTCTGGGGTAATGTAAAAATCCAACAGGAAGATGCTGTCCTTAATGCTACGGAAGCCATTTATTATACAAAAGAAAAGAAAGCAATAGCTCAAGAGGGAATAAAGTTTACTCGCCCTGGTTCTACACTTACTGGAGATAAAATTACTGTTTATTATGATGAAAAAAGAGCAGTAATTGAAGGTAATGTAAAGATAATTCAAGAAAAAACACAAGAAACAAAATCCAAACAGGAAGAAAGAGTTTTAAAAGAAGGACCTGTTACTATTCAATGTGACGAAGTAGAAGTTTTCTGGAAAAAACCCCGCAAAGTAATTGCTCGAAAAAACTTAAAGGCTGATCAAAAAGATAAACATCTCACAGCTGACCAGGCTACATATACCGAAGAACCACAAAAGCTGGTTCTGGAAGGAAATGTTCACCTCTCTCGTGATGATGGCTCCTGGCTTAAATGTAATAAGATGACATTAATGATTAAAGAAGAAACAGTAGAAGCAGAGGGAGCGGTAGAAGGTAGTTTCCTGGTTGAAAAGGAAAAGGAAGAATAACAGTGTTTAAATGTGGTTTTATTAGTGTTATTGGTTTACCAAATGTAGGCAAATCTACCCTCTTAAATCAATTGGTAGGCAAAAAAGTAACTATTGTAAGTCCAAAACCACAAACTACCAGAGCTAGAGTGAGGGCAATTAAAACTACTCAAAATTTTCAGATGATATTTATTGATACTCCTGGAGTTAAGCTAAATGCAAGTGACCTTCTGAACAGACAACTACAGAGTTCTGTTTGTGATTCACTTAAGGAAATAGATTTGGTTTTATTTATAATAGATGCTTCTGCTGGGATTAAGGAAAAAGACAGGCATTTATTGGAGTGGGTTAAAAAAATAATTAATCCTAAATCGCCTCCTCCAGTTTTACTTGTATTAAACAAAATAGATAAAATAGCAAAAGAAAAATTACTTCCTGTCATAGATTTCTATAGAGGGCAGTACACTTTTGCAGATTATATCCCTATAAGTGCCTTAAAAGGCTCGGGATTGAGTGTTTTAGAAGAAGTTATCTATAAATATCTTCCCGAAGGCGAGCCTGTTTATCCACAAGAAGTTGTGACGGATCAGGATCAGAAGTTTTGGTCTTCAGAAATTATACGAGAAAAAGTTTTTCAGGTTACTCATCAAGAGATTCCTTATTCTGTGATGATAGAAGTAGAAGACATTTTCTATAGAAAGGAAAAAGACTTAATCCAGATAAATGCTACTATTTATGTAGAAAAAAATTCCCAGAAAGGGATTATAATTGGTAAAGGTGGGGAGAAATTAAAAAAGATAGGACAATTATCTAGAGAAGAGATAGAATTTGTTTGGGGTAAAAAAGTATATCTATCACTCTGGGTAAAAGTTAAAGAAAAATGGAGACAAAGAGAAGAATTTATAAAACGCTTTTAAAGAGGGGTTCTATTTCTTTTAAAAACGAAGTAGATAAAAAAACTTAAAACATTCCTGTTCCATTTGTGCGAGGGACAGAAGTGATTATAAGCATAGAAAGTGCTTCTTGCACCTGCAAAGCATCTTTGCATCCTTTAGATGCTTTGCTACTGGTACACTTTGTGTCTTCATAAAGAAAGGAGGAGTTATAGAAGTGAAAGTTTTAAAAATCACAAGTTTATTATCTTTTTTATTATTTCTGATGGTAAATATCAAGCTCCCAGGCGTGCTATCTCAGGAAGAGTATCTCGGAGGTTCTGTATATATCTATGGACAGGGACCTCTAAAGGTGCGAACATTTAAAGAACCTTTCTATGCAGATGGCAAGGTAAATGGGTATGCAGAACTAGAGAAAAAAAAGATATACATACCAATTCTTAAAATTCGTGAAATTACATACCTTGCAGAAGATAAAGCGATAGTTACAACTCAAGATGGAATGAATTACAATTTAACCAACTTCTATCCTTCTGGTTGTTATGTAGAATATGAATACTGGGATGACGCTAATGGGAAATGGTCCTGGGGTAAAGCATATTTATGTAATGATGCAAAAGGGTGTATTTCTAGAATTACTTTTGGAGAAAAAACGCGTTCATTTAAAAAATGCCCGCAGGAGGGTATTTATTTCCCGGAATACTTTAACTTTTGCCCTTACTGTGGGGCAAAGTTAATGAAGGTAAAATAAGAAAATAGTTAAAAACCTGTTTAATAAAGTTAGAAGGTTTATGGTAACAGGTATAGAATTTTTTAAATCTAAAAGGGGGTCTATACTCCCCTCAAAAAGAGGGGGTAAATAATGCCTAAAAAATCAATAAACAAACAGAAGATAAATAAACAAAAGGAAGATGGCGAAAAACCTGACAAACTAAAGATTTTTTATATAGCAATATTATTATTTATACCATTTTTACTTTACTGTAATACTCTTCCTGGAAAGTTCTTAAACTGGGATGATGATAAGCTTATCACAAAGAATATTTATATTCAAAAGGGGCTCTCCTGGAATACTGTAAAAGAAGTTTTCACTCCTGGTAAACAAGCCAGCTATCAACCACTGCGAGATTTGTCTTATCTGATAGACTTTCGGCTCTGGGGTTGTGAAAAACCCCTCCCGTGGCACCTCCACAATATCATCCTTTACAGTATTGGTGGAGTATTTCTTTTCCTTTTTTTAATAGAGATTTTATCTTTAGCTTTTAAAAAAATAAATCATACAGAAAGAGAACTCTTAGCTTTTCTTATAACTTTAGTCTGGCTTGTTCATCCAATACATAGTGAGGCAGTAGCATGGATTTCTGCACGGAAAGAAGTATTGTCGGGGCTATTCTTCTGGGTTACATTTTATTTTCATCTTAAAAACCGTTTTTATCTGGCATTTTTCTTTTACTTACTGGCTCTAGCAAGTAAAAGCTCTGTAATTATTTTTCCTGTGCTTGCAATTCTTGTAGATTATCTCTTTAATCCACAGAAGCAAAAGCGATTTTTCTGGGTTTATATTGTTTATTTAGGGGAAGTAGCTTTATTGTCTTTAGCTACAATGGTTACTGCATCCAGTAAAGGAATTATAAAGAGTTATTTTGGAGGAAGTCTAATTTCTGCAATTTTTAATATGTCTGCAATCTTTTTCCGTTATCTATTTATTTTACTTTTACCAGTTAAACTATCTATAATATATCTAATTTATGACCCAGAAAACTTTTTGCGTCCTGATAGATTAGTGGCTTTTATTGGAGTCATTCTAATTACTGCTTTATTTATTTATCTTCTTAAAAGACCCAAGTATAAATGGTGGTGTTTTATCCTGGGCTGGTTTTTAATAGGGCTCTTACCTGTTTCTAATATTATTCCACTTAGCACTGCAATGGCAGACCGTTATCTTTATTTACCTTCTCTTGCATTTGCTTTAGCTTTAATAACCGTGCTCTGGCAGTGGCAGGAGGGGAAAAAGCTTTTTTCCTGGATTATTGTAATTTTAGTTGCTTTTTATGGATGGTTAACTTTTGATAGAAACAAAGTCTGGCTATCTGATATAAGTCTCTGGCAGGCTACAGCACAATATGCTCCTAGAAGTTGTGATGCTCACCTAAACCTTGGGCTTAGCTTTTTCCATTCAGGAAACGATGAAAAAGCCCTGGAAGAATATAAAAAAGCAATCAAACTTTCCGAGCCTGGAGATTTTCAACATTATGTAGCTTTTTACGATATGGCTCTGGTATATTTCCTTGAGAAAGATTATAACACTGCTATAAAATATCTTAAATATACTCTAAATGAAAAACCTGATTATAGCAAAGCACACTATTTTTTAGCAAAATGTTATTACGAATTAGGAAATTATGAAGAAGCATTAAAATTTGCTTTAAAAATAGAACAAATAAAGGAAGCCGATTATTTCTTATACACAGAGAATTTTTATCTTCTAATTGGAGCAATTTATCAAAAACTTAATAAACTAGATGAGGCAAAAGGGTATTATAGGAAAGCATTAGATTTTAACCCAAAAGAATCAGCAGTTTACCTTAACCTGGGGCTTCTTTACTTGCAGGAAGGGAAAGAAAAAGAATCTAAAGAAAATTTCCTAACTTTTTTAAAGATGTCTCCCAATGCGCCACAGGCAGAAAATCTTCGTAAATTTATAAAAGAAAAGTGGGGAGAGTAAAAATGAAATCTATAGATTTGAGTATAGTTTTGCCTATGTATAATGAAGAAGAAAATATTTCTAATACGGTAACTAGAGTAAAAGAAACAGTGGAGAAGCTAAATATTAACTGGGAACTTATCCTTGTAAATGATGGAAGTATTGATAATACTCTTGAATATGCTTTAAAGGAATCACACACTGACTCAAGAGTTAAGGTGGTTAGCTATACACCTAACCAGGGGAGAGGAAAAGCACTAAGAGAAGGTTTTAAGGCTAGTGCTGGAGAGATAGTAATAACTTCTGATTTTGATTTAAGTTATTCTCCTGATCATATAGTTAAGATTTATCAGACTTTTCTGGAGCATCCCGATGTAGATGTAGTAATAGGTTCTCCCTATATGAAGGGAGGTGGAACTGAAGAAGTTGCACCTTTCCGCCTATTTATAAGCAGAGCTGGAAATATTATCTTAAGTTTTGCTTTTGGAAGTAAGGTAAAAACTGTTACTGGCATTTTACGAGGCTATAGAAAGAAGGTTCTGGAAGCACTGGAACTTGAGTCTAATGGTAAAGAGATACATCTTGAGATACTATCCAAAGTAACAGCTCTAGGATTTTCTGTAAAAGAAATACCAGCTTTGCTTAAGCCTCGCAAAAAAGGTAAAAGTAAATTTAAATTTAAAGCTACAAGTGTAAGTCATCTGCTATTTTCTTTTGCAGAGCGTCCTATGATATTATTTGGCTTTTTAGGATTTAGTTTTCTTTTAATTGGTTTTATTTTAGGCGTTTATATTATTTACTTGTGGCAGATTCGAAGTTTAAATCCGGTTAGACCTTTGATGACTTTAATGGTACTTATGATACTGGCAGGATTTCAGATACTCGTTATGGGCTTTTTGGGAGTTCAAATAGTAACACTTAAAAAAGAACTTCTGAAAATAAGCAGTAAACTTCTCTCTATACAAAAAGAGATAAAACCTGAATAATGCAATTACTCTTAAAAGCCCCTCACAAGATTGCAAAGCCTTCTACCCCGAGTGCGAAGCGAGGAAACTACTTGAGATAGCTTTGTCACTCCGTCCTTGCAAAAACTCTCCCTCCAGGGCGGAGTTTACACTGAACGGAGTGTGAATGTGCCTTGTGCAACTGCTGACGCTTCTCTGGCAATGACAGAAAGGTGATATTTTCGTTACAAGCTATGAAGAAGAATCTTTTGATTTCTGCAAATTCCAAATGCTTTAAAAATCTTTTTCCTTTACATCCTTTGGAAATGGATTTTCTTTTACAAGAATTTTTCTAGGTTTACTCCCTTCCCAGGGACCTACAATTTTATGTTTCTCCATAAGGTCTATAAGCCTTCCTGCACGGGCATGTCCTATTTTCAACTTTCGCTGTAATTGAGATACAGAAGCTATGCCAGTCTGTAACACTATATCTACTGCTTCTCCAAGGAGTGGGTCTTTATCTCCGAAATCTTCTTCCGGAAATTCGCTTTCTTTTACTTCTACTTTAAAATCAGTAATATTTTCCGGAGGCAGTGGTTGCTTCTCTCTCCAGTAATTTACCACTGCTTCAATGGCTTCCAGTCCTATGTATGCACCTTGTAAACGCACAGGCTTATTTACCCCTACTGGTAGATAAAGCATATCTCCCCTGCCCAAGAGTTTTTCTGCACCACTCATATCTAAAATAGTTCGTGAGTCTACCTGAGAGGATACGGCAAAAGCAATGCGAGCTGGGATATTTGCTTTAATAATGCCTGTAATTACATTTACAGAAGGCCTTTGCGTTGCAATTAAAAGATGAATACCAACTGCACGAGCAAGTTGAGCCAGGCGACATATATTTTTTTCTACCTCAACTGGTGCCACCATCATAAGGTCTGCCAGTTCATCAATCACCACAACAATAAATGGCATTGGATATTCAAGTAAACTTTTTTTAAGCCCATAAAGTTTATGAGTTTCATCTTCCAGAGGCGGTGGAATAGAACGTTTAGAAGGAGGCAATTTGTTAAATTCGTAAATATTCCTCACCTTATTCTCTGATAAAATCCTGTATCGATAATCCATCTCAAGGACTATACTTTTTAAAAGTTCCGATGCCTCTAGAGGGTCTACTACCACTCTATATTCTTGATTAATAGAAACCAGATGTGGAATATCTTTATAAATAGTTAGTTCCACTCGTTTAGGGTCTATCATAGCAAAATGAACTTCATCGGGTGAAGACCTAAAAAGTATACTTACAATAATAGCATTTAGACAAACACTTTTCCCTGCTCCTGTTGTTCCTGCTATTAATAAATGTGGCATTCTATCCAAAACTCCAACAACAGGATTCCCTGCAATATCTTTGCCAAGTCCAAATGTTAATTTAGAGGTAGAGTTCTGGAAAAGTGGTGTGGATAAAATTTCTCCCAAAAATACATCGCGAGGAGATTTATGGGGTATCTCTATTCCCACAACTGATTTCCCCGGTATTGGAGCTTCAATTCTAACAGATGGTGTAGCTAAAGCCAGTGCTATGTCATCTGCAAGGTTTGTAATTTTATTCACCCTAACTCCTTTTGCTAGTTTAAGTTCATATCTGGTGATAATAGGACCATCTTCACGAGATACTACTTTTGCTTCTACTCCAAAACTAGCTAAAGTTTCTTCTAATAAAGTCGCTCTTCTCTCTTCTTCATCAGAATCAAAAATCTCTTTGCTTGACCTTTTCTCAAATACAGTAATCAATTCTAAAGGTAAAAAAGTAAATGGCTTTTTATCAGAAGCAGGTGGGAGAGGAAGTGAGTTTACAGGTGGGCTATATTTTTTAGATTTTCCCTTTTCCCCCCGTTCTCTGGTAGAGGTGGGTAACCTGGGCAATTTACATAAATAAGTGGCATTTTCTTTATATTCTTCTTTTTTGTTTTTTTTAAATGAATAAATCGTCCAGATAAAAGCAGTGAGTAATAAAAGAATATTAATTATATAAGCTCCACTTAATCCTATATATTTGTTATTGAAAATTTGGGATATACTATCTCCCAAAATTCCTCCTGAAGATGGAAAAAATAAAGAACAAAAAGGAGGCACTACAAGTATCCATAACCAAACTGCACCTATTAGCTGGAGGTTACCATACCCAAATAGTGTAATAAAAATCAATCCCAAAAGCAAACACCAAACTCCTACCTCTCCCATCCATAGAAACAACTTTTCTGCTAACCAATAACCTAACCAACCGCTTATAACTTTTCTATCTAAATCAGGAGATAGCTTTGAAATAAATGAAATAGCTAGAAATACTGTAAGTGCAGAGCCAATAAAATACCACAGAAGTCGCTTAATATTCATAGACAACTTACTAAGCTCTTAATTTTTTCTTTTATATCTTCAGGAGGTTCTGTAAGAGGCAAGCGAAAACCTCCCATATCCATCCCTTTATAACGAAGTGCCATTTTAACAGGAATAGGATTGGTGGTAATAAATAATCCTTTAAATACAGGAAGTAATTCTTTATGAATCTGTATGGCAGTCTCAATTTTACCCTCAAAAAATGAGATAAGCATTTTCTTAATTGCAGGTCCTACCAGATGTGATGCCACACTAATAACACCACATCCTCCAACTGCTAAAATTGGAAGTGTAAGAGCATCATCTCCGCTATAAATAACAAAATCAGAAGGAGTAATGCGAGCAATTTCGCTAATCTGATTTAAGTCTCCGCTAGCTTCTTTAATACCTATAATATTATCTATTTCCGCCAGCTGTCTGACTGTATGAGGCAAGAGATTGCTACCTGTCCTGCCAGGAACATTATAAAGAAGCACTGGCAGTTTAGTAGAAGCTGCAATTTGAGAAAAATGTTGATACAATCCCTCCTGGGTGGGCTTATTATAATAAGGAGTGACAAGCAGTATGGCATCTACTCCCAAGGCTTCTGCCTTTTGAGTAAGACTAATAGAAGCACTGGTATTGTTGTTGCCAGTTCCAGCAATTATTACTGCTCTATCCCCTACTTTTTCTTTTATACGGCGGAACAATTCCAGTTTTTCATTTTCAGTTAAAGTAGGAGATTCTCCTGTAGTACCACATACTACGATACCATCCGACTTTTGCTCTATTAAATAAGCAGCCAATTCTTCTGCTCTTTGATAATCCACAGAAAGATCTTGCTTAAATGGAGTAACCATAGCTGTAATTAAACTTCCTTTGCCAAGAATCCACATTTTAGTCTCCTCCTTTTTATACGACTAAAAATTTAATATCACAGATAAAGCAAGCAATTTTATCCTATGCCTTATCAATAAATTCTTTATGTAAAGCAGTAATAGCCTGATTTAAAAACTTTTCTGGTATTAAAAAAGCTAGTGTTATGTGCGAGTCTGTAGCATAAATAACTTCTACTCCGGCTCTCTCCAAAGCTTCGTAAGCTCTAGCCATAACTCCAACTCTACCCCTCATACCAGCTCCTACCGCTGTTACTTTTACACAGTGCTCAATTAACGAAAAATTTACATTTTCTTTTGAAAGAACCTCTTTTATTTTTGGGGTAGCCTCTTTCCCTACCACAAACATAAGTCCTTTCGGGTAATAAGAGATAAAATCCATACTAATACCTGCATTGGCTACAGCTTTAAATATATCTCCTACTTTTCTATTCTCTAAAGATATACTTACCGTAGTAAGAGATGAAATCTTTGTTATAGCTGTTACAGGCTTGGTAAATTTTACTGGAATATTGCCGCTCATTACACTTGTACCAGAAATATAGGGAGAAAATGTGCCTTTTACAAAAACTGGTAAATTAAAACCCTGAGCGAGTGAAACGGCTACAGGATGTAAAACATTGGCTCCGCTTATACTCATTTCTCCAAGCTCTTCATAAGTAATTTGAGGAAGAAGTTTTGCATCTTTATAATCTTTTGGGTCTGTTGTCATTATTCCAGGAACTTCTTTATAAAACTCTATTTTTTCTGACTTCATAACATATCCTAATGCAACTGCAGTAATATCTGAGCCACCTCTTCCAAGAGTTGTAATCTCCCCTGTATAAGTTACTCCCTGAAATCCTGCTACAACTGGAATAATTCCACTATTAACACATTGCCACAAAATTGTAGGGTTTATCTCAAGAATTTTAGCTTCTCCAAAGTTATTATCAGTAATTATACTAGCTTGTGCACCAGTTAAAGCCCTGGCAGGATGACCTATCTTTTCTAAATTAAGTGCCACAATTACTGAAGCAATAATTTCTCCACAGGATAATAATAAGTCTTTCTCTCGCGGATTAACTACTACTTCTTTTAACAGAGACAGAAGTGCATCTGTAGAATATGGACACCCTTCATATCTAAGCGCTGATACCACTACTACAGGAAAGAATCCATTTTGTTTAGCTTCTACAATTCTTTTTATTACTTCTTTTCTTGCACCAGGAGAGGCAATTGAAGTGCCACCAAATTTTTGCACTATTACTTTCATAAATCTCCTCTTTTAATTAGCTCCTCAGCAATTTTAATAGCATTGGTAGCAGCTCCTACTCGCAAATTATCTGCTACTACCCAAAGATGCAAGCTCCTGGAGGCAGAGTTATCCTTCCTTATTCTACCAATGTAAACATCATTAGTTCCAACTACTTTTCTAGGTAAAGGATAAACACACTTCCAAGGGTTATCTAAAAGTTTAACTCCAGAAACATTTGATAATAGTGTTTTTACATCTTCTAAAGAAAAATCCTTCTGAGTTTCTACTATAACTTCTTCACTATGACCCTGAAAAACTGGAACTCGCACACAAGTGGCTGTAATTGGGAGGTTAGCGACAGAAAGAATTTTCCTTGTTTCATTTATAACCTTTAGTTCTTCCTGGGAGTATCCTTCTTTATCAAAATCTCCTATCTGTGGAAGTAAATTAAATGCAATTGGATGTGGATAAAAGTGGGGAGGCAATTCATAGTTATTTAAAAATGCAATAGATTGTTGCTTTAATTCTTCTACAGCTTCTCTTCCACTCCCAGAAACAGACTGGAAGGTAGTTACTATTACTCTGGATAATCCCAAATTAAAATGGATAGGAGCTAAGGCTATTACAAGTTGAATTGTAGTACAATTAGGATTAGCAATAAGCCCTTTATGATTGGAAAGAGAAGCGGAATTTACCTCTGGCACAACTAAAGGCACTTCTGGTGAAAGACGAAATGTAGAACTATTATCAACAACCAATGCTCCCTGCTTAACAGCCTTCCATCCATATTCATAAGAAGCATTATCTCCACCTGAAAAAAATATTAAATCTCCCTTTAATAATTTAAGCGAAACAGGCAATACCTCTATAAACTCTCCCTTAAAACGCAACTTTTTACCTGCAGACTGAGCTGTAGCTAAAAGCCTTAAATCAGTAAGGGGAAAATCTCTCTCTTCTAATACCTTTATTAAAGTATTACCTACAAGGCCAGTAGCTCCTACAATAATTACTCTTAATGGTTTCATCTTATAAGCCCTTAACCTTAATAAGTTTCAAATTCTAAATTTGCAGTAATGAGCAGTAAATTCTTATTAAATAAATTATAAACTATTTCGTGTTTATAAGTCTGTAGTTTTATCTTTAACATTACTTATCACTTATATAAAATTTGGAATTTGTAATTGTAGAGATTCATAATTTTTTTATTGATTAACTCCTCACCCATATTTAAAGAGCTATTTAAGCAGGTTCTCCAAACCTATAACCAGACCTTTGATTTCCTTGATTTTTGTCATTGCCAGTTTAATTCCAGGCCAAAAAGACTCTCTGCTAAGTGAATCGTGTCTTATTGTAAGCACTTGCCCTTCCCCACCGAAAATTATCTCCTGATGAGCTACAAGCCCTGGCAACCGCACACTATGAATTGGGATACCATAAAAAATATGACTTTTTGTATTTTTGCTTTCTTCTATGTCTTTTTTAAATACTTCGTTTAACTTTTGAGCAGTATATAAAGAAGTGCCAGAAGGAGCATCTAATTTTTGTGAGTGATGAAGTTCAATTATTTCTACATCTCTTAAATAATGAGCAACCTGTTGAGCAATTAAAATACTAAGCACAGCTCCAATAGAAAAATTGGGGGCTATGATAACTCCTATATTAGCATTTTCTATTTCTTCCTTCAAAGCTTGAAGTTTTGCTAATGGGATGCCTGTTGTCCCTACAATGATAGGAATATGATTTTTAACTGCTGTTAAAATATGTTTATAGGCAACTTCACTACAGGTAAAATCTAAAATTACTTCTGGCGATGTCTCTTCTAATAGACACACAAGCTTGTCCACCACTTTAATACCAAGCTCACCTACCTCTGCCACTTCACCAATGTCTCTACCTACCTCTTTAATATCTACTCCACCAATCAACTGTAAATCCTTATCTTTTACAATTTTATTTACCAGCATCCTGCCCATTTTGCCAGCCACTCCGGTAATGATTACTTTTAACTTACTCATATGTTTATCCTTTGTTAAGCCCACCTAATATAGTAACTGCAAATTCTTTTTGTTTCAATAATTCACAGGCAAGACTTTGAACCTTTTCACAGGTAACGGAGTAAATTTCTTCCAAAACTTCTTTTATTGGTATAACCCTGTTATATGTCATAAAGGAGCGTGCTAATCTTAACATCCTATTACTGGTATTTTCCAGTGCCAGAATAATTCCTCCTCTAAAATTATCTTGTGCTCTTTTAAGTTCGTCTTTTGTAATTCCAAATTGAACTATTTTTTCAATTTCTCTTTTAATCAGGTCTAAAACTTTAAATGTATTTTCAGGACTTGTAGCAGCATAACAGTTAAGTATACCACCACTGCGATAATTGCTCTGAAAGCTATAAATAGAATAAACCAAAGCTCGCTCTTCACGAATTTCCTGAAACAAGCGTGAGCTTGTACTGCCTCCAAGTATTATATCCAGAATCCCAAGAGTATAACGTCTTTCATCTCTACTGGAAAGCCCGGGCGCACCCAAACATATATGCACTTGCTCCAGAGGTTTTTCCTTTACCTGAAAAATTGAATTAAAAGTTGGAGGAGGAATTTCTCTCTTATCACTTTCCCCTTCTATATCCCCGAAATATTTTTTTACTAATTCCAAAGCAAAAGTTACTTCTACATCTCCTGCCATAGAGATAACAATGTCTTGCGGAGTATAAAAATGCTTAAAGTAATTTAAAATTTCTTCTCTAGTCAATCTAGCTACATTTTTTTTGTCTCCAGCTACATGTTTGGCTAGAGGATGATTATTCCAGATACCTTTAAGGTGTAGATTGAGAATATCATCTTCAGGGCTATCTTCTAAAGAGTTTATCTCTTCTATTATAACCTTTCTCTCCTTATCTACATCTTCTGGAAGAAAAAGAGAGTTTTTAAGCATATCTGATAGTAAATCCATAGCTAAAGCAATGTCTTTGTTAACAACTTTAGCAAAAAAACAGGTAGCTTCCTTACCACAGGATGCGTTAAGCACTCCACCTACTGAATCAATATTTTGTGATATCTCTTTTGCAGTTCTATTTTTTGTTCCTTTAAATAGCAAATGTTCTATAAAATGTGAAATACCACTTTCTTCTTCCTTCTCCATTATACTTCCACTATTAACCCATACCCCAACTGATGCCGACATAAATTGTGGAAGTGGCTCAATTAATACAGTTATTCCATTATCTAAATGAAATATATAATATTTTTCCTCTTGAGCAATTATCTCCACCTTCTATCTCTATCTCCCCTGTCGTAGTCTTTTTTATCTACGCGCTCTCTGTATCTATCATAGCGTGAAGGAGCACGACGATAACTATCTGTCCTTACTGGTTCTAATCTATCCAAATTGATTTTTCCCTGATAATCTACCTCTAATACTTTTACATCTATCTCGTCTCCTACGCAGACAACATCTTCTGTTTTTAATTCTTTACGAGAAGTTAACCGAGAAAGATGAATTAAGCCTTCTCTACCCGGGAAAAGTTCTACAATTGCTCCAAAAGGAGCTAATTTAAGTATTTTACCCTTGAATACATCTCCAACTTTGACATCTCTTGTGATTTCTTCTATCATTTTTTTAGCCTTCATCCCTGCTTCTACATTTGGAGACGAGATAAACACCCGTCCATCGTCTTCTATATCTATCTTTACATCAGCCTCAGCAATTATCTTATTTATCATCTTCCCTCCAGGTCCTATAATATCTCTTATTTTATCTGGCGATACTTTAAAAGTAATTACTCGTGGAGCTTCAGGGGAAAGGTCTGCTCTTGGAGCAGGTAATATAGTTTGAATATAATCCAAAATATCCTCTCTACTTTTCCTGGCTACTTCAAATGCTTTTTCTAAAACTCCTTCAGGAAGCATTTTTATTTTTATATCCAATTGAAGAGCAGTTACCCCATTCCTTGTCCCTGCTACCTTAAAATCCATCTCTCCAAATGCATCTTCCATACCCTGAATATCTGCTAGAATTGCAAAGTCATTATCTCTAGTAATCAGTCCAATAGCAATGCCTGCAACTGGTGCCTTTATCGGTACCCCTCCGTCCATTAAAGCCAGCGTACTAGCACAAACACTTGCCATAGAAGAAGAACCATTAGATTCTAAAACTTCAGAAACCAGCCGAATTGTATATGGAAAACTCTCTTCTGGCGGGATTACAGGCTCAAGTGCTTTTTCTACAAGATTTCCATGCCCTATCTCTCTTCTGCCAGGTCCTCTCATAGGGCCAATCTCCCCTACACTAAATGGTAAGAAATTATATTGATGGATAAATCTTTTATATTCTTCCATAGAAAGGTCATCTACTATCTGAACTTCTCCTACAGTGCCTAATGTTAAAATTGTAAGCACCTGCGTCTCTCCTCTTGTAAACAAGCCCGAACCATGTACCCTGGGTAAAAGTCCTACTGAAGAAGTAATTGGCCTTATTTCATCAAATGCTCTTCCATCTACTCTTTTCCCTTCTTTAACTACAAAGTTCTTAAGTTCCTTTTCTTTTAAGGTTTTTATTACAGAGTTAAAATGAGCTTCTCCCTCTTCACTTTCAAGCAGTGTAACAAGTTTTTCTAATCCTTTGCTTTGAGCTAATTCTTTTACTCTTTCAAGAGAAATTCGGTCGAATGCTTCATTTCGTTCTTTTTTGTTAAGTATCCTTATCGCTTGACTTATTTCTTCGCCAAACTCTTTATGAATAAAACTTTCTAATTCTGTATTATGATAGAAAAAAGTAAATTGTTTAGGCTTAGGGTTAACAAGGGTGACTAAACTTTTCTGCAATGCTACAATTTCTTTTATATGAGTTTGGGCTAATTTTAAAGCCTCTAAAAATACTTCTTCAGGAACCTCTTTAGCACCTGCTTCCATCATTGTTACACCCACACCTGTACCTGCTACTACAAGATTTAATTTGCTCTCCTTAAGTTCTTCTTCTGTAGGGTTAACCACAAGTTGGTTATTAATATAACCAATTCTTACAGCACCTATTGGACCTTCAAAAGGTATACCTGATACAGAAAGTGCAGCAGATGATGCAATAAGTCCTAAAATATCTGGTTGCTCTATACCTTTAGATAAAATAAGATTTACTATTTGAACTTCGTTGCAAAATCCTTTTGGAAATAAAGGACGTATAGCTCTATCAATAATGCGAGCAGAAAGTATCGCATGTTCAGAAGGTTTACCTTCTCTTTTAAAAAAACCTCCGGGTATCTTCCCTGCAGCATACAATTTCTCTTCGAAATTAACTGTCAATGGTAAAAAGTCTACGCCCTTTTTAAGTTCTTTATATACCACTACCGTAGCAAGAACTTCTGTATCTCCATAACGAGCCACAACTGCTCCATCTGCTTGTTTAGCAAGTGCCCCGGTTTCTAAAGATAATTTCCTAGAAACTACTTCTGCCTCTACCTCTACAGGGTAGAACTGCAATTCACTTATCATTACCTATCTCCTCCTAAAATTACTACAATTAATAAAAATAATTCTTCCCTATCACTGTTATTCCTGCTTTTTAGAATACCTGTGTAAGTGGTTGCCTCCTTGTGGCATAAGCTTAAACACCAAGGCTCATCTACATAAAAACGCCTCTAAGAAAAATGCCTCTGGAAAATTTACTCTAGTATTTACATAAAAAATTGAAAAAAATTTTCCAAAAGCCACTTTAGAGTTATTTTCTTAAATTCAATGACTTAATAAGTTTGAAATATCTATCAGGATGTTTTTTCTTTAAATAATTAAGTAAATTTCGCCTTTTACCCACCTTAATAAGTAAGCCACGTCGAGAATGATAATCTTTTTTAAATTTTTGTAGATGAATTGTAAGCCTGTGGATCTGCTCTGTAAGAAGAGCAATCTGTACTTCTGGAGAGCCTGTATCCCACTCACTTAATTGATATTTACTGATAATCTCTTGTTTAACTTCTTTAGTTAAAGACATTTCTCCCCGGTTTATCGTATTTTTACGAGTAAACCAGGCTTCACCTCCTTTATTAATTTTATAGATTATTATAACATATTTAATTAAAGTAGGCAAGAGTATTATTAAAGTAGGGAAATGCAGTCAAAAACTGGTTTTAAATCTCTACCAATGCAGTTAGCCTCTAAAATGCACAAGAATCATTAAGATTGTGCGGAAGCATTCTACCGAGCAAAGCAATCTCATAGTTTCTGTAGATTTCAAAATTCCAAATGTATTATTCAGGATGAACCATTTACAATTAGCACGGTCGGTGGCTTCCGAAGTTTAGGTGCTCCCGCATCAGCCGCAAAGCGTGCTACTGGCACCTGCATACCTTACAGAGAAAGTAAGATTTATAAAACTTTTATTACCATAAGAGTAAGGTCATCAGTAAACTTCATTTGAGAATGATTCAATACAAAATTTATCAATCTATCAGCTAAACTCTGTGCTGTTAGTGTGGAATTTTTCCCTACCAAAGCTTTAAGTCTTGCAAAGCCAAACGTTTCCTGGTGTTCATTTCTTGCTTCCGTAACACCATCAGTATAAAATACCAGAACATCTCCCGGGTGAAGTTTAACTTCTGTCTCTTCAAATTCTATACCCTTTTCTACTCCCAAAACTAATCCATCTCCTTCTAACAGGAAATACTGTCTTGTACTCTGGCGAAAAAGCAGTGGAGGCTCATGCCCTCCGTTAGCATATATTAATGTATTGGCATCTCTATTTAATCGGGCATAAAATAAACTAATAAACGACTCTGTATCAATATTATCACAAATAAGTTCATTTAATTTCTGCAAAGTTTTGTTAGGTTCTCTAATTGCACTATTAAATGAGAAACCTTTAATAGCATAATTAAGCATTGATATCAAAAGTGCTGCAGGTATACCTTTACCAGATACATCTCCTACCCATATTCCAATTTCATTATTTTCTAGTTCCATTGTATTATAATAATCTCCACCAACTTCACGAGCTGGAATCATTCTAACACCAATTTCTATATTTGGTAATTTGGGCAATCTGGTAGGCAAAAGAGATGTTTGTATCTTTTTGGCAATTTCCAATTCCTGTTCTAACTGGCGGTTTCTTATTTTAGACTCAATATAATTCCGATAACAAAGCCCATAAGCTACCATTACTTCTACAAGTAAATTAAGGGATTGCAAAAGCTTCTCTACTGTCAACTCTGCCTTATCTTCTTTCATAAATCTCTTTAAAGCTGCCAGATGTAAACCTACCAATTCATCAGGACCGATTTCTTCTTCTACACAAATTTTACCTAAATTTAAAGCAGAATAAAGGTCAGCTTCACTGCCTTCACTTAGATAATCTCTTAAAATAACTTCATATAGTCCACTTAAGGCTCTACCCTCACCCATATCTTACCTTGTTACTTTCTCAATATTTTTTTAATTCCTACAATACATCCCCTCCCTGGTGAAGATTTTAAAAAAAACTTATCAGCGAGTTGTTTTACACTTGCCAGTCCTGTGCTTTTTTGAAGTATAAACCCCCTTTTCAAATCCCAATCAGAGATACCAGGTCCTTCATCTTCGGCTAAAATATTAACATTAACTTCCCCTTTGTGGATACTTTTCCACATAAATATTTTGCCTTTACCGGCATAAAGAATAATATTTTTAGCCAGTTCTGCAAGAGACATCGTCAGCCTGGCCTGATCTACTTCATCAAACCCAACCTCTTCAGCCAATCTTCTTATTTCTCTTCTAGCCATTACGACATCCCACTCGTTTTCAATATTTACCAGAATTACCCTTTTACGTTTTTTAGCTTCTTTAATAAACTCTTCAAATTCACTCATAAACCTGTTTCATTTAAATTAAGTATATAAATCTCGTTATTCCCATCCCTGTCTGATACAAAAACGAGCTTCCTTCCATCAGGAGACCAGCAAGGAACATAATCAAAAAAGTTACCTTCAGTTAAACGAATAAATTTGCGTTCTGGAAATTTTAGCATTCCCAAACTGGAAAATTTTTTATCCATTTTAATCATAAACACCAGCCTTCTACCATCCAAAGACCATCTAGGAAAGCCTATCTCTGTTTTAAATTCTGTAATTTGCTTTTCTTCTTTAGTATTTAAATCTAATAAAAATATTTCTTCAAATCCGGTGCGAGAAGAAACAAAAGCCAGTTGTTTTCCATCGGGTGATGGAGCAGGAGAATAGTTATCACCAGTATTAGTTAACTGTAATGTATTTTCTCCTGTAGGGTCTCCATCAGAGGAGACGGTGTAAATATCTGCCAATCCAAATCCCTTGCCAGCTTTAAAGGATACAAATACAATACTCCTGCCATCTGGCATCCAAGCAGGAGTTGCATTGCGGAGATTAAATTTATAAGTAATTCTAGTTATCTTTTTAGTATTTACATCTATTACATACAAATCTTCATGGCGAGCCCGTGAAGAGACAAAAACTAACTTTTTACTATCTGGCGACCAGGCAGGAGAAAAATTCCTTTTTGCATTATAAGTAAGCTTTTTAAAACCACTACCGTCAGGATTTATCAAATAAATATTCCAGAAATCCCCATTTATATTGGAAACAAAAGCAATTTTTTTGCCATCCGGCGACCACACCGGGTCTATATTAGAAGCTCCATCTGTAAATGTAAGCTGAACTACATTTTCTTCTGCATTTATTATAAACTTTACAATGAAAAACTGCAATAATATAATAACAAATATTATAAATACTCTTACCCGCTTCATCTCTATAAATTTAATCTTAAAAATAGAAAAGCAAACTGGCGGTTTCATATATTTTTATAGAAACCGCCATTAAATATTTTACCTATTAGGCTTTGCCTTAAGTAAAGCAGGAAGTAACTTCTTAACCCATTCTTTTGCAAGTGCTTCTGGCGTGGTGTTATTAGCATCAGCAAGATTCTTATCCACTGTAATAAGCTGGTATTTCCCTACACTAATTACACAGTTACCTTTTACTCTGTGAATAGTTATACTTACCTCATTTACAGGAGCATAACTTAAAATTTCTATTAAGCGCCGGTAAATTTCTGCCACACGGGCTTCTATACTGTAACCACCTGCAGAATCTCTTATCCTAAATACAACATCTCCACCAACTACTATGTCACCTGGTGTAGAGTAGTAAGCAAAAGCAGAACTTCCCATAAAAAATAAAACGAATAAACTTATTGTAAAAATTAAAAACCTCTTCACTTTGTCACCTCCTTCCTAAGTCAAACTTTCTAAAGCTTCTTGCTCATTTCCATAGATTGCAAATATTTTCACCAGTCCTGTAATCTCAAATATCTTCTTTATCTGAAGATTTGTGCATATCAGCTTAATATTACCATTCTTCTCTCTTATTCTTTTAAGTGCCCCTATTAGCACTCCTAAACCTGTACTGTCTATATAAGTAACTTCTTCTAAATTAATAACTAAAAACCTCTGACCTTCAGCAATTAAAGAATTCAATGTTTCTTTTACTTTAGGAGAGGTATATACATCAATCTCCCCTTCAAGTATTACCTCTGCTACTTCTTCTTTTAATTCCTTTATTCTAACTTTTATTTCCATCACAAACCCTCCTAAAATTTAGACTTCCTCACTCTCCATCTCCATGGGATGTTCTACTCTGCCTTTTGTAATCACCTCTTTAATCTTTTGAGGAACTCCTTTAGCTTTAGTGGAGAGGTCACTTACTTTACCTTTCACTTCTGTAGCAAATTCCTCTACTTTTTCTTTAACACCGCTTACTTTTTCTTTCAGGTATTCACGTGTCTCCTCACCACTTTGGGGAGCAAAAATCAAAGCTACTGCAGCCCCAACCAGGGCACCCGTTATAAACCCTAATAAAAAATCTACACCTCTATTCTCCATAATTAAACCTCCTTTTACTTCTTTTTCCCCTTAGAATTTTCCTTCACAGAAAATATTATACCTCCCTTTACTTTTAATTCTTATTCACCTCCCTTATGCTACTCTAGATACACCAGAAATACTTCTTAACATATAAACCACTTTTTTAAGTGCTCCTACTACATATTCAACATCATTTAAAGTAATTCCTTTCCACCAGGAAAATCTGATACAACTTTCAATACTTCCTCTACTCTTACCCAATTCCTTCCAGAGAGGTTCTCTCTCTTCCCACATTAAATAACCTATTTGAATATTATTTTCAAGTAAATGTAAATTTACTACTCTCCCTAAAAGAAAAGGCAATTCTACCACCAATACATTGGGTAAAAGAGCTTCCAGAGGGAATAATAAATTAATATGAGGAATATTACTAGAAAGAGTTTTCCATAAGGCATCCTTAATCTCTATAAAATATTTGCAGGATGTTTCTCTATCTTTTTCTATACTTTTTAAAATATCTTCTAAACCAATTAAAATTTGTAAATTTACATCTTCTGGTAAAGCTAGATTCTTGTTATCCCTCAAAAGCAATATTCCCGACTTCTCCAGAAATGCAAACATAGGAAATTCCACTGTAACTGCATCCCATTGCAGGGGGAAAGGCAAATCCCAAAACATTAAACTAATTCCAGCATCTAAATGCACAAAAATATCCTCTCTCCCCCTTTTTATAATATTCAGTATATTTTCTACAGGTTGAACCACTCCAACCTTTGTATCTGCAATCGGTAAAGATACAAAAACTGTAGAAGGCTTAATCATTTTATTAATTTCTCTTACATTTATAATACCATCTTTAGTTATTGGTAGAAATTCTATCTCTACTTTCTCTCTAAACACTTTCTGTATCAGTGACATAAAATTATTATCAGTAAAGGGACTAAATAAAAAATGTAATTTCTGAGAGCAGGAATAAATATTGTATAAAGTAACTAAAAGAATAAGTTTTGCATAAAGAATTGAATGAAAACAGAAAACCTCTTCTTTACTACTGCAACCTAGCAAAGCCGATATCTTATGCTTTAAATCTATTGATCTTCTTTTAAAATCTTTATAAAAATGAACTTCAGAAATTTCAGACAACTGATTATATAACGGAGAGAAAAGCTTAGGCGCATCTAAATACCCAAAATCAATATGCTTCTGCATCTTAACTATAGATTTAACATATTCTTTTGATTTTGTCAATACTAATTCTAATCTTGGTGATATGAAATTTTATATATGAAGTCTTTAAAGAAAAGTTTTTAAATAAAGATGCTTGCTTATATTAAAACTGACAAGAGGTATTTCCCTTACATATGCCGAAAAATAGGTATACTCTCAATCAATAGGGTAGCACTGTTTTGTGTTACTAAATCTGAAAATAAAGAAAGGAGGTGTAACAATATGAAAAAGAGAGAATTTATCATAGGAGCTACAATAGCTGTTTTTCTGTTTGTGGCAGCAGGAACACTAGTATGGGCTACTGCAGCTAGTGTTAGCGGGCAGTTTGCTTGCAATGGCAATCTCATAAACGGATGGTATTGGCTCCGCTCCATTGGACATAATGCCACCTGGACTTTCAATGCATCGGAACTGGCTGGCGCAAAACCCGGAAGCGTATATGTAAATATGCATGCTCTTGTGACAAATGGAGTGAATGGTGGAGCGGGATATGGAACTACAGTAAAGTTAAAGATAACTGGAGGAGGCGCTACACAAACCCTTTCAGTAACTCTGAAAAATGTCTTTAAGCCCGTAGATCCCGCTAATTCCAATGGACTGGGATACGACTGCTATGGCTCTGCAGGTCCACTGCAGAACAAGATATGGCAGGGCAAAGGTAAAATAACTATCACAGTAAGATATCCTTTTACTCCAAACTATCATGTAGCATTAAACAGTGGAAGTGTTACATTAGGATTTAAAAAATAGCCTAAATTTATTATTTTATGAGAAGTTCTCCCAAGCTGTTTTTAGTTGATATAATACTAATTAATATAGTAGCAATTGTTGGACTTCGCTGGATTTCTAATGCAGCAAAAGCAGGATGGAGTTCTATTTTTTTCTGGATTTCTGCTACTCTATGTTTTTTTATTCCTCAGGGTATAGCAGTTACAAGATTAAGCCAACATCTGCCTAAAGAGGGTGGAATTTATAAGTGGACGCAAAGTGTTTTGGGCAATTGGCATGGTTTCTTGTGCGGATGGTGTTACTGGATGGATAATTTAATCTATTATCCATCTCTTTTAGTTTTTACATCTACAAGTGCATTATTTTTAATAAGCAAAGATGCAGAAGAAAACAATAAACTAATGATAATAATAATTTCACTGTTGATACTCTGGGGAATAACTTTTTTAAATATCTGGGGAATTGAAAAAAGTAAATATCTATCACATTTAGGCACACTTGGTACATGGCTTCCAATAGCGATTTTATTTTCCCTAGCTAGTATAAAAGTTTTACATTCTGGTATAAACATACCTGCAAAAGAATTCATACCTCAATTTAAAGGCATAGAGGATTTACAGTTCTTTGCAACTTTATGCTTTGCTTTAGCAGGTTTTGAACTGGCTCCTATTATGGGAGAAGAGATAGACCAAATTTCCACTTCACTACCGAAAGCAATTATTTTTTCTGGAATAGCAATTGCTTTAATTTATATTACAGGCACAGCATCTTTACTTTTAGCTTTACCTTCAACAGAAATAAGCATTATTACCGGACCAATTCAAGCAATATCTGAACTTAGCAAAAATAAGTTTTTTTTACCTTTCCTTGCAATTTTGGGTATAGTACTGGGTGGAATAGGTGGCTTAAATATATGGCTAGGTGCTACAGCACGATTACCAATGGTCCTGGGTATTGATAAATATTTACCACATTACTTTGCTAAGCTTCATAAAAAGTGGGATACTCCTTATATAGCACTTCTCTTCCAATCGGGAGTGGCAAGCTTTTTTCTAATCCTCTCTACACTGGGAAGCACACTTTTAGAAGCTTATTATTATTTACTTGATATGACAATTATTATATATTTTATTCCTTATTTATATATGTTTGCAAGTTTTCTTAAATTAAACATAAAACAGACAGGAGAAAAACTATTAGGTTTTTTAGGATTTGTAATTACACTCTCTGCAATAGTGCTTTCTTTTTCCCCACCTACGCAATCTACCAATATTACACTCTATTTATGGAAACTCACAGGAGGTTGTATATTATTTATACTTCCTGCATGGCTAATATTTAAATTTTACCCACTTCTTTATGAAAAAGAAGTAGGCAAGGCACGCAAGTGCCGGTAGCACAGCACTTAAAACTTTAATAGCTTTCGCTACACCTGCCATAAATAGGCTAACGGTGCGATAGCGATTGAAAGTTCAGGTACTGCGTACCCGCAAAGCGTCTTTGTTTACTTTCTTTAGGAAAGAAAGTAAGTCAGGAGATGGTAAGTCTAAGATGTTTTATATAGGTACTTCTGGATGGCGTTATAGAGACTGGGAGGGTATATTTTATCCTGAGAACATTAAAGGTTATAATCAACTTAAATTTTATAGTCAAAAATTTAACTGCGTTGAGATAAACTCTACATTTTACCGTATGCCTAAACTGCAAACCGTATATAACTGGCTAAACTATATAGAAAGAGAGGATTTTAAGTTTTTTATAAAAGTTCATCGTTCTATCACTCATTTAAGGAAACTTAAAGACTGCGATCCTTTAATGGAAGATTTTATAAGTCGCTTTACAGTGCTTAAAAACAATCTTGGAGGATTTTTACTTCAGCTTCCTCCTTCATTTAAATATACAGATAAATATTTAGAGTCACTGGCTTATTTTATTAAAAAACTACCCAGCGAATTTAACTTTGCCATAGAATTTCGCCACCCAAGTATGTGGAATAAAGATATTTATAAATTATTAAAAGAATTTCTAATTACTCTAGTAGTTATAGATGCTCCTTACTTGCCATTTACTCCAGAAGTAGAAACAGGCTACTTTAAATATTTCCGCTTTCACGGGCACAGCAGATGGTATAATTACTGTTACAGTAAAGAAGAATTAGAAAAGTTTAAATTCATAATAACTTCTCCGCCAGTAAAAACAACTTATATCTTTTTTAATAATGACTATAAAGGATATGCTTTAAAGAATGCAGAAGAAATTAGAAAATTAATTAACGAAACTTAATTTTTAACACTAAAAAGTATAGCATAGATTAATTTAGCTCCCAGGCATTAACGGGAATTTGCTGTAACTAGTTCCTTCTCTTTACTAAACACCAATCCTGCCCCTTGATAGTCTATCTTTACTCTATCTCCTTCTACTATTTCATTATTTAAAATCTTAAAGGCAAGTTGATTTTCTATAAGTCTTTCTATGGTTCTACGAAGCGGTCTAGCCCCATAATCAGGACTAAAGCCTATATCTACTATATACTCTTTAGCAGAAGGGGTTAAAATGAGTATAATCTGTTTATCTTCCAATCTTTTTTGAACTTCTGCTACAAGCAAATCTATAATCTTTAACAAATGTTCTCTTTTTAAAGGATGAAATACTATAATCTCATCTATCCTATTTAAAAACTCTGGGCGGAAGTGAGACTTTAAGGCAAAAAGAGCCTTTTCTTTCATTAAAGAAAACTCTTCAGCTTCAGGAGTCACTTCGGCGGAAGCTTTTGAAGTTTGAGGAGATTCGCCCCCACCCCGTCCCTTTTCTATTTCTTTTTCAAAAGAATTAAGTAACCAGTTACTCCCCACATTAGAAGTCATAATAACGACTGTATTTTTAAAATCTACTGTGCGCCCTTTACTATCTGTAAGTCTTCCATCATCCAGTATTTGGAGTAAAACATTAAACACCTCAAAGTGAGCTTTTTCTATCTCATCAAAAAGTATTACACAATAAGGTCGCCGCCTCACAGCCTCTGTAAGTTGCCCTCCTTCTTCATGTCCAATGTAGCCAGGAGGAGCTCCTATAAGGCGTGATACCGAGTACTTTTCCATATATTCTGACATATCAATTCTAACCATAGCATTTTCATCATCAAAAAGAAATTCAGCCAGTGCTTTTGCAAGTTCAGTCTTCCCAACACCTGTTGGACCTAAGAATATAAAAGAGCCTATGGGACGCTTTGGGCTTTTAAGGCCTGCTCTAGCTCGCCTGATAGCATTAGAAACAGCTACAACTGCTTCATCCTGTCCAACCACTCTTTTATGCAGGTTTTCTTCCATCTTTATTAATTTTTCTCTCTCTCCCTCCAGGAGTTTACTGACTGGAATACCAGTCCAGCGAGAAACTATTTCTGCTATATTCTCTGTAGTTACCTCTTCGCTAAGTAGCTGTTTACCACTTTTTCGTAAATTCTCCAAAAAAGTTTCTTTTTCTTTTAATGCTTTTTCTATCTCCGGTAGTTTACTGTATTTTAATTCTGCAGCTCTATTATAATCGTACTGTTCCTCAGCTTTATCTATTTCTACTTTTATAGATTCAAGTTGTTTCTTTAGTTTTTGCAAGTCTGTAATAGCCTGTTTCTCATTTTCCCACTGAGAAGTTAACCTGTTACTTTCCTCTTTTAAAGAAGCCAGCTCCTTAAGCAATCTATCTAATCTCTGAAGAGAAGCTGGGTCTTTTTCCTTCTCGAGTGAAACTCTGTCTATTTCAAGTTGCAATATTTTTCTTTTTATTTTATCAAGTTCTGCTGGCTGGCTATCCATTTCTACCCTAAGTTTAGAAGCTGCTTCATCTACCAGGTCAATAGCTTTGTCAGGCAAAAAACGGTCGTTTATATATCTTTGAGATAGTACTGCCGCCGCCACCAGTGCTCCATCCTGAATCCTAACTCCATGATGAAGCTCATAAGTCTCCTTCAATCCTCTCAAAATTGTTATAGTATCTTCCAGTGAAGGTTCTTTAACCATTATGGGCTGAAATCTTCTCTCCAGTGCCGCATCCTTTTCCACATATTTACGATATTCATCAATTGTTGTAGCACCTATACAACGCAATTCTCCTCTAGCCAGTGCAGGTTTAAGCAAATTACCTGCTCCAATTGCCCCTTCAGCTGCTCCTGCTCCAACTACTGTATGAAACTCATCTATAAATATTATCACCTCTCCTTTGGCTTCTCTTATCTCTCTTATTACTTCTTTCATCCTATCTTCAAACTCGCCTCTATACTTTGTACCCGCTACCAGTGCTCCCATATCAAGAGCAAAAACCTGTTTATTTTTTAAACCTTCTGGCACATCTCCTTTAGCAATCCGTTGAGCAAGTCCTTCTACTATAGCTGTCTTACCAACACCCGGGTCTCCTATCAACATAGGGTTATTTTTTGTTTTTCTACTTAAAACCTGCACTACTCTTCTTATCTCTTCATCCCTTCCAATTACAGGGTCAAGTTTACGTTCCTGTGCAAGTTTAGTAATATTGCGTCCAAATCTATCTAACATCTGATAATTACTGTCAGTTGTAGGCGTATCTATTCGACGAGTCCCTCTAATACTCTTAAGCACTTCTAATACTTTATCTAAAGTTACTCCATTTTTCTTAAGAATTCTAGATGCTTCTCCACCTTCTTTCAGTAAAGCAACGAATAACATATCTACCCCAATAAACTTATCCTTAAGCCTATCTGCTTCTTTAGAAGCTAAATTAAACAAATTAATAAATCTTTGCGAAGGGTAAACAGAAACTCCATAGCCATAAACTTTAGGCTGTCTTTGTAAATAACTCTCTACCTCTTCCCAAATATCTGTTTCATTTATATTTAATTTAGCTAACACCTGCCTTACAATTCCATCAGAATCCTGAAGCATTACCATAAGGAGATGCTCAACATCTAATTGATTATTTTGATATTCCTGTGCTAATAAATGTGCTTTGCCTACTAACTCTTGAGCTTGTTCTGTAAGTTTATTAAGATTCATTTGTATTTTCCTCCTTTTCTTCTTCGGGATGGCAGGCTACAATTACCCTGGCAGGGCGTAATAACTCCTTTTTAAACAAATATCCTTTCTGCTCCTCACCCAATATAAATTCGTCATCATATTCTTTTGTTTCTACTCTACTTACTGCTTCACAGATAGCAGGGTCAAATTTTTTATCAGTCACCTCTATCGGTTCCAGGCCTTCTTCTAATAATATACACATCAATTGACGGTAAACAATTTCTAACCCCTTCTTAAGGCTTTCTCCATCTTTTTCATCTACTTTTATTGCTCGCTCCAAATTGTCTATAACTGGAAGTATCTTTTCTATTAACTGCCTTTTCCCAAATTCAATACTGCTAGCAAGTTGTTGCTGTATCCGTTTGCGGAAATTTTCAAAATCTGCTCTAGTCCTCAAATAAATTTCACGATACTCTTGAAGTTCTTTTTCTAATTCTACTATTTTCTGTGCTAGTTCCTGCTCCGAAGCAGATGTAGCCTTTTCATTGGTAACTGTTTCTTCATTTACTAGAGCTTCTTTTTTTTCTTCCATTTATTTCACCTGCCTAATCTTTTTGTTTACACTTATATTATAATAGTTTAGTCTCATTATGTCAAGTATTATAAAAAATTTATTATAACTTTTCTTATTTGCAAATAACTGCGCCAAAACAACACCCTCTAAACATTTAAAACAAATACCCCTCTCCGGAGTAGCAGTTAAACTTCCACCAAACAGTACTGAACAACTAATCTCTAATAAACTACAAACTTTACGGATACATACTACACATCTTTAACCCTAATAAAAAGGGGAAAAAGAAGATTTACTCATATATAAAATTTTTGCTTAAAAAGAGGGAGATATCTTCCCCTCTTTATTTAAAAGATTATATACTTATTCTTTTTGTGGAGGTAAGTTTTTAGCAATCTTTATGAGCGGTTCCACTAAATCAATTGGCATTGGGAAGACAATGGTAGAATTCTTCTCCACTGCAATTTCTGTAAGTACCTGTAAATATCGCAATTGTAAACTTGTAGGTTCTGTTTGAATAACTTGAGCGGCATGTGCCAGTTGCTGAGCTGCCTGAAACTCACCTTCTGCATGTATCACCTTGGCTCGCCTTTCTCTTTCTGCTTCTGCCTGTTTAGCCATTGCTCTCTGCATAGCAGGAGGCAATTCTACATCTTTAACCTCCACTACAGAAACCTTTACTCCCCAGGGTTCAGTTTGCTCATCTATAATCTGTTGCAACTTTTCGTTTATCTTTTCACGATGAGCAAGAAGTTCATCCAACTCTACCTGCCCAAGAACACTTCTCAAAGTAGTCTGAGCAATCTGAGATGTAGCTCTAATAAAATCTCTTATAATTACTACAGATTTAGCCGGGTCAAATATACGGAAATAGACAACTGCTGTTACCTTTATAGTTACATTATCTCTTGTAATCACTTCCTGAGGAGGAACATCCATTGTAATTACACGTAAATCTACTTTTATTGCAGTTTCTACAAAAGGAATTATACCAATTAATCCAGGTCCTCTTACCCTTACTAACTTACCCAATCTAAATATTACAGCGCGCTCATACTCCTGAGTTATTTTTAAAGCTGAACTAAGAACTATTATACCTACTAAAATAATAAAAGTTATACTTATCCCTCCTAATTCTCTCACCTAACATCTCTCCTTTCTAAAATTAAACTAACTATTAATCCCTCCTTTCTTCTTTAGAAATAGGCTTTACAAATAATTTAAAACCTTCCACTTTTTTTATCACCACTTCTTCTCCTTCTTCCACATAAGAGCCATCATCTGAAACTGCTTGCCATATTTCTCCCATTACAAAAACTTTACCTTTAGGGCTAAGCCTGTTTCGCACCACTGCAATTTCTCCTATTAATCCTTCTTTTCCAGTTACAGAAGGTTTTTTCATACTATGGACTACAGCTCCTATAGCAATTAGAAAAAAAACAAGGGTAAATAATACTACTCCACCTATCAAGCCTTTAGAAACCTGATAATAAGGCATATCTGCATTAAATAACATCAAAGAGCCTAAAGTCATAGATATTACTCCTCCTATAGTAAGAATTCCATGAGTTGGAGCTTTTATATCTAATATAAATAAAATAAAAGAAAGCAAAATAAGTCCTAGCCCTGCATAGTTTACCGGTAAACTACCCAGAGAGAATAAAGCTAAAATAAGACATATACCTCCAACTACTCCAGGCAATATAGCGCCAGGACTGGCCAGTTCATAAATCAATCCATAAATACCCAGTGTCAGAAGTATATATGCTAGATTAGGGTCGCTTAAAGTATGAAGAAACCTTTCCTGAGAGGACATTGGAATGAATTCAATTATATTTGGCTTTGTATGTAAAGTTACCTTCCCTTTAATAGTAACTACTTTCCGATTATTAATTTGTTTTAACAAATCTTTTAAGTCTACAGCAACAATATCTATTACTTTTAACTTTAAAGCCTCTTTTTCTGTAGCAGAAATGCTCTTTCTTACCGCCTTTTCAGCCCAAGCTACATTTCTGCCTCTCTGTTCTGTCGTAGTTTTGATAAGAGCAACCGCATCGTTGGTTATTTTCTCTTTCATCTCATTGGAAAGCTTCGGTTCCTCACCACCGCCTCCAATCATTACTGGATGAGCAGCACCTATATTGGTATTAGGTGCCATTGCAGCAATATGAGCTGCCATAGTTATAAATACACCTGCAGATGCAGATTGTGCTCCACGCGGATAGACATACATCACTATAGGTAAAGGAGAATTTACAATATCCTGCAAAATCGTACGCATAGAAGTAAGCAGTCCTCCCGGAGTATCTAATTCTACAACCAAACATTCTGCCTTATCTTGAATAGCTTTCTTTAAAACACGCTCAAAATATTTAGTAACTATAGGATTTATAGGTCCTTTAACTTCTATTACATATATTAAAGCCTGAGAAGCAAAAGAGGTAGTATTATAAATATAAAGAATAAGAAACAAAAGAAGAAGGAAAATAACCGTTTTCCGAGAAGACATTTTATTATGGTTCTCCTTTCAAAAGATTTCTTATTTAATAAAAGTATAACTTATTTTCTAAAGCTTGTCCAGAGAAAAAAGAAGAAATTTTTTCTTTTAATAACCATATTATTTCTAACAACCATTACTTCTGTTCTTGGAGGAAGTGGGACACTGGTAGTTTCTTCCAGTCCTTCAGGCGGAAAGGTGTATCTGGATGGCAGTTATGTTGGTAATACACCGTTAACTCTTGGTGGAATTCCCGAAGGCCCACATTCAATAACAATAAGTAAAGAAGGGTATGAAGATGCTTCTAAGAGTGTAGAAGTAATTGCTAACACTTCTAATTCTGTTTCACTAACGCTCAGGCAAAAGCCAACTTTCGGAGCAATTAAAATATATACTACTCCCTCTGGAGCATCTATTCTCTTTGATGGTATACCAGTTGGGAACTCCCCTCTCACTTTGCAGGATATACCTAAAGGAACACATACAATTCAAGCAACACAAAAAGGATATAAAGAAGCAAGCCAAACAGTTACTGTCTATCCTAATCAAACTACTCAAGTTAGTCTCACACTCACTGCTTTTGCTCCTCCAACTTCTCCTCCCCAGAAACCTCCTGTTGTAATAGTACAACCTCCTAAGCCCCCTCCACCTCCTCCACCTACTCCAATACGAGAAGCCTATCTTCGTGTAATCAGTGAGCCAGATGGGGCTCTTATATATGTTAATGGTAATGTAAAAGGGAGAACTCCTGCTCAAATTACTCTCAACGCAGGTAGTTATACTGTAGAAGTAAGTCTAGATGGATATAGTGCTTCAGCAAAATATATAACACTTGATGGTGGAGAGGCAGAAAAAGTAGTTTTTACCTTAACTCCTTTAAAACCGGGGAAACTAACAATAAACTCTAATCCTCAAGGAGCAGAACTTTACTTTGATGGCCAGCTTAAAGGCACAACTCCCTGTGTTTTAGAAGAAGTTTCACCTTCTTCACACAAGATAAAGCTTCTTAAAGACGGATATAAGCCCAAATCCTTTACAGTTACACCAGTATCCGGGAAGGAAAAAGAAATTACAGTTAATTTAATAGAATTACCTTTACAATTAGAAATAACCTCCATACCTTCTGGTGCTGACTTATATATTAATAATAAAATGAAAGGGAAAACTCCTTTCAAAATTTCTGGTTTCTCTCCTGGAGATTATAATATTAAGATAGTTAAGATTGGCTTCCGGGCAAAAGAGCAAGTAATAGCTATACCTTCTACAGAAAAAAAGCTGGAAGTAAAATTAGAACCTTCTGGAGGGGTAGTAAAAGTAGAAACAGAACCAGAAGGTGCCCAAGTTGTACTTGACGGAATAGAAAAAGGAGTATCACCTATATCGCTTACAGAACTAACTTCAGGTGAACATCAGCTTATATTAAAAAAAGAAGGCTATGCTCCTTATACAAAAAACTTCACAATTAATTTAGGTGAGGAGCTTCCTATAAAAGCTATTTTAATACCCTTAACTCCTATTGCATCTTTAACAAGTCTACCAGTAAATATTACTTCTCAACCGCCAGAAGTAGAAACCACTCCCACCCCTTCCCAAGTCGCTCAACTCCCTGCGGTAATATCAAATTTATCAAAAACCTTAAATACACTTCCTTTCCCCCCTTATTATTTAATTATTGGTATAGGGATGTTTCTGCTTACTCTCATACTAATTTTATCACGAAAGAAACCACCAGTTTATCGTCCACCTGTTACTTCCATAGCTACCGCTCCACCTGAGATAGCAAAAACTACAGTTATTAAGCCTTCCACCAGTAAAACAGTTGCGCTCAAACCTACTACCTTTGTTAAGCCCGCTCCTGTTGTTAAACCTCCACCCAAGCATCCTGATATTAAGCCTGCTCCTACATCTCTACCTACAACAAAACTTGTACCTCCAGCTAAACCTGCTGCAAGTAAAGGAGAAATCAAAGAAATCGGCACTTATATAATCTTAGATAAGATAGGTTCTTCTTATTGGTACACTTCTTATAAAGCCCAAAATAAACTTACAGAAAAAATAGTTTCTTTGCATAATATGGCAGATGAACTTAAAAAACATCCAGAATTTGTAAAAGAATTTCTTAAAGAAGCCGAAAATTGGCGAACACTAAGTCATCCAAACATTGTTACCTTTTATGAAGGAGGAGTAGATCAATCGGGGAACTTATATATTTGCACAGAGCTACTGGAAGGGGAAACTCTTGAAAATATATTAAAATCAAAAATCTATTTAAGTTTAGAAGAAATAATTGATATGATGCAAAAGATAATGGTTGTCCTTTCTTATATTAATCTTAAAGGACAAATTCACGGTGATCTTAGACCCGAAAATATATTAATCCTTGATAAACAGCGTATTAAAGTCAACAATTTATGTATATTTAAAAACTTATATAAATTTATGATTGAAAATATAGGTGTATATAAAGGCGAAATTTTATACACATCCCCAGAGAAGTTAAAAAGAGAACTCTTAGATATAAGAGCAGATATTTTCTCTGCAGGAGTAATCTTATATCGACTTACCACAGGTAATTTCCCCTTCACTGGCGATACCCCAAATTCATTAATCAACTCTATCCAGGCTTTTCAAACTCCCCTTCCTTCTAATTTTAATAAGAACATACCTGAAGAACTAGATAAGTTAATAATAAAAATGATTGACCCTGATAGATTAAAGCGCTATCGTTCTCCAGACTTATTAATTGGAATATTAAGGGGATTAAAACTAAAAATTCAATTTGGAAGGAATATTTAATTAATGCTTATAGCACATATCTCTGACTTGCACTTTGGCACGTACTTAAAAAAGGAAAGCAAAAAATTACTCCAAAAAGAATTAAAAAATTTATCTCCTCAAATAATTGTAGTAAGCGGAGACTTAACAAGTGATGGTTATCGAGAGGAATTTGAAGAAGCTTTTAAATTTATAAAAACTCTACCTGCACAAAAGTATATAGTTGTGCCAGGCAATCATGATGCTAAAAATGTAGGTTATATACACTTTGAAGAATTCTTTACCAGTCGCTCAAAGTTATTATCTTTTGATGGTATTACTCTTTATGGAGTAGACTCCAGTGAACCGGATCTTAATGAAGGGCGGTTGGGTCGTGAAGTTTACCCACAAATTTATAAAAACTTTTCTCTACCCGCTAAATTTAAGATATTTATTCTTCACCATCATCTTATACCAATACCTGGAACTGGTAGGGAAAGAAACATATTAATAGATGCAGGAGACATACTTACTATTTTAATGCAACAGCAGGTTAATCTAGCCCTGTGCGGGCATAAACATGTGCCTCACCTATGGCGATTAGAAAACCTTTATATAATGAACGCCGGCACAGCTACCTCTTTTAGATACCGCGGTAAGAATCCAAATTCATATAATCTAATAGAAATAAAAGAAGGCCGCTGTAATCTTTATCAAAAAAATTTAGGTAAAAGCCCTGTTAAATTAAGAAGTTTTTCTATTTAACTTACTTTCTACTTCTTTTACCAAAAGAAGTAGTGGTTAATACTTTCTTACAAGCCTTATATAAGGGCCTCTTAAGGAAAGAAGTTTTGTTTCTTCTATCTGCCAGCTCTCTCTCTGTGTATAGCCAATCTCTATTATCATTTGAGGAGTAAGTGTATAACTTAAAGCAAAAACATAGTTCCAATAATCTTTAGTAAGATTATAAAACTGAAAATCATTATAAACTGAAAATTCAGGAGAAAAATTATAGCTAATTTTAAGTCCAGTTAAAGAAGCATTATTGCGATGAGTAAATTTCCCACTAAATTCCCATCTTTTATTTAATCTATAAGCCATATCTAATGAATAAAAAGAAACTGGCTCATCTTCCTTGGTGTGAAAACGACGAAAATCTGTCAAAATCTGCATCCTTTTACCCCTCCAAGCCATACCTAACTGATAGTAATGAAAAAAATCTTCTAATTTATTTTCTTTTTTATTCTCATCATAATAAAAATCTGTAAAAAAAGAAACACCAAGTAGCAACTCCATTTCCAAACTTGTATAATAAAAATACTTTTTTTCGCTATTACCATCCCAAAACTCTAATCCTCCACTAGCCTTAATATTTGACCTCTCCAGCCACTCAAGCCCAAACGAATAACTGCGGTTAAAAGTAGTCCTGCCAACAGGCACAAACTGCATAACACTACTTCTTAATACAAAACCCTTCTTAAACTCCCAGTGAGAATTTAATCCTACTAAATTTTCACTTCTTTCACTATCCCAGCTTTCACCTATATTATAAACGGCTGAAATCATTTTATCTTTTCCCTTATATAAAGGGTAACCTATAGTAAAGTTAGTAAAAAACCTCTTCTGCCACAAACTTGCCTTAAAACCAAACCAATCTTTATCTTTTCCTTCTTTTACAACACTAACTGCAGTCCAAAGCCCCCTCTTCTTACCCCAACCATAACCAATCTGTTTTTCTAAATTCCACTTATTCTCATATTTAGAGATGTGAGTAAGAGTTATTCTATGAATTAACCCGGGGTAATTTGAAGAATAACTTTTATACTTATATTCTGTTTCCCAGTAAGATTTGCCACCAATTTCCTTTATTATTTTTATATTACCTCTATCTTTTGTATTGGTGGTAAGAATTTCTTCCCTATGGGTATAGGCACTTATAAACTTCCAGTGTGAACCCTTCCTGGCGCCTTTAAGCTCTCCCCCAAAAACTCTTGTTCCTTTAACTGGTAAAGGCACAAAAGGATTAAAAAACTCATCCTCTATCTCCTGGAAAAAAATCTGTCCACCAAAACCCTTATGCTTCCAATTTAAAGAAGCATTCCAAGCCCCGCCATTCTTACCTTTATGCCAGGAATAAGCTCCTTCTCCCTTTAATGCTAAACTAGAAGTAATTTTAGCATTAAATCCAAGCCCTCCAAGTTTAAGTCTCTCTCCTTTATCTTCATAATAATTAAACCTCGTATTACCATACCGGCTAAAAGGCAAAGAAACTTCTCCACCATATACCCAGTGTTTATCTCCTCTAGTTTGGTAAGTAAAATAAGCAAATAAAGGTTCAGCATCTCTTTCTTCAGACAGTAAAGGTTCCTTTAAAAAAAATCTATCTCCAAGTGGAGATAATACATAATCTTTATTCTTTGTAAGAGTTGTTTCCGACATTAATAATTCTGGAAAATCTCTATCTCTCTTTTGAACCAATAAATTTTCTGAACCCAGGATTAACCCTTGTGAAACCAGCTTAAA
>Ga0123519_10001323_pt1 | contig 42556 bp, 50 predicted proteins | sample YelNatPaOPRAMG02_FD_87396 | JGI IMG/M metagenome (GOLD analysis project Ga0123519, IMG submission 87396) | Hot spring microbial communities from Yellowstone National Park - Yellowstone National Park OP-RAMG-02 (version 2) | ecosystem: Environmental > Aquatic > Thermal springs > Hot (42-90C) ...
AGACCTAAAGGAACCCTATTCCTCCCAAAAAGCCTAAGCCGCTCAACCAAACCCCTAACACCAAACATAAAAGAAAACAAATAAAAAGAAACATAAAAATCTACATCTTAAGTTGCCACGTCTGCTAAAAAGGACGTAAAAGTAATAAGAAGGCTTGTGAAGAGCATAGCCATGGTGGGGATGTTGTGTATCTAACTAGTGAAGAAGAGAAGATGCTTGAAGGGGATTATGGTTCCGGTGTGCAAAAGGCCATGGAAATATTGGTGGCTATAGGTGATCTTTATGACGCTGAGAAAATGATACCAATTAGTAGCGCGCACATGGCCGGAAACTATGGGGTTTTAAGGGATGAAGGAGTTGAATGGTTGGAAGAATTTGCTGAGACAGGCGCTTCTACTAGAGTTTTCACTACAGTAAACCCGCAAAGCTTTGATTTCGACTTATACAAAGAGATGGGTGTCCCGGAAAATTTTAGGGAAATTCAGTTAAGAATTGACGGAGCTTTAAGAAAACTAGGGGTTAAATTGTTCTACACTTGTCAACAATTTTTAGTTGGAAACTTGCCCAGAAAAGGCGAGCATATTGCTTGGGCTGCATCGGAAACTGAAATATTCGCCAATTCGGTTCTTGGAGCCATGACAAATAGGGAGGGAGATCACTCAGCCCTTGCAGCTGCGGTTACGGGAAGAACCCCAGAGTATGGAATGCATTTGCCTGAAAACAGAATTGGAAATATACTTGTCGACGTAAGTGAGCTTAATTTTGGAAAGCTAACTCAAACGGACTATGCCGCCATGGGCTATTATGTGGGTAAAATCGTTGGCGATAAAATTCCAGTGTTTGTCGGTTTGCCTAAAGATATTTCGCTTCCAAACCTTCAAGCACTAGCATATCCTCTTCCAGTTTCAGGGGCTGTCCCAATGTTTCATCTAGTTGGAATAACACCTGAAGCACCAACACTAGAAGCAGCCTTCGGTGGAGGTAAACCTGAAGACAAGATAAAAGTATCATCATCTGACATAAAAGAAGTTTACGAAGAATCCTGCAGAACAAATGAGAGAAAAGTTGATTTGGTGATTTTCGGCTGTCCACACTGCACTTTACAAGAGATAGAGGAAATTGCAACGATGCTTAATGGAAGAAAAGTTTGTAATGGGGTAAAATTGTGGGTATGCACTTCTAAGGCTACTAAGGCTATTGCTGAACGAATGGGTTATGGTGATGCTATAAGAAGAGCTGGAGGAATGCTAGTTGCTGACACGTGTCCTTCTGGAGGGCCATATGCCTATCTAAAGGATAAAGGGATCAACGTTGTTGTCACAAATTCTTTAAAAGCTGCATACTACGCGTATGGGCTGTTTGGAATGGGCACCATATTCGCCTCAACTAAAGATTGCGTGGAAGCTGCCATTAAAGGGAGATGGGAAAAATGAATCACAAAATAGTGTTAAAAGGTAAAGCCATCTCTAAAGGTAAAGCTGAAGGAGAAGCGATAGTCACCAAAATGCCAATATCCATCACAGGAGGTCTAAACCCTTACAGCGGTAAGATCGTGGAAAAAGGACACGAGCTTGAAGGACAAAGCGTCGCCGGAAAAATATTAGTATTCCCACATGGCAAAGGTTCAACTACTGGTCCTTGGCAATTTTATGTAGCATATAAACGTGGAAAAGCTCCCAAGGCCATAATCAATGTTAAAGCTGAAGCTGTAGTAGCTGTCAGCGCTATAATTACAAACACCCCCATGATGCATATGCTAGAGAAAAACCCTTTGGAGGTTATAGAAACAGGAGACTTCGTAGTTGTTGACGCTGACAATGGGATTGTAGAAGTAATCAAGAAAGTAGGTTAGGATCAGACATCTTCTAATGATCATTCTCTTTTTTATAGATAGATTAATACTTCTCGAGCGTTGGATACCTCTTCATGGAAAATCGCTTTAAATGAACAAGTTGCAAATTGATGAAATTCTATTGCGCAGACGTCCTCTCAATTACTTCAGTGGAAAAAGCCTAAAACGACAAAGCAAGCCAAACAAAAACCAAAAACAGAAAAAGTGGATTTGCGGGGAATCGACAGCCATATTTCAATACATGTTAGAATATGGGTCAGCTTGAGTTGCGTTATTCAGTTAATGAGAAACTATTAAACACTCTATTGAGGCTTAAGGAGTTTTGGAGGCGTTTTGTTTTCTTGAGTGGTATAGCCCGGCAAAGATTAGGGCTGCACCCGTCAATTGTAGTGGGCTTAAGGTTTCGTTTAGGAGTATCCATGCGGCTGCCACGGCTATGACTGTCACTAGGTATTCGTAGAGGGCTGTTCTGGCTCCTCCTATGTGGCTTACGCCTGTGTACCATATGGCGTAGCATATGGCTATTGCTAGGCATGAGGAGTATGCTAGGCCAAGCCAAGCTTCCGTGGGGATGTATGGCCAGTTTTGAATCATTATGGATGGGGCTGAGGCTATAATTAGCGGTGGGGTTCCCATGGCCACTGTTAATCCGACGAGCTTTAGGGGTGAGTAGCGTTCCAGTAAGGGTTTAGAAAGCACCGTGTAGACTGACCAGCATAAGGTGCATGCTAGGATTAGTATGTCGCCAAGAATGTTTTGGGCTGAAAGGCTTAAGGGCTTTCCGGAGCCTAGTACTATTAGGAGGACTCCTAGAAAGGATATTAGCATGGCTTCCCAAACCCTACGCTCAACTTTTTCAACCCTGAGGATTGAGTTTAAAACAGCAACAAATATTGGTGTAGTCGCTAAAATCAGGGATGAGTTTCCGGCGGTGGTTCTGTAGATTCCGTTTATGAAGAGAATCTGGTAGATGGTGTTTCCCATAAGGGCGAGAAGAATGAACCTTTTTAAGTCGCTTTTCTGGATTTTGAAGGATTTCTCCCTAACTTTTAGGATGAGCATTAGCAGTGTTGATGCTATGCTGAAGCGTAGGGCATTAAAGCTTAACGGGAGGAAAAAATCTAGGGAAATCTTAACCACCACAAAGTTCAAGCCCCAGATTAGGCTCATCCCAACAAGCAAGGCGTCCACACGAGAAAACTTCGAACCCTCAGAGTGTCTGGGCTCAACCATGTAAGGGTGCTCCGTGAGTGGCTGATAAGCGAAAACTACACCCTTTAAAAGTTTTCCGAAGTTAAAAGGAGGTTTTAGGTTTGGTTTAGGGTGCGTTGTAGGGCGTTTATCACGTTTTGTTTTCCCATGGCAACTATATATGGGCCTAGTCTTGGACCTTGAGGCGCCCCTATCAAAATGGTGTATAGGGTTTTGAAGAATTCTGGGGGTGGGATGCTGTGTTTTTTGGCGATGTCAAATATGGCGTTTTGGATTTTTTCCGCTTTCTCTTCAGATTTTAGAGTTTCAATCAGCTCTTTTATGGCGGCTTTCTCCTCTGGTTTTAAGGTTATGGCTGTTTCACGGATTTCTTCGAAGTCTCTAACCCAGTTTAGGGCGTATTCTATCCTTTTTTTCAAGTTTTCGTCGAGCTGCTGTCCTTTTGGCAAATAGCCATATCCTTGAAGCTTTTCTGTTATGAATTCCGTTTCTCTGCTTTTCGGTGCAATTTTCGCCAGGTAAGTCAACATGTTGTATGGAACGTGGATGCTTGGCTGTTTTGGCGGTTTTAAAACCCAGCAGTACTCGTATAGGCCTTTAAGTTTCGCCAGCTCCTTCTCGTCTGGAATTGTTTTCTTTCCAAAGTATATGTCTTCCAAGTAGTCTAGCTCGTTCATGTAGGCGGGTATGTCTGACACATCTAGGGTGCGGGTTCCAACAAACCTTTTCAACATTAAAAGCATAAGCGACTGGGGTGAACCATATTTAAACCAGACTTGGGGTGTGAAAACGTTGCCCGTTGACTTTGAAATTTTTCTTCCACTTTTATCTAGAAACATTTCGTATCTGGCGTGGGCTGGGGGCTCATAGCCCAACACTTCGCGGCTTATTCTGTCGTTGACGCGGACGGAGTCTGCTATGTCTTTGCCGTAGGCCTCAAACCTAATGTCTAGGGCTTTCCATCTGGCGGCGAATTCGCCCTTCCAGCTTAACTTTCCCATGCCCTTCGTGACGTCAACTTCGCCTTTATGTCCACATCCTTCAATCCATCTGCCTTTAATTTCCATTCCTTCACAGACGTAGAGCACCTTGTTTTCTTTGGGCAGATACTCCAGTGCTTTGGTTGTATAGATTCTTCCACATTTTTCGCATACTGGGAAGTAGGGCAAAACCTCATGTACCGTTCTTGACCAACCTCCTCTTTGACGATTTCGCCAACCTTCTTTGCGTTCAAAAGTATTGTGTGGATTTCATTGTTGAGTAAGCCTCTTTCGTAAACTTCTTTGGCTGACATGTAGCGGTATTCTATTCCACACTTGTCCATGGCTTCAAGCAGTAGCGAGCTCATGTGTCTTCCATAGCTGTCGTGGCACTTGAAAGGGTCCGGGATATCTGTGACTGGAAAACCAAGATATTTTTCCAAGGTTTTTGGCAGTCCAGCTGGCACCTTGCGCAGTCCATCCTTGTCGTCGCAGAAAGCGATAAGCTCTGAGCGGTAGCCTTGCTCTCTTAGGGCTAAGGTTACAGCGTAGGAGCGGGCGGCGTCGCCTAAACTTCCAATGTGTGGAAAGCCAGAGGCGCCCAAGCCCATTTCTGTTCGGATCACGTCTAGGCTTCTGCCTAGTTTCCGCTCTCTTTCAATGATTTTCGCTGCCATTTTGTCATACCATGTTCCCCGTCCAATTATTTTCTCACTCATCACCTATCACAGTCCACGCGTTAAAATGGTCCGATTTTTGTTTGTGGGATTTCGCCCTTTATAACTGTGCCAGAGGCTCCGTCAAGCCATAACGTGTAAACTTTGCCTTTATATTCATATTTAACGAGCCAGACTGGAGCGTGGAGGTAAACCGTCTGATTCACTTTTATTTCGTTTTTCATTTCTATGATTTTATCAACATCTTGCTGAGCTAAAAAGCGGTGATGCTCTGTTATTTGTTGTTTCACAATTTCTACGGCTTCTTCCTTGTCAATTTCACTGTTTAGAACTTTTGCAAACTCTTCGATTCTCCTAAAGTCGTATGGAACTTTGCCCTCCAACGGCACGTCGTATTCTCTTGTCGGAAAGTCTGAGGCTTTTATTGCTAGGACAAGCCAACTGTATTTTTTGGAGATTTTTCCTTCCTTTACCATTGGCGGGTTTAAGCGTTCAAAAACGCCTTTGTAAGTGCTTTCAGCCTCAGCCGATACAACCCAAAAAGGCAGATACATCAATGTTTTCTCAATAAACCTCGCCTTTTTCGCCAAATCTGGGGGCTTGAGGAAGCCGGAGCGCATCCAGTCTTTGGCTGGTTCCTCAACGCTTTCTGGATTATATTTATTGAGGAGCATGGAATGCTCGAAGGTGAAAGCCTTCCCGGTTTCAATAACCACCGTGTAGCCGCAGTACCTGCATGTGGCGATTATTTCACCGGGTTTAAACTGTATGGGTGCACCACAATAGGAGCAGCGGAGCTCCTTAACTATTGACATTTCCCTTTACCTTCTGCTTCTCCCGCCTTAAGATTTCTCTCGCCACAATCACTCCAGAGGCAGACGCTTGGATAAGCCCTCTTGTAACCCCGGCGCCGTCGCCGATGGTGAATAGGTTCCGTATTCTTGTTTCAAGCGAGTTGCTTAGTTCAAGCCTTGAAGAATAGAATTTAACTTCAACTCCATAGAGCAGCGTGTCCCGCGAGTGAATGCCGGGAGCTATTTTGTCCAAGGCTTCAAGCATTTCCCTTATGTCGGCTAGATAGCGGTACGGCAAAACGAAGCTTAAGTCTCCTGGCGTCGCGTTTTTCAACGTTGGCGTTACGAGGCTTCTAGCTATTCTTTCTGGGGTTGAACGTCTGCCTGCTATTAAGTCGCCTAATCGTTGTACCAGTATGCCTCCGCTTAGAAGGTTTGAAAGCCTTGCCAAATACTTGCCGTAGGCTATGGGTTCCTTGAATGGTTCTGTGAAGGACGTCCTAACAAGGATTGCGAAGTTTGTGTTTTCCGTTTTTCGTTCAGCATAGCTTTGTCCATTAACGGTTAAGACGCCGTTGTAGGATTCTGTTATGACCTCCCCGTAGGGTGCTACACAGAAAGTTCTAACCTGGTCGTCGAAAAATTTCGAGTAGTAAATAAATTTCGGCTCGTAAAGGACGTTTGTTAATTCTTCCATAACTACGGCAAGCACTTCTACTCTTACGCCCACGTCCACCGGGTTGTTAAGCGTTTTCAATCCTAAGGTTTGGGCTTCTGTTTGAAGCCATTCAGCGCCCACCCTTCCCGGTGCCACAATGACATATTTTCCAAAGAATTTTTCTCCGTCGACGGTTTCAACCCCTTCAACAACACCGTTTTTTACAATAAGCCCCTTAACGTCTTTCCTCATTTTTATTTCGACTTTTCCTTCGAGTTCCTGTCGCATTTTCCGAAGGGTTCGGGCGCAGCGTTCTGTCCCCATATGCCTAATCTTTTGCGGGACAAGCTTCAACCCGGCCAGGGAGGCTTTCCGCTCTATTTCCTCCATTTTTTCCAAGTCGCCGCCGTAAATGTGTTCCGGCGCTCCAAAACGGATGTAAATGTTATCCACATAGTTTATTAGTTCGTACAATTCTTTTTCCGCAACGTACTGGTTTAGCCAGCCGCCCACCTCTGTTGATATGGTTAGTTTGCCGTCGCTGAAGGCTCCGGCTCCACCCCAGCCGCAGAGAAGCCCGCAAGGGTCGCATTTCACACAGCCGAAGCCTCTGCTTGCCGGACATTTCCGCTGTTCAAGATCTGGACCCTTGTCAAGCATTAGTATGTGAAGGTTAGATTTGCCGATAAGTTCAAGGGCTGAAAATATTCCAGCGGGGCCAGCTCCAACAATTACTACGTCGTACTTCAAGGCTTTTCCTCTCTGAAGCCCAAAACTAGATGTGATAACCAGCATATATTTTTAGCGAAGAAAACTAAAGGATTTTTAGCGGAGCGGCACTAGACAAAGAAACCTTACAGTCTTTTTTCCATTATTCTTAAGCTGGTGCTTCTCGTTTGGCGGAATAAAAATCACGTCACCAGGCTTGAATTTTCTTTCGCCTTCCGGACCGACAACGGTGCCTTCACCTTCAAGAATGAAGACCTCATGCTCCCAAGGATGGACGTGTAATGGACTGTGGCCTCCAGGTTCCATTTCAAAAAGTCTCATGGCAAAGTTTGGGGCTCCAGTGTCCTTCGTTATGAGCCATCTAACTTTCAATTTTGAGACGCCTTTTTCTTGGGCTTCTTCAGCTTTAACTTCGCTGTAGTGGAAAATCTTCAAGCTTAGCACCCTTTACTAGTCTTTTATGGCTTCGAGGATGCTCATAACATTCCAAAGCTTAACGCGTGTGTAGGGCGGCATGTTTGGATCTTGCAGAATTTCATCCAGTATGGATATGGCGTTTGAAGCTCTAACCGCCGGCGTGAACTCCGTTGTCTGTAAAGCGTCCATGGAGTCTTTGGCTGCTCTCCTAATGTTTCGCGGTGTTGTGGTGTCTTCGGAAACCTCAGCCAGCACAGCCAAAGCCTGTTTAATCCGCGCTTCATATTCTTCAAGCTTTTTCTTCTTAACCATGGCAGCTCACCACTAGTCAGAATATTCAAGTAGTCAAGTTATATAGGCTTTTATACACCTATTTATCCTTGAGGTCTGGGCAAATGGCGCAAGACGCCAAAACCGGAGATGAACAATACATTAGGCGTATGGCTGACCTGCTTCGACAAGGCTCAACATTAACAGAGCTTGCCTGCCCTGTTTGTGCATCGCCGATTTTTAGGCTTAAGAATGGCGATTTATGGTGCGCCAAATGTGAAAAGAAAGTCATAGTTGTCAAGGAGGAAGCGGAGCTGACGAAAATAACAAGTGCCCTAAGCCTTGAAACCTTGGAGGCAACGCTGCTCGTCAAGATTCAGGAAATCCAAGAGAAAATGCAGAAGGAAACAAACGTTGAAGAACTGCAAAAACTCGGCGCGGCGCTTTCCGGCCTACTAGAAAATTTGGAGAAGGTCAGGAAAGCCAAAAAACTCTAAAAGGCGAACCTCAAAATGCTTGGATTTTACGAGAACTTTCCAGTCAACGTGCACATGGTTATGCAGCTAACCACTTCAATCTCTGCGAAAAAGCTTCAACAAGCAATAGTGCAAACGCTTCACAAGCTTAATGGCGAAAACCTAAGTCTAAACGCTGTTGCCAAAACTTCCATTTCAGAATGCACCGTCATCTTTGAGTTCGGCATAGCAGAAGGCAAAACCTTCAACTATCTGGACCGTGAAGAAACGCAGAAAGTGTTGGAAAAGATTGGAGAAGCTCCCATGAAAGTGATGGACCTTTTCAGCGCCGTACGCTATTATAAGTGGATGGAGGGCAGAAGCAAACCGTTGAAGTTCGACTACTACATGATCCGCCTAACTTTCAATGCTAACCTTGTGAACGTGTACGTCTTCCATGAAAGAGGGCCACGTCATATTTCTCCAGAAGAAATAGTCAATTTCCTCGTGGCAAGGGTGAACACATTATTCCAGAGAAAAGTTTTAAACCCCGCTTAAGGTTTCGCGATTCTTCTCTAAGCGGTCTAGTACTATGGATAAGATTTCTTTTGCAACTTCCTCTTTGGGCTTGTTTCCATACACCCTTATGAGTTCTCCGTTTTCTACAAAGCGCATGTAGACTTTCCTAACTTCCCGTTGGGTTTCAAGGTTTTCCATGACCGACTTCTTGGGCTTTTTTTGAATGACAGTTTCTGGTTCAACATCTATGTAGATTGCCAAGTTAGGCGTCAATGCGTGCTGGTTTATTTTCCTAATCCAGTCTAAGCTTAGGCCAGCTGCCCCTTGATAGGCTAGGCTGGAGTAGACATACCGGTCTGAAACAACTATTTTCCCTATTTTTAACGCCGGGGCTATTTCGTTTTCCACGTGTTCGTAGCGGTCAGCTGCGAAAAGCAAAGCCTCAACTATGCTTGAAACCCGCTTTTCTCCATGTAAACAATACCTTTTTATAAACTTCCCAATTTTTCCTCGGCTCGGCTCAGCTGTATAAACTGCCTCATAACCCCTTTTTCTAAGCTCTCTCACCAAAATTTTTGTTTGGGTTGTTTTCCCGCAACCGTCTAAACCTTCTATACATATAAAGAACCCCTTTCCAGTCAACGCCCCAAGTCCTCCAAGTTGAACATCACACATTATAAAAGGGAACCCGTATTAATAATTGCTAGCTTACCAGTGGAGAATATACCATGCTGAAAACCTATTGGGGCGAAATAAAGGATCCCGTGTATGGATACGTCTACATAACGGAAAATGAAAAAGAAGTTATTGACTCTTATCCTGTGCAGAGGCTTCGAAGGCTTAGGCAGCTGGCTGGAGCCGAATATGTTTATCCCGGGGCAAACCACACGCGTTTTGAGCATTCCGTCGGCGTAATGTACTTGGCTGGAAAGGTTGTTGAAAACCCAAACGTTTCACAGATAGTGAACGAGGAAGACGTGGAGGCTGTGCGGATTGCCGGTTTGCTCCACGACGTGGGTCATGGGCCATTCTCTCACGTGTTTGAACACTTGCTTACAAAGAAGCTTGGCAAAACCCATGAGGACATGACGGTGTGGATAATTAAAAATAGCGAGTTAAAAGACGTTATAAGCAGGCTTGGACATAAACCAGAATACATTGCTGAAATGGCTGCCGGTTCGCTTTCAGAAAGCCAAAAGGCTTTCCTCAACCAGATAGTTCGAAGCTCCATAGACGTTGACAAACTGGACTTTGTCGTTAGGGACACGTATCACACTGGCGCCGAGTATGGTTTTGTGGACGTTTTCCGCCTAATCCACTCATTTGACGTTTTGGATGGAAACCTAGCCGTAGACATGGGGGCGCTTTCAACCCTGGAATCGTTCATAATAGCTCGAATAGAATCCTTTAAAAGCATATATTTCCACCGGGTGGGAAGAGCTGCCCAAATAATGTTGGCCACAGCCCTTGAAAAGGCAGATCCAGAACTTGGTTTATCGGCTTTCAAAACACCTGAAGAATATTTGGCTATGGACGATTACACGGTTTGGACTATGCTTAAAAACTGCAAGAAATCAAGCCAAATCATTAAGGATTTGGAAAGGCGCAAAATGCTAAAATGTGCTTACGAGCAAACCTTTTACGTTAAGGACAAAACGGTCTCAAACATTTTCAGCGCCGAAGAATTCCGCAAACAGATAAGGGACAAGATTGCAGAGAAAGCCGATGTGGAGCCAGACGCCATAATAATTGACGTGCCAACGGTGCCAAGCGTGCCATACCACCATTCAATGTTCATGGAGCCGATGGAAATCCCAGTTTTCAGCAAAACAAGAGACGGCAAAAAAGAGGTCAAGCGGCTCAGCGAAATCTCCGGCATATTCGAGGTTTTAAAGGGTTTCATAAACATTTTAAGGGTTTACACAAACGAGAAAAACCGTGCAAGGGTGGCGGAAGCTGCCTCAAAAGTTTTGGGCGAGATTCCCTCCTCAGCCAAAATATCTTACTAAAAGTGGCGCCGCAAATGACAAGTCAAATAGTTCTGCGTGGACGAGGAATCGTTGAAGGAAAATGCACAGCCCAAGCTCTAGTCTCCAATAAGCCAATAAGCTTTCTCGGCGGCGTGGACCCAGCCACCGGAAAAATAATCGAGAGACACCATGACCTTTACGGCGAATGCATAAAAGATAAGGTTTTATGTTTCCCCCATGGGCACGGCTCAACCGTTGGAAGCTACGTCCTCTATTCATTGGCGAAAAATGGATTGGCACCAAAAGCCATAATAAACCGTAGAGCAGACCCGGTGGTCGTTGTCGGCGCAGTTATAGCCAACATTCCCATGATAGATCAGGTGGACATAAACCAGATACGAACCGGTGATTTGGTTGAGGTGGACGCCTATAAAGGCATAGTCAAGGTCTTGAAACCTGCAAGGTTGGAGGGCTAGCAATGTATTTGACAAGGGAGGAGGAGCGCATTTACAACGGCGAATATGGTTGGGCGAAACAGGTTTGCATGAAGGTTCTCGTCAAACTTGGCGAGCTTTTCGGCGCTTCAAGGCTCATCCCTGTGGAGTCTGCCCACGTTTCTGGGGTTTCCTACAAAACTTTAGGCGATGCACCCGCAGACTTTTTGGAGGCTTTGGCGGATGCCGATGAAAAAGCAGCGGTAGAAGCCACATTAAACCCCCAAAGCCTAGACCCAAAGCATTTGGCTGGAAGGCTTCCGGAAAACCTTGTGAAAACCCAGCGGAGACTCTGCGAAATTTTCGAGAAAATGGGCTTCAAAACATGCTACACGTGCACGCCCTACTACATTAAAGCGCCAAAGAGAGGCTCTCACTTGGCGTGGGCTGAATCCTCAGCTGTTGTTTACGCTAACTCGGTTTTAGGCGCATGGACAAATCGTGAAGGCGGACCAAGCGCCTTAGCATCGGCAATAATTGGCAAAACACCGGACTGCGGCATCCATAAGGCTGAGAATCGCAAACCACAAATCTTGGTTGAGGTTAAGGCACCGCTGGAAAAAGAGGTTGATTTTGGCGCCCTTGGAATATTCCTCGGAAAAGTTTTGGAAGACAAAATCCCACTCATAACCGGCTTAGGAAAGCCAACATTTGAGAATCTCAAACAGCTTGGCGCAGCTTTGGCGTCCGCCGGAATGGTCAACATGCTCCATTATAACAGCGCCGCGGTCAAAATCGAGAAAGAGCGGCTGGAAAAAATAACAGTAGAACCCAAAAACATCCAAGAGACAATAGAAGAGTTAACCACAACTTCCACAGCAAAGCCAGATCTGGTTTTCGTTGGTTGCCCACACTGCTCGTTTCGTGAAATCCGAGAGGTTGCAGAGAAAATGAGCGATAAAAAAGTTAGGGCAGACATCGAATTTTGGGTTTGCACAAGCCGCCACATAAAAGAAAAAGCCAACCGCTATGTGCAAAAGATCGAGGCAGGAGGCGCCAAAATCATAACGGACACATGCGCCGTAGTCACATGGACAGACAAGCTTGGAATAAAAACAATAATGACAAACTCGGCTAAAACAGCCCACTACGCTCCAACCATGAACAAGGCTGAAGTGAAACTTGCAAGCCTCGAAGAATGCTTAAAAACAGCCCTAAAAAGATAAAATTTATCCGAAACAAAAACACTGCATAAAGCCAAAAAGGCGCTCCGGTAGTATAGCCCGGTCAAGTATTCCGGCCTTTCGAGCCGGAGACGCGGGTTCAAATCCCGCCCGGAGCACTTAATTTGAATTCAAATTCATCGCTTTCTTCTTCTCTTAGAATTTTTCTAACCCTTCTTTGAGCTTCCTCTTCTATGTATTCCATCAATTCTTGCAAGTTTTTAAAACCGCATTTCATACCATCACCTTAATTTTTTGCGTTCGAACCTTGCAACGAATTTTTTAAGTATTTTGCTAATATTTCTTCGACCCTCTTTTGTATCATTTGCTCGATAATTTCCGGAGTCATTAATTTCAAAAGTTCCTTTTCTCTTTCTTCCATTTCCAAAGCAGCTTTAACATTCAATGGTTTTCTACATCTAAAACAGAATTCTGCCTCTGGAGCATTTTCATACTGGCACACAGGACATATTTGAGTCCTAGGTTGTTCATGTAAGGTTTTTTCGTCATCTTTCAATTTTCCATGAATTCTTAAAATTGCTTCATCTATATCCCTTCCAGAAAGATGGACGTAAATGCTTGCCATTTTACTGTCCTTAGTCCAACCAAAGTATTGTTTCATTTGAGCCTCGGTAAGTAAATTTGCAAGGTCAGTAGCTCTTGAATGGCGAAACATGTGAGGATTTACTTTCTTTTGAATTCCGGCTCTCTTAGCTATTTTTCTTAATCTAGCATTAAGGCAATGATATTTAATTTGTTCAGCATGATTCTTGCTTCCTATACTTACCCATAACGGAGCTTCTGGATTATCTTTGTAAGGATGATGTTCCAACCAATTTGATAGATATGGAACAGAAGAGACAAGTCTAATTCTCCTTGAACCTGTTTTTCCAAAAACTATTATTACCGCGCCTTTATCATCAAACTGAACGTTTTTTATTTTCATCCCAAGAAGTTCGCTAGCTCTGCAACCACTTTCCCATAAAATAGATATCATAGCTTTGTCTCTAACGTTATAACAGGCTTTTATTAGTTTTGATACATCTTCTTTATTGAGAAGCTCTTCTGGTAGTTTTTCTCTAACTGTTTTGAATGAGGTTTTTAACCATTTTACCCTTCTATCGTCACCATCTAACCATTTAAAGAATTTTTTAATCGCTTTCTTATAATCCAATTTTGTTTGATCGCTATACTTCATCTGACTTATTTCTTTTACAAGTTTTCTAATGTCATCCTCAGTCATTTCATTAAAATCTTTATTAACCCATCGAGCTATGTTCCAAAGGCGATTCATGTAAAAAAGAACTCGAGCTACGCTTAAACCGTCGGCAAAACAATCATCATGGAACTTGATAATTAAATCTTTATTATGATGAGAAATTTCCTCAGAATTTTTTATAGTTTCCACTATTCTTTTTAATCTTTCATTGAGGTTGTATATTGTTTCCATACTCTCTCACTTTTGCCTTAGGATTTATCCCTAGGGCTAATCCCTAATATTAATAATACAGTTAAATATAAATCCTTATCGTTTAAGACTAAATCATAGGGTTTAGCTTATGAGCAAAGAAATAAAAGAGAAAATAATTAAAGAATTGGAAAAGGTTTTTCCTTGTGATCTCTCAATTACCGAAATCGCCGAAAAAGTTGGAATTTCTGATATTACCGCATCAAAATATGTAAGTATTCTTCAAGCTGAAGGTAAAATTGAAGTTTCTAGAAGAATAGGGAACGCTGTTTTATTCCGTCTTAAAAAATAATGGAGTGCCACTTTTCCATGTTTCTATCATACTCTTAAGATTTTGATTTTCGGTTTCAATAACTTCCTCAACAACCTTAGATAACTTTTCAATTCTTTTTTTATATTCTTCCTCGTCTATGAGTTTATTTTGCAATTTTTCCTCAAGCTCGTTCTTAATATCTAAAAACGGTTTAATCCCAAGAACGGAAATGCCAAGAATTCTAGCGTGTCTTACCTCGTAATCAAATATCGAATCATCAAGTAGAGAAATTAAAACTTCCATCCATTTGTCCACTATGTTACTTACATCTAAAAGTTTTCTGAAAATCTCTGTATTTCCTTCCGTCCAAAATGCGATAAAAAATTTGTCACTTGTGGACAATAGTTTTTTACACCCTTTAATGAGATTCACCATTCCCTTTCGTATGGTTAGAGTTTCTTCAACCTGTTTTTTTAGTTCCTGTAATCTATTTGGGTTGTATTTTTCAACGGTAAACCTGCGAAGCGCTTTTCTATGTAATTCTATTGCATCGGCAAATTTTTTAAAAACCTTAAAATCCTCATAGGCCTCTTTCAACCTTTCTATCTCATCTTCTGATAATTCGTCCTCTTTTTTTCCTATCTGAGAAAGGAATGTTGAAAAATCTGGAAGTTCAAAAATAGGTGGGATCTGTACCTCTTGAGAAGTGAGTTTATCAATATGGACATACATATTATAAGTATCTTCTGCAAGTTTGAGGTCATACTTTGTCTTTTTTATAATCTCGATAGCCGCCCTCTCCATAATGAAAAGTATTGAAGACACCTGGGAAATGTACTTTGAAATGAACTCAAAAAACCCCTTTGGTTTAAAACAAGCTTTTCTCCTTTTTCCGATTTTTAAATAACATTTTTCACAGATCTCACCTATTTTTGGACTCCCTCTTCGCCAAGCCTTTGAATCTGTGTTTCCGGTGAGAAGTTTTTCTATGCAACGCCTATCTTGTTTTCGTAATGCATCCTTTAACGAATAAATATCCACATAATCTAACTTACTTTGATAAAGCCTCAGTAGAGCAGCATAATAATTTGCCTGATTATAGGAAAGGGATAAAAGAATATTCCTCATATGTTCAAAATCCGTATCATTCAAGATCTTTTCATAATTATAGAGTAGTTCATTTAGCATCTTTTTAGATGCAAGTAGTTCATTGTACAACTCCTTGAATTTATTGTAAAAGCTTTCGTCAATCTTATTGTACTTTTTAAAGTAACTTCCGTAGTCAGGTATTTCAGATAGTAAATCATCGACATTTTTTGAATTATCACGTTTTGTCGTGCCCATTTCTTCTTTAATTCCGTGGACGTATACTGTGAATTAGTCCATTCATTTTGTAACAACATTTTTTATTGTGCCCACTTTAAATAATTTTCGATCTTTATGAGTGGGCAAATGGGCACAAATCTTCAATTTAAAGAAATTAAATCGAGAGAAGAAACAAAGTTGAGAAAAGACTTGGAGGTAATAGAGAGAATTCTTTCCAAACCTTGGAAGATGAAAATATTGCATGAAGTTTATAAAACATGGACCGAAGATCCCAAAAAGGGTCTAAGTGGTTATAAACTTGCACGTTTAACTAAAAAACAGATTAGCACGGTATACGAATTTTTACATGAGATGGTAGGGTATGGGGTTTTTGAATTTTTAGACGAGGTTAATGATGTTAAAAAGGTTAGAATCACACAATACGGCATCGAAATTTATACTAAGATTGAAAGTACGATTAATCTTATAGTTCGCCTAATTATGATCTCTTGATATAATATTTTTTAATCCACTTTATAAAATCCAAAGTTAAATTTACTCCCTCTTCTTCGCTTAAAACGTAAACCTTTTCGTTTTTAAAACTTTTTTCATTGAAATCTATTATAGAAGAATGATTGCCCACATAATTTGCTGGAGAATCCCCAATCCCAACTAACTCTATATTTCTTTTTTTACAATAAGATTCAAATTCTAAAATAACTTTTTCAAGTCTAAAGTTCCAAGCTGGGTAAAAAATAACGTATTGACCCGTTTTACTTTTTGGCGTTGAATGAAGAACTATTACAAAGTCTGGTTTCTCGTATAAACTTTTGATATAATTTCTTAATTCGGTTGCGCCTCTCCAATTTCTTTTTATTCGTTCAGTTAGGTTCTGGCTTAAGAAATCATCACCTATACTTTTTGGAGTAAAGCCTATTACTTCTATGGATGGATCAGATATTTCCTTTATTCTTTCCCCTACTCTTATTGCATATTTTTCAAAAGGGTGAAAGCTATGAACTAAGATTATTTCTTTCTTTTTCTTGGAAATATTATCCCTAAATGAAATAATTCTAAAAATTTAAATTTCTTTCGCTTATTTGGAATTATTTCAAGTCTAAAAAAGGAATTCGGGAAAAAATAACAAAGAATTTTTAAATTATTATTAAAGTTTCTCTTGGAAAATAAGGGGGTAAAAAGGAAAATGTCAACAACAATTAGAACAGAAAGAAATCGAAGAATACCTTTAGACGACCCTGAAGTTATAGTCGAGAATTCAGGAGTATTCATGGATGCTATTATTAACGGAGTACCTGAGCAAACTCAAGGAACAATCTTTGCTAGGTTTAGACGTGGATTAGCAAAGAGAATGAGTGTAGGAGGTTCTGATGCACAGTTAGCTACCGCGGAAATAAAAGAAATAATGGCTTCATGGAGTCCGTTAGATCAACCAGCAGTCTTTGATGTAGTAAAAACAGCTATGCAGTGCGTAGCTTCACCTCAACCAGATAATTCGGACCTTGTACTAGCTTCTCTTCTCTTAGGGAAACCGCCAGTTGTTGTAAGAGGGGGTCAGCAATGAATAACAGTGAGCGAATGAAGATAAAAGTCGCAAGTTTCTGGGATAAGTCGTTGATTATTAGCCCAAGAGGAATCAGAAGCACAGGAACAGAAATAACCGAGGTTGATGCGCCAACTCCTGAATTACCATGGGAAATGGAAGGAATTAAGGGAATAGTAGAAAGTCTAAGCCACATCCATGTCGCAACAAGGACACATGAAACTGCTTACATAGCACAATTAGCTTCATCGCTGATTGTACCACCAGTTCTGCATAGAAGAGTTCCTGTTGAATCCTACCAGTAATGGAGGGTCTAAATGTCATGGGATAAGTTTGAGTGGATCAAGGAATTGAAAGAGAAACCAAAGTATGCCGAAATTGTCAACAAATTGCACAACGAAGTCATTGTAAAAAGTTGTAGAATTCGTGAGAGAGGTTATGCAATAACGGAGGCAAAAACCGAATGATTGATGAAGAAAAAAGACTGAAGAATAAAAGTCTTGTAAGATGGGACTTTGAAGTCGAAGCTAACAACTTAAGAGCTCTTGAATTAATACCTTCGATAAACAAGATAATGAATGTTCCAATAGAATTAGTTACGAGCAAGGAATCAAATAAAAAAGACCAATGTGAAGAATGTGCGTACAAACGCGCTGTCCAAGAAATTCTCAACATTCTTGAACTTTGCAAAATTGTCAAAAAAGGCGAGAAAGACGCAGAGAGCAAACCTAAAGGTTATGAAATAAAGGTGGAATAATATGTCAGTACAACAGTGTATACTCGGACAAAAACAAGAACCACTATGGTTCAGCAAGGTTAGGGAGACCTTCGGCGACCTCATTTATGATACAAAGATCGAAGTCCTTGGGATAGACATATACAAGAAAATCTCAGTAAATTATGATTCCTACGAAAACGCGCTAAAAATCATTCTCGACTATTCCGAAAGAAACTTCATAAAATGGGGGGATTAAAAATGCTGGAAGCATTACTTCTACTGTTCGGCATGTTGGCAGCTGCGGCTATTGGAGGTAGAGAATCAGAGTCAAAAGATGAAGAAGAAACTTACGAAAGTTACGAAAAAATCAGAGTCTATCCAAAAGAACGAAGAGCTACTCGATACTACAATGGGAAAAGGGAAGACTATTACTACTAAACCATCCATAAAAACCTTTCAATTCCCCTTTTTCTTTGGTGAGTAATATGGAGATAATAGGAAACTTTTCCTATAATGGCCTAAAGTCTGAATTGTACTGGGAAGACTCAGTAAAAGGCGAAATCGAAATAATCTATCTAGGAGAGCAAGCTCTTGTCAAAGGGAATAAGCATTACGTAATCATTGAGACAACAGATCCTGTAGAATTTACTTCAAGAATCGGGAACTTAGGAACTCTTTATGATTACCTTAAACAAACTTTTCATTCACTGGAAATGAAGGTAATGTGCTTAACAGAATTAGCTCCAACATTTTTTGATGAAAAAATAAAGTCTAACCTTTCAGACGTTCAATTACAATTAGATCAACAAGAATTTTTGCGAAATATTTCAGATTTAATACTCGATGATTTAAATTACAGATACTCTGAAATTTCCGACAACCCTACTTTATCGCTTTCACGAGCTTCCTTAAAAGAACAGATGAGGCAAATTTCTCTAGCCAAAAAGTTCTCTCAAGCTAGAATTCAAGAATTGAGGGAAATATTATCTAACGCTATAACTGAAGATAGCGATTATGCTTCGTTAATAAAAGCTTATTTAAAATATGGAGTCGGAGCTTGTTTCTTAATCACAATATCTTCTCAATATTATTATGTTTCAACAAACGCGATAGAAAAAGCTGTTCAATTTGTCTTGAAAGATTTGAAGGACTACGATTTAATTATTAAACAAAGAGCTAGGCAAGGTTTCCACTTAATTATTCAAGAACTTAATATCCCCTCTTTGATTTTAATTAGAAATACAATCCTAAACCCAAATTATCTTTCAATTCTTTCCAAGGCTTATCCAGAACTTAAACCACTTTACGAACAAATTAGGGATAAGTTTATTACTTCATTGACAGAGGACCTACATCTTAAAAACAAGAAAGTACAAAGAAACCTTTCAATAATACAAGCTGTGGCTAGTTTATTAAGAAGGTCTATTATTTGGGATGAAACAACCAACATCATTCCACAACCTGATTTTGAAAAACTTCCTAAGTTTTCTGAAAATAGAAGGTTAGCTTTTGTCGGTTTAATAGCTGGAAATAATTTCAACCCAACTGAACATCTAGCTCTTTTCGACATTGACCAGCAATTACCAAGAATGATGATGGTAGCTGGAGAGACTGGTTGTGGAAAAACAATAGCTTCGAAAGTAATTGTTGAATGTTGTTTGTTACATGAAATTCCTTGCGTTGTAATAGATCCAACAAGTCAATGGACTGGATTTGGTAAAAAATGTGAAGATCCAAGCATGCTGAACCTTTATAAAAAATTTGGAATGAAAACTGAGTACGCAAGAGGTTTTCAAACTCAATGCTTTACGTCAAAAGATTCATTTTCAATAGATGAATTGTTGGAACCAAAACTTTCTGTTTTCTTGATAAAGAGTATGGAATTAAAGGAAATGGATGAATACGTCTATCAAATAGTTTCTGAGATCTATGAATACTTCTCTCGTCAAAGGGAATCAACGAGTGTTAAAATGGTTGTTGTAACAGAGGAAGCTCATAAGTTAGCTCCAAGGGAAAAGGACGCTCCTCATAAAGCCATTAACTTCTTAGGAGTTTGCACAAGAGAGTTGCGCAAGTATGGTTGTTCTCTAATTTTCATTACACAAATGGTAAAGGATTTTGCAGCTTATTTACCAGGTGGACTTGCGATTAGAGGAAATACAGCAACTAAAATACAAATGCGAACTGGATATGAAGGCGACTTAAATAGAATAATGACAAGTTACGGAAGCGAGTATCAAAAGCTTATCCCAAAATTGCCTAGTGGGGTTGGACTTGTAGAATTTTCAGATTACGGAAAACCCTACTTTGTTTGTTTTAGGCCCACACTAACTCATCCTTTTAGTGTTGATGAAAATGAACTTAAAAATGCTAGAAATAGCCGGAAAGATTTGGAAACCATCGGAAAACTACTCAATTTAGAAAATCGGTACGAATCTAACTTTTCTCAAGAAGAAATCATATTCTTGGAAGCTTTAGAATCTTTTAATCCTAAAAACCCCTCAATTTCGGAGTTAATTCGTAGCTTAAAAGACAAAATTCCAAGCATTGGAAGAATATATAACATCAGAGATGAGTTGGTAAGGAAAGGTGTCATAAAAATTATTGATGAAAATGGCAAAAAGAAGATTTCCATAGAAAAAGGGAGTTTATCAGGAAAAAGATCGGAATTTTCCGGAATTCCAGAAGAAGGTGATTAATATGGCAGAAAATAAAATTAAAGAGAAAATCAAAGAATTAATAAAAAGAAAAAACAAAAAGGAAGAGGAAACTCTAGAAAAAAGAGAAGAAAATTTTCCGTCACTTGAACCTTTTTCGATTCATGATTGGGATAAAGACTTCAAGATAATTGCATTAGAAAATCAAGCTAAACAACTTGCAAGAGAATACAATGCATTAAAGGCCATTCATGATTATTCCGAAAAACTGAATGAACTTAAAGAACATATGCAAGAAGAAAATGAAGCATCTTTAGAGATGCAGAAGCAAAGTGAAATAAACGACGAAAATCTTGGTTTTGAAATAGAAGATAATGAAATAGCTGAAAATATTGAAATGTTTTCCCAGGAATCAAAAGCGTTAAGCGAAGGCGAAAATTTGAACTCAGATGAAGTTGGCGACCTTGAAGTTAATGAAGAATTAAACTTAAGTTCTGATTTAGGCACTAACGATACGAACGTTGAAATCAATTCAGGGATTGAAAGTGAAGTTTCTTCTGAACTAGGATTAAGCGATACTAGTTTTGATTTCGGAAGTTCTACTGATTTAGGCACAAGTTTAGGATCTGGAAATGGGTCAAGTTGTGGTAATATGGGAAGTGGTTCAAGCGGGTCTGGGGGATCAGGATCCGGAGGAAACTAGAAAGTTACAAAAATCTTTATAGTGTTAACTTTTTGAACTTAAGGTTAGAATTAAAAATTGGGGTAGAAGATGTCTTATTTAACTAAAAACATTCAACTTCTCTCAAAATCTTTGAAATCCTCTGTCGAAGACCTAATGAAAGAATCAGAAGAAAGGTTAAAGGAATCCCAAGAGTTCTATGAGCAATTCCTTAAAAATTTAATCAGATTTTTTGAAAAAAGAATATCTGATAAAACCATTGAATTTTGTAAAAAGTTTTTGGGGACCACGGAATTCGACTTTATAGCTGTTGATGGTACTTCTTTGAAAGATGCGGGAAATGGTTACGTTACATTTTTTGGTGGAGCTTTTGGAGTTAGAGGGAAGATAGAGTTGAGGAAAGACAAACTTTTAACAAAAGATTACCGCGATTATTTTGATGAGAACGTTTGCATGGTGGCTTATGTTCCAGTTCCTTATTCTGAGTTGATAAGAGTTGAAGGAAAGGAGGGCGAAGTTGAAGGCACTTTGGATGATGAATATAGAATAGACCTTTCAAACATTCATAATAAAGTTATGCAGCTAGCGGAAATTTATCTTGCATATAGAGAAGTTGTCAGAAATTCAAACTTAAAACTACTTCTTCTGGATTTATCCTTAAGCGGTACACAAGCTTCAGTTTCGCATTCTACTGAAATTTTTTCTAGAAAAGTTAAGATGAAAGGAGTAAAACTGTCATCTGGATCTAAACTCAGGTCATCTGATTTCTTAGTTGTTAGTTCTCATCCTAAAAATCAGATTCTTGACGTCCCATCAGATCGTAAGTATACTTTAATTTATCGTATCATTGGGGTTCTTGAAGACAACCAAAATGGCATAAGCTTGGATGAACTGAAAAAGAAAATTGAATGGCCTGAACCTGAAATTGAAGAAATTCTTAAGAAGATGGAAGAAAAGTATAAGACAATAATTCGAGAAAACGGTAAGATTAAACTTACAAACCCAAATAGTTGGTCTGATTGTATTAAGTTATTCGAGGAACAATGTGAAAGAATATTCATCAAAAAAGATCCGAGATCGCTTAGAATAGAAAAGGACGGAAAACTTGTTTGGTTGAGTTCTTTCGACGTAGATTTTTTGATCTCTATAGGTTTAAGAAGATTGATTGAACTAGCCTGGGAAAGGAAAATCCTCGTAATCGGGATATGCAAAGATACTTCAGCTTCTTACTTGATAAATAACTACATTCCGATTTTAGCTCTTTACAAAGTTTATGATGTTGACATTTCTATAATTCCGAAAATCCTTTGGACTGATAGATTGTTACTAGAAAGGTTATCTCAAACTGTTGATGAAATAAAAGCTCCCTGGTCAACTGTAGAGTACGATTCTTGTTTTATGACATTACACTTTGAAAGAACAGCGGAAGGCAAACCAAAGTTTGAAGGAGATAAACCTGTTATAAAGGGGGTTAAAGGATATATAGTATCTCCAGAAAGGGTTTTCTTAAAGAGTAATGTCCAACTCTTCTGTAATCCAAAGAAAAACGTGGAAAGTCACGTTTTTGTGGTGGAACGATTATTTTATCCAGAATATGACTGGCCTTCTAACGAAAAAATTGAAATTTATGCAGGAAAAGCTGGTCTTGTTACGACAAGAATTTTCAAAGACAACAATGTTGAAAACCCAGTTCAAGATTTGATAATGACGTTACTCTTTCACCTCTGTAGAAACGCGATACCTGAATCTTTAGGGTATCCTGATCCTTTGTTTAAAGCTGATAAAATTGCAAAACAATATTTGAAGATGGTGAGGAAAATTATAGATAGTGGACAAGCTTTACAATTGCTTGATCCGTTATTAAGAAGTTTTAGAAAGGTAAGAAGTGAATATGAAAGAATGAGGAGTGAGGCAAATGAGTGAGGAAAGTTTTGTTAAAGGTATAGAAGGAACTTTAGTTTCGCTCGAACCAGTTCAAGACGGATATCAGGCTAGAATCTTTTTTCCATACTTCAAAGAACTAATGGAAAAAGTAAGAGAAGGGGATTTAGTTTGCATTGAGAACTTTTTGAGTGGAGAAGAAACGAAAAGATACACTCTTCTTGAAGTAACTCGAGTTATGCCTAAACATTATGGTTTAGAAACTACAGGAAAAGGAGGATATCCAAGTTTTACTTTTGAAGCTGCAAAGCATGCCAGTGAGGACTGGACAACCCAGATTAGGGAAAACATTTACCAAGAAACCTATATCGAATGCTTAGCTGCGCCAGTCGGTTATGATGTTCTAGTGGACAACCAAAATAACTTAGCCTTCCAAAAAGTTATAAACAAACCAATGCCTGGAAAAGCTGTTTTCATTTTAAATCCGAAAATAATAGAGAAAATGTATTCTCAAGGTCTAGGAGAAGAGTCTGTTGGAGTAATAGGTAGGCTTTTCAGAGATCCGAGCGTTCCAATTAGAATAAGGTACGATCGATTAATCAAGTACCATTTTGGAATTTTTGGCTATACGGGTTGTGGAAAAAGTAACTTAGTCGCTACAATAATACATCAAATTCTAGAGAATGATAAAAAAGCTAAAGTTGTTATATTCGATGTTTCTGGAGAATATCCGGGTTTCTTGATCGATAAGCTAATCAACGAAGATTCAAGAATAGTTTTCATAGACGAGGAAGAGTTTACAAAAGATCCTCATGAGTTAACTTACAGAATTGTTATTCCATTAGCTCTAGAGAAACTTAGAAACAAGTACCAAGAACATCTTAAGACTCTTGTAGATAATAAAAGAGTTAAGCTTTTATCAGGAATAGCTCCTCCAAAATTTGCAATACTTTTTGAGAGTCTAAGAACGAGATTGGAGAAAGCCGGCGCAGCTGCTCAAAATGCCTTGGATGTAATGGAAATGGAATTTAGAGAATACTTTGACAAAGATGTAACCCCAGAGCTAATAAAAGAAGTAGAAGAAAGACTTGATAAACTGATTAAATCGAGAGAAGATGTTTTCACAAGATATGCAGAACAAGCTCCTTCTACTTTTAGAATTCTTTTGGCCAAATGTAAACAAAGTCAAGAAATTGAAGGGAAAAAGTATACACGTGAAGATCTTATTTCCCTACAAGATTTAACAAACTCGCTTTTGGATGAAAAAGGACCGAGACTTGTTATAATAAGTTCAGCTAACGTCGAAAATGCAAGAGAATTTTCATTTGATCTTCTAAGTCAAATGTTGTACCTTAGAAAAAGGAATCCTTCGATTAGTACTTTTCCAATACTTTTTGTTTTTGATGAAGCTCATGAATTTATTCCAAGAGAAACAAGGGATTCACCAGGTTCTGACCTGAGTTCAAGAGGTGTTGAGAACTTAGCTAGACAAGGTAGAAAATACAACATGGGTGTTTGTATAGCCTCTCAAAGAGTTAGATACCTTAATACTTCGATAATTGCGCAATTGCACTCCTACTTTGTAGGAACTTTGCCTTATAGTAGTGATCGTTCAGTTATAAGGGAATCATATAACGTAGATGAAAACATCCTCTTGCAAACGATTGAATTTGAAGCTGGTACTTGGTTATTAAACAGTACAGTAGCTACTGGAATGAAAAACATCCCCATAGTGATTCAAACGGACAATGCTGAAGAAAGGGTTCTAAAATTCTTAAAATCTAATGAAGGTGGGTAGATGCCACCTCCAGCTGTAAAAACAGTCAAGGATTTAATCTTTTGGCAATATGCTAAAATCATTTCAGAGTCAGCTGGATTTGGGAAAAGAAACTGGGGTTTTGTGATGAAAAAATTTAAACAATTAAAAGAAGGTGAAATATTTTGGGACGAAATAAGAGAATACGTTAAAGAAAAAGAAAAGAAAGATGAATGTATTTTCTGTGGAAAGAAAACAAACCTAACGGTTGATCATTTATTGCCTAGATGTTTTAATGGGCCAGATGATGAAAAGAATGTGATATTTGTTTGTAAAGAATGTAACTCTTCAAAGGGTTATAGGAGGCTTTATGAATTCTGGACTTTGAAGAAAGGATTAGAAGGAGCTAAATATGAAGTTCCTAGAATCGCGGAAGGGAAGTATCTTAAGTTTGCTTATGAGGTTTTAAAGAATAAATGTTTACTTGATCTAAGTATAAGTGAGATCAAAAAACAGATATGTCCAAAATGTGATGTGAAGAATTTATGCGTAAAAGAAAAATCTGTTGGAAAACTTTCCCCACTTTGTTTAGATGGTATTTTAACTTTATGCTTTAAAATGGGATAACTATGTCCCTTGTAATCGTAAACGGTGAAAAGTACGAACTTTGGATTCCAGAGACAGAAGAGGAACTTGAGAAGACTGTGAAAGACCATTTAAAGGAAATTTTCGGCGAAAATTCAGAATTTTTTGATATAAAAAAGAAAATAATGTCAGAAAGTGGAGTGGGTTCCATACCAGATGGCTATCTTATACATTTTAACGATGAACCATCATGGTTTATCGTTGAAATTGAATTATCTAAACACGATCTTCATGATCACATAGTTAAACAAATTTCTAAGTTTATGAGTGGAATAAAAAATCCTGAAAGTCGCAAGAAAATAGTTGATTTAATTTATGAAGAAATACAAAGCGATACTGCAAGATACGAATCATTTAAGAAAAAGGTGAAGTCTAGAGAAATTCATAGTTTCTTAACAAGACTTTTCGAAAAAGAACCGTCCTTAATTATAATCATAGATGAAAAGACAAAAGAATTAGAAGAAATATGCAATTACGTCTTACGTTTGGAAACTATTGTGAGGGAATTTAAGACTTATGTTAAAAAAGATGGACAGATTAGTAAGCACTTACATCTCGTTGAACCTTTGACTGAGATTACTTCCCCTATAACTCCTGAGGTTTTTGCTGAAATAAGAGGCGTCATTAAAGCTACAATAGCTGGAAGACTAGTTACGCTTTCAAGGGACCAAATACTTAAAGCAACTACGGATCCAAACATAAAGAAGTTCAAATATAGAGATTGGGTTGTTGAAATAAAAGGCATTCATTACCCGGTAAAAGGATTAATTTCGCTAGCTACAGGCATTTCAGTCAACGAGTTTGGATCAGCTCAAGTTAGACCTATACTTGAAAAACTAGGTTTCAACGTTAAGAAAGTAAAATAACGGTGAAAAACGATGAAAAAGTGTCCTAGGCTTGTAAATCGCAGACCAGAACAAATAGCCTCTTTTCTTATTAGAAAATTCCAAAATGAAAAAGTCAAATATATCATTGATGAATTCGCGGGATGGGGATTTACCAAAGAAACTCTTCTTAAAAGTAAAAACGCGCTCTTTCAGTTTTTAGTATTAGTTTCATTTGATAGAAGACCATATTCACCATACGAACTTGTTTGGGATATTAATAATCCTACTTCAGTATTTTCAACTTTAAAAAGAAGCGGATTATTAGAGTTGAATAAGGTAAAATCTCTAAGTGAAGAGGAATTAAATAAAATTCTCAAAACTCTAACAGTAAAAAATCTTCATCTAAGTTATCTGGATTTGGCTAAAAGGATAAAAACAGCAAAAACAATGAAGGAAATATCTTCAAAAATAGAACAAGTCGCATTTCAGTTGAACAACATGAATTCTGCTTATGATGTGATGAGATTACATCAAATGCTTGACGATATCCATGGTATTGGACCCACAATAGCTTCTAAATTCATCATGTATACTGTAAGATGTATGGGCATTGGTAACATTGATCCATCAAATCTCGATCTTATTGCAAAACATCTTCAGAATGAATGGAGAAATAGTAAGTGGGTAAAACAGCTTGAGGAAATTGGTAAGTTAGAGGATGTTTATCAAAGATTAAAGGAGGATCCTTTTTCCTTCGATTACTTTTGGGATTTAGATAGATACTATTGTTCACAAGAAAAATGTGATGAATGCGAATTTTGAACGTGGGTATAAACATGGATTTTTACTTTGTTTGGACTCCCTGGGACGAAGAACCAGAAGACCGATATTTGTGGGAGATTTTTCCATGTTGCGATGGTATTCTTCTTTCAAAAGGTTACGTTACGCCCAAGCTTGAGGAAAGTATTGTTAAGCATGGAGGAATTCATAGTTTTTTAAGGTGGAAGGGACCTGTTATTGGAGATTCTGGAGCTTGGTTGTATAAGAATCAAGATGAACCACCTTATACTGTTAGAGAATTGCTGGAGTACTATGTGAGGTTGAAAATTCATGTAGGTGCGCATTTAGATCATGGCATTTTTAAAACAATCAACGTTGATGGAGTCAAAAGAGAATTAACCCTTGAAGAAAAGAAAAAGCGATGGCAAATTACTATTGACAACGCAAGAGAAACTATGGATTTGCTTCAGAAAGAGAAGTTTAACCATCTTAAGATTATAGGCGTAATTCAGGGTTGGGATTTAGAAAGTTATAGAAAAGCTGCTAGAGAGATTCTGAAAATGGGTTACGATTATGTTGGGATTGGGGGTATTGCTAGAAGACCGACTTCTCAACTTGTTAAAATAGTTGAGGTTGTTAACAAGGAAATTGACAAATTACCAACACAACGTAGAAATCAAATTAAAATTCATCTATTCGGTTTTGCAAGATTACATTTAATTCCTTTTCTGACGAAAAAGCGTGTTGTTTCTTTTGATACAGCTGCGCCTTTGAGACAAGCTTGGGAAAGTGGTGAACATAACTATCATTTTGCTAATCCTTGGAGGTCTTATACCGCAATAAGAATCAGGTTAACAAGAGTAAAGAAGGTCAGAAGAGGGTTAGAAAAACTAGAAAAGGAAACTTTGGAAACGATGTATCGTTATGCGAGAAAGGAAGTTTCGATGGAGTATACGTTGAATAAGCTTTTGGATTATGAAAGGAAAATTTTGGAGGTTGATGGTGTTGAAAAGAGTAAGATAGATAAAATTTTATCTGTTTTAAGAAAGCGCTACGTTAAAACTTTGAAAGATAGACCTTGGGAAAAATGTGATTGTCCTGTTTGTAAAGAGGTAGGAGTTGATGTAATAATTTTTAGGGAAGGATGGAGAAACGGAAGTAGAGCTCATCATAACGTAAGGCAATTTTATTTAGAATTAAAAAAAATTAATAAAATATGAGCAAAATTAAAAATAAGGCGAATTTACTATGGAAAACTTGATCGATGAAATTTGTGCGCTGATTGAAAAATTAGAACTCAAGTCTGAGGATTTTGAGAAGAGGGATAGAACTCCAGGAGTTAAAGCACCCGCTCATGATAAAGTCGTAAATGCGATTCGTGATTTTTGGGAAGGAAAGTATCCATTTATTCAAGAGTACTCTGCACATGGAATCGATTACGTAGGAAGGAAACTGTCACAAGGTCCAATTGAATTAGCTGTTGAAGTGGATGAAGGATGGTGGAGAGCAAGAGATAGTGTAATGAAATTAGCCGATATACGTGCAAATTTGAAAGTTTGGATTAATATTTCCAACAAAGAGAATTCAGAAAAAGATTTTGACCGCGCTCTTAAAGATATTCAAACTATTCTTAAGATAAGAAATGAAACGAAGGAGACTTTTGGGAATTTCCTTGTTTTCTTAAAAACACCAAATCCAAAGGTCTTTAAGAAAATACGGATATTTTAACTGTATTAATTTTTGCTTTCAAAGTTTTTTAGTCCATCTATTAGCATCTCTTCTAGAATATTTTTCCATAACCTCATTGAATTTGGTCTCTAAATCAACTCCGTAATGATTTGCCAAACAAATTAAACTAAATAATACATCCGCCATTTCTAAACCGATGTCTTTTTCAGGTTCTGTTTCCTTTTTCTTTTTTATTTTCTCTCTTGCGTTAATTTCTCTGGCTAGTTCTCCAACTTCTTCTACTAGACTGGCTAACATCGATAAAGGAGGCCAGTAACCTTCTTCAAACTGATTTATCCACTCGTTAACAATTTTCTGGGCTTGTTTTATGGTTAACTCTTCCATAACATCGCCTAAATTTAGTCTTTAAAAAGAATGTAATTCTTCAATACTCTTATTTCTTTTTGTATAAACTCTTAATGGAGTATAAATAGTGATAGGTATAAATTTTTATTGGGTGTGCCTTATGCTCAAAAGGATTGAAAAAACTGAGCACGCATGCGGACCAATAAGCATTTGGAAAGGAAAAGTAAACGGCAAGGAATTTATTATTAAAGCGCCTCAGCTTTTTGCCACGTATTCAATGTGGGGCAATCAGTGGTTAAAATTACTTTTATTTTCTAATGATTGGTACAAAAGGATGAATTTGCTTATTAGTTGTTTTGACATACTTATGTCATCAAAGGAAAGAATACAAAAATCTCTAGAAATGGGAATAAGAAGATTCATGGCATGGCAAAGGGAAATGTATATTAAAAAAATTAAAGATTCTTTAAACAAAAAATTCGCAGCGTATCATGATTACCTGAAATACACTGAGGTTAAAACACCAGTCTTTAACTCAAACTTAATTATGTTGGATAGCGGTGGATTCAGTTTAGATTCACAAACCAATGTTTCAAAATTCCTTAATAAAGGTTTTTCGATTAAAAATCCCTCAAGTACCCAAAGAAATTTGTTGCAATTACAAGTCAAAATGAGACCGGACATAATCTTAACCTTAGATAGAGTTATTAGGGAACCAAACAAAATGTCCATGAAAGAAAAGAAAAGACGTATAACCTTCAACCTGGAATGCGTTAAAGCAGCCCTGGAAACTAAGGCAGAGTTAGTAGATAACGGAAGATTCGATTCGTTACTTTTTGCCGTTATTCATCCTTTCGGTCCGAAAATCAATCATTTGAACAATAAAGTAATTAACTGTTATTTAGAAAATTGTATTTCATACATAGGGAAATTGATCGATTTTGAAGAGGAAATAGGCGAGGAGTTTGACGGGTTCGCTGTGGGGTCCTTAATTCCTTTACCGTTAGAACTTGTAGTTCCAATAGGTGAAACTATCTTTAAACAACTTCGTTCTGAAAAAGGAAAAGATGTATTTTTGCATGGATTGGGGATTACAAACACAAAAATGAGACATTTGCTTCGCATAGGTTTCCAAACATTCGACACAAATATGCATGTTAAACTTGCAAAAAACAAACTTTATCTTTTAGAGAATGGAGGTAAAATAAAAATAGACGAGTTTAAAAGATTAAACTGCCATTGTCCCATATGTATAACTCACCCCATCTCTGAGTTGCGTGAGAGGAGAAGAGGTGTTACTGAGGTATCAACTGTGTTGCTATCACTCCATAATTTCTTCATTTATGAAAAAACTCTAATGAGTTCAGCATTATTACGTGATTAAAAATGCTCTCGGATGTTAAAAGGGAAAGTTCCTATAGGGAAGTGCGTAGGTTGGCTTATTTAAGGATGCTCTGTGACATAGTTTCGAAAGAGAGAGTTTATGAAATAAATGATTTAACTGAAGAGTTTTTAAAGAAAGCACAAAAATGGGAGAATGAGTTAAATTCTTACAAAAGATGCACGGGGCACTTTAAAGAACCATCAGTTGCCAGAAATCACATATTAGTTGCACATGGTTTGGGGTTGGTGAAAATTTCTGGGAATTATGTTGAATCAACATCATTTTCTGCTTTATTTGCAAGTCTTCCTATGAATGAAGAAAATCCTTTTAGCTTAACTCTTTATGAAAAACTTTCCTTTTTTGATTTACTATTCAAAAAAAAATTTGATACTTTAGCCAAGATTCTTCAATCGATTTACAAGTTAAGTGGTAATCGCTTTGACTACCACTTTTTACGAAAGCATAGTTTGGACGATCATACTGTTAAGTCGCATGTAGAATGGTTAATCGATCTAGATATAATTATACCTCACAAACCCAAGGAAGGAGATTTTGAACTAGCTAACATCAATCAATTCAAAAATGAAATTTCATCAGCAAAATCATATACTGAAAATTTACTGAAAGTTTATGCTCAATTTTTATTAAATAAGTCGGTTTTGAAAAGCGAAGCAGATGACAAAATCATAGCAGAATCTTTTGAAGCGTCTTTTGAGAAAACAAAAGTCTATTGTCAAAGTGAAATAGATAAAAAGGTGTTTTCTGCTTTACCCATCATCTACTATTGCCGGCTTCACTTAATAGTTAAATACGGGATATTTATAAATCTATTCGATTTAATAAAATACATGGAGAAAATACTTCCTCAAAAAAACATAGTGTTTCGTTGGGATCCGTCTTATGAAGGGGGTTTCATAAAATATGAAGGATAAAGAGTGGGAAATTTTAAAGGAATTTGGCTTTAAATTTGATCCATTTCCTAAAGAATCTCCAGAGAAAGTTGAACATTGGGCAGATCTTAATGAAGTATTGGAAAACATACTTCATTTCCAAAGAAGTGATTTATTGGCACCAACTCGCAGAATCTATGTTTATTGGGGGGAGCTCGGAACAGGCAAAACTTACGCCTGTCGATTCTTTTCAAATGAAAATATTCAACAAGAAATTTTAAGAGATATTATTGGGGAACAGGCAAAACTAAAAATACTAAGTGTTTCAGTTATCGCTTCAGAACCCTCACGAACTGGGGATTTGTGTATCTCTGTTTATAGACAGATATTAACCGGCCTTTTACCAAAAATGGAGGAAATAAATTTTAAGAAACTTATTGAGTTAACAAAGGAACTCAGGTTACCTCATGTTAGAGCTCTAACCACGCTTTCCAAGAATGTTTTAAAACAAAGAAGTTTAATTTCTGGGGGAAGTTACTTTGATTTGGTAGAGAATACCGAAGAATATAAGTTTCTAGAAAATCTAAAAAGTAAAAGATATGGTAGTATTGGAATTTCTGAAGCAGCCTTTATCATAGCGTATTTGATTAATTCATTACTAGTCTCATACAACCGCATAACTATATGGATAGATGAACTTGAAAAATTAAAAACAGCTACTTTTACAGAAAGGCGCTTATTTAGTGACTTCATAAGAAGAATATTCGATGAAAGTAAAGAAAGGTTAACCTTGATTCTAATATTCTCCTTAAGAACTTTTGAGGAGGTTGAAAAATTACTACTTCCGCCCGTGTGGAGTAGAGTTGGAGATTGCAAAATAGAGTTTAAATTAATTAGCAAGGTTGAAGATTTAATTCAATATTTTAATGAAAATGTTAAACATGCTGGAGTAACTCCGTCTTCAATTATAGAGAGGGAAGTTTTAGAGGAATTTATAAAAGACGTTTTAAGAAGGTACAAAGAAGGAATTTCGCTACGAGAGTTCAACGATGAAATATCAAAATTTTTATATTCAGCTTTTATCGTGTGGAAGAAATTCGGAAAAGGTGAAAAAATTAAGATCAACAAGGAATTATTTGGAAAAATAAAAGAAGATCGAGAATTGATAAAAAAACTAAGTTTGAAATTAAGAGGAATGAGCTCAAATGAACAGGTCTCGTACAGTAGTTTTACTTGATAATTCATTTTGGGATTTTATGATCAATGAACAAATAGACATAGGAATTTTAGAAGAGTATGTTGCAAACAATTTTGAAATTCAAAATTTAATAGTCACCGAGGAAGTATATCTTAAAGCTAGAGAAAGATCCTTTGGAGTTTACAAAGATGTCCTAAAAGAATTAAGAGAAAATTGGGAAAAACTTGTTTTCAGTTTTTTCTCTGACTTGGAAGCTTTTCATAAAGAATATGAAGATACTAAACAATTCATATGCAAGTTATTTAACTGTATGAATTGGGTAAAAGTTACAAAAACCAAAGAAGACTTAGATTTATTAGTGTCAACCGTCATTTTGAAAAACAAAGGAATACATCCCGTATTGGTCTCCAGCGATAAAGACATTATTTTTTGTAGTAACATTATTTTTTCATACATGGGTTTTGTATTAAGAATATTTTCTCCATTTGAATTTTTGGTTTATCTTGGTAAACTTGATTTTTTGGACGATATTAAAAAATATGCCAATTATTACAACCTCAATCTAAATTTAAAATGGTTAGAGACTGAAGCATCTTGCGATGAGTTAAGAACCGATATATATGAAGGGTTTCAAAAAGGGGTTTTATCCTCTCATTTTTCTCGAAGATTTTTAAAGAAATTACCGTAATCATCCGTGAGAAATCTTTTTTATTTAAACATTGCTCATACTTGACCTCACAGCATTCATTATTTGCATAAACGTTCTATACCTTCTTGAAGTTCGCTCAATATTTTGATAGGACTTCTGAAATTTCCATGAAGGATTTTAAAAGGTTTATTGGTTTATACGAAGTCGAGAATGGATTTTTCTTGAACTGTTGCTTTACTAACAATGCTACAAAGGTCTCCATACCCTTTGCTTTTGATTGCAATAAATCTTTCATCCCACAGATTTTTTAGAACTTCACGATACCGTTTTCCAGCTATCACAACAACCTTATCGTATTTCTCAAGGATTGGTTGCAATTTTTCCTCAACTTGAGGGCGTACCCTTTCAACATCTTCTTTCGTCTTCAAAACCATCTCATATCCTTCAATCACATCATCTGGATGAAGTAGACCATATTTTGCAGATATTATCACATAATCAAATCCCATCTTTTCACAATAATTTCTAATAGCTTTAAAGAGTCTTCCTTGATACATTTGCTTAGCTGGAACTTTAACGGAAGAGTCGTAACCAAGTTTTTCTTTTGTGCATTCTGTAATGACAAGTACTTTTTCACCTTTCTTAAGAGTTGCAAGTATATTTTCTTCTTCGCTTTGCTCTTTTGCGATAAATTTAGGCCAAAGTTCAGAGTTCTTGAGTACTTTGTAGAAGACGTAAGTATTATGAAACCCCCTTCTTCTATTTCGATTATTTCCTCTAAAAATTACAACTTCTATTCCTATACTTTTACATATTGGACAATCGCATGATTTCCATGGCTTTTCTTCCAAAGTTCTTCGGTAATAATTAATTAGCTCAGGTCTCCCTCCTATGGCCTTATTAAATTTTGATAGAACTTTAAGCACCGATTCCAAATCTATTTGGTCTTTATCATACATTCTCAATTTTTCAAGACATTCCTTCTCAAGCATTGCTAAGTTTTCAGAAGGTTTTTCAATTAATGTTGTTTCCCTTTCTTTAGATTGCCGACTCACGAAGGGTATCCTGATAGCTGCATAACCCTTGCCATCCAAACTCAAGTAATTCAATTGCGCGTCGGGCGAAGATAACCAAGCTTTCCTCAAGAAAGAGGCTGAATCAAATCCTACCTGAATACCCATTTCTTCAAGTTCCTTAAATTTGGGAAATAGTACGAATCTAGCTAGGCCAAAAAAGTGCAAATATTCAGGGAAAATTTTAGTCTCCTTAATTTTTTTGATAAGTTGGTTGAGCAATTCCAAAATAAAACTTGTTGGAGAGCGTACCAAACCCCCAAAACCAAAATGCCTTATTCCATGTTTAAGGTAATCTTCGTACATTTTTATGTAATCTTTGATCTCCCATCCTTGAACAGCTACAATCAATTGAAAATCTTTCCTGTAATTTTTTGACCATTCTTCGAATGCCTTTATCCCATTCTCGAATGTTAGACGCATCCTAAAATCTTTGTCCTTCTCAAATTGCGGAACAACAAGATGATCTACGGTAACGCCATAATTGAAACCTAGGTCTCTATAATATTTTAAAGTTTCAACGGGATCGTAAGGCGGAACTTTTTCTTCGACGTAACCGAAAGCTCCGCAATCTCCCATTATCTCAAAAGCTTGAGGCAATCGCAAAACTTTGTGGATGCCTTCTTTGAGTGCCCATTCATACTTTTTCTTATTTTCCATAATTATAATTCTAGAGATGAGAACTCCGTCTAATGGGACATTGTTGATTCCAAAAATATCCCATATATAGAAATCGTTCCTTATCGGATCCTTCTCATGCTCTGGGGAATGAGAATCGTTAATAAAGTCGTACTTTGGATCAACACGATCGTCCCATTCAGGGATAAAATATTTCATCGTTCTCACACTAAAATTATTTTGACTTAAGATAAATAATCATCTATTTTCCGGATACTCGGGAGATCCTTATTTAATTTTTGAAAGGTTACCCACGCGTTTCTCAGTCTTGGAGATAGGCTCAGTCGTCGTTCAAATATCTCACCAAAAAATCTGTTCTTCAATGCATTATTGATTAGTTTAACATAAGAAGTTAATACATACAAATTATGAAGTGATAATAAACCTACAGCTTTACTAGTATTTTGAATGAAATCCTCCGCACTGTATTTTTTGCAAATAGGGCAATTACATGGTAGTTCATCTAATATATATCTTTTCTCAGTTTTAACGTTCAGACCTAAGCAAATTCTTTGACCAGTTTGAGGTAGAATATAGTGTCTGTATTTTGCATAGGTCAGATATGTTGTGCTATCAAAAGAATCTACTCCTAAAAGTCCTGCCATAAATATTCCGTCAATGCCACTAAAACCAAAGCAATGTATTTTTTTATCGTCATGGAGTTTCTTTAAATAAGACTTTACGCTACAAATAATTTCTACTATTTTACTATAGTTACTCCTTATTGGAACAAGAGATCCTATTGCTAAACCATCGAATTCGTGATTTGATAATTTACTTGTAATAATTTTTGCGCTTCTGAAATCCCAGGCATGAATTGAGGCATACAACTTCAAATCATCATTTCTTTTAGCTTTTAGCATTAATATGGCGTTATCAATTGTTTTTTGGACTCTTCTTAGTTTCTCATGATATGACATTGAAGGAGATAGAGGGTAATCGAGAGTGGATGCAATGTTTACATCACTATTTTCCTGAAATCGCAAAATCTCAACGGGATCAAACATAAGTTTTTTCCTTAGAATAGTAAAACCACCGCTGTCAAGGAATATCACAACATTTTTATCCGCATTCATGAATTCTCTGAGATTTTGGTTACGTTCTTTAGCATATATAGCACTTACCAGAACTCTATTTAGAATACCCTCTTTCCAAAATTTAGCATACGAATATTCACCACCTCGTGTAGCCCATTTTGCAAAAAAGCTTATTTTCTCTTTCATAGACTTAGTCCATTTTTCTGGATATAATAATTAAATATAGAGTTACTTATAAATATTTAACTACTCGGATTTAGTCATATGAATAAAATAAAGTCCAAAAATGAGGAACTCATCTCGGTTCTTAGAATGAAAAATTCCTATGAAATTCTAAAAGAATTGGAGAGTGGTTGTAAGCGATTCAAAGACTTAAAAAGAAAGTTTACACATTCAACACTAGCCAAGCGGTTATCTGATTTAGAAAAATATAATCTTATTATCAGAAAAGTTGATGAGAAACGGAAACCTCCTGTTGTAGAATACGAATTGACTGAAAAGGGAAGAAAAATCTTAGATTTCTTCAAGAAAATTGTTGAAGAAAAAGAGGTTTAGCAAATAGACTTAGTCCATTTTTCTTGAGTAACAAACATTATATCGTGACAAGACCTTAAAAAATATGAAAGGAGCGCTAGCAAAAGAGCAAAGTAAAGCTGTCCTCGTTGGCAACATCTGTCAAACAATTGTCAAAGCTGTCCTCGAATTGAATGTCAAAAAAGGTACAATTAGCAATCTCGAAAGTGAAGAACCTGTGGTAGAGGTTGAGAGTGTAGAAAATAAAGAAGATGAGGAAGAAGCATTTTCAGGGAATTTCATTCTTGATTTTTCATTTATAAGAGAATTGGATAAAAAACTTATATGCCTTTGGGTTTCACATCGTGCGAAATCGGATAATTCACATACGTACTTTTGGGGTCTTGTCGATGAAGTGCGCCAAGTGCGCAAAAGAGATCCTAATTCTCTATGTATATTTGTAATCTTGGGTAACAAGAGGGGATGGAAAGATTGGATATTTCCCGCATCCCTCCTCTTCTTTGACTATACATTTTTTATAGGAGACCTGCGTGGTGACAATATACTAAACTTTACATTTACGAATTCTAAAAATATTGAAGATTGTGCGAAGAAAAGACTTATCGTATCTGAAACCGAAGATATTGATGCGATAGTTCAGGATATGCTAAATAAAGGTTTATCTCCTGATTCTATTAAAGAAATTGCACGCAAAGCGTTGAATGGGGCGGAGATTAACGGAGAGAATGAATCTTATTACTCTCGTATACTAAAAATTTATAATAGTTTGAAGAAAAATCTCTCTATTCAAGAGTTTAAGAATAATGAGTTCGTAACTCAATTTTACAGCGAAATACAAAAACTATCAAGGCCACTCGATTCTGCCAGAGAAATTTCAACTATGGTTCATAAAACAGGAATACTGGAAGCTACTGCTTATCTCTACGTTTTGCTTTTTAGAAGCGTTAAAAGAAGCGAAATAATTGAGGTTCTAAGAAAGTTTTATGACGACGAAAACCTTGCAAAGACGGCTTGCGATTCTCTTGTCTGCAGACGAATTCTCCTTGATAAAAACTCTTTCCTTGAAGTAAATCCGGAAATTATCGCAGTACTTGTAAAAAATATTGAAAACATGAAAGGCACTCAATGTACCAGAGATGATCTAATTGTGGAGTTCGCTTACAAACCAATCCTACCTAAATTAAGTAAGGCTCAGCTTCAGGTATTGCAAAAAGTTAAGGACGTTCATTTACTGTCAGATGGTATTGACAAAATATTAGATACTATTTATGGACAAATTCAAGAAAGTAATGGCAAATTTGGCGAATATGATTTGAAAGTTTCTAAACCTACACTTAGAGCCCTTTATAACATTTTAAAGAATAGAAAGAGCCTTATAAAGAGGAGAGAGAAAATACTATCTGATCTCCTCTCAGTTTTAAGTAAAAATAAGTTAATTTCGGAAGATTCGGGTAGAATCCAAGTCAAAGTGAGTATTGAGGTTGATCAAGATTGGTATTTATTTCTTCACAATTTAACTACGAGAACGGATCTTTTTGATCCTTATGTCTTATTTTTAAATAAGGAGTATCGAGAGGGGTCTGTTGCTAATGCTTGGAGTGAATTAATGCAAGTATGGGGGACAGACAAATTGATGGAAGTGATTGAAAAAGCTGATGAAAATGGGATTAGAATATTTTTTGAAGTCGCCATTTGCGCTGTGGGTGAAAGTTCTACGACTGTCAGAAACATTACAGAAACCGCTGTTGCTAGTACCGGTATTTGGGCCTTTTTAAGGGGTGATAGAAATTTATCAACTTCAGTTAAGGAATCTATAAGTAGGTTTTTAAATGAACGTAGGGTTCTCTATCATAACTGGGAAACAATATCCGAAGAAATTCTTAAAAAAAGAATTCAGCAAATTAAGAGAAATTCAAGAATCAATGTGTTAGAAGAGATTGTGTTTGCCGGACTCTCTCAAGCAAAACTCATCTTCTTAGGAACTCCAGAAAAACAGGGCGATGTATATTTGCGGAGTATGTTAAACGAAGTTGGTCTCAAGTGTTCTATATCCTCTTCTAATGGTTCAAGAGTTGAAAAAAGAGGAGAGGATTTCGTTGTTCCAACAGAACGTGGTACCTGCATTGCAATCCAATGTCGAGCATCCCCGCAATCATACGAAGCTAGAAGAATGGCAGGCCACTCACTACAGTTTTATGTAGAGTGGAAAAACGATAGATGGGTATTACGAGGGAATTTAGTCCACGTAGCGATAGTAGATGGGAATTGGAAAAAAGAATGGGTCGAGAATTTGCTTGACGCGGGTTATGACAAAGTTTTTTCTGCTGACGAAATTAACCAACTTTTAGAATATTTAAAATCCAGTGGTGCAATGAAATTATCAACTCATGCATACTTTGAAAAATTGTATGAGTTGCAATCATATTTTTTAACAAAAGAATGGACCCCTAGTGAGATTCTTGAACAAATAAACAAACTGAAAAGTATTATGCAGTAAAAGCATATATTATCCGTTATTTCTCAACCCTTAGCATTCTTTTATACCAAACAAACCAGGGATTGTCAATAAAACCAATTATATTTTTTGAAACTATTTGTCCAATTATTAATGGGATTACTGGCATCACCCCATAGAAGGCCAAGGTAACGAATATTACTGAATCTAAGGTGAGATCAATTATGTCCGAAACAGAAGACCTAAGCCAAACATAAGGATTTAGAGAAGTATCAAGTTTAAACTTGTTCTCTTTATCCAAGAATTTTTGCTTTAATTTGGCAAAAACTAAAGCATCCAAGTTTGAGCAAATTAGGAAGGCTATCCAACTTGCAGCCGTTATTCTGATGCTTAATCCAAATAGGTTTTGCCAAGCTTCCTCAAATTTGAAGAATGGCGCTGGGCTTAAAGTATTAACCATAGCGATAAAAATAACCAAAAGAATTTGCGTTATGAAAGCTATAAAAATCGCTAAGTGAGTTTTCTTTCTACCATAAACTTCGTTTATCATATCTATTGCTTGCGCGATAAATGGATAGATAAAAACAGCAGTTGGAGCATAGAACTGATAAAAACCTAGGTCAAAGTTTATAGCTCTACTTGCAAGTATTTGCGAAGCCCCGAGATAAATTGTGTAAAAAGAAGTTAAAGCTGCAAATCCCCATTCTTTATACTTTTTAACAATGTAAGCACTAACATAAGTTACAATTGTTAAGCTAATGACCCAATACAACCAAACTAACATATCCCATTACCTCTTAAAAACTCTTCAAACTTTTTCCAAACTTTAGGATGACAATAAACTTCAGAAGTGTTATTATCGTAAGAAACTTCAATCTTAGGGTCTTCGTTCAAAACGAAATGGTCAACATGATCCTTAATTAATCCAGCCTCGAATGAACTTGGAACAAAGAATGCATAAACTTCTTCAAAGTTTTCCCGATTCCTTTCAAAAAATCTGTTGATAACCGATTCTAACTTCACAAAAACTTTCTTTTCAACCTTCTTATCCCATTTATAACCAAAATTCTCAATCCAAGGAAAGAATGGGCAATCATAAATTAAGTTGTAACCTTTCCATTGAAAACTCCAATATTCTTCTGGTTCTAGGGCTAATGGAACTGAAACTGTGATAAATTTAGTATCCTTGACTTTTTTCCTCAACTCATTGATTCTTCTGTAAAATTCGTCATGTGGAGGGCAATAAGGTTTGTAGAAAGAGCATGGAATCAAAATCAAATTCTTTACTTTTTGAATCTTGTATTCTTTTGAAATAAACTCCAACCAATCCTTTACAGGTGTTTCATCAATTTTTTTCAAAACCTGTTTTGGATCTGGGAGAAAAAGTTCTGGATTAAGCCTTGGATTCAATTTCATCGAATATTCAAGCGTAATCTTCATCCTTTCACCCTACCAGATAAAAGGTCTTCGTAAACCCTTCTCATGTGAAAAATAGCTTCTGCAACTTTCTCATCCAAACCACAACGACAAGAACCACATTTAGGACACTTAATCCAACCACACTTCGGGCAAAGTTGACCTTCGTTAACGTAGAATTTCTCTCCACAACTAAAACAGTAAACCCAGGGATTTGTGAAAAAGCTAAGGAAATTCTCTAGGACTCCTGCAATAGTAAGATGCTTTTCCTCACATTTTTTTCTAGCTTTATTCAAAATTTCAGCATCAATGGTTGTTGTTAATTTCTCTTTAGGATCGTATTTTGCCTTCTTCATACGTATAAATATGTGCTAATAAGTATTTAAAACTTGTGATGTCGTTAAAATTGCAAAAAAGTTAAGTTAAAGCTAATTTTATTTCCTCTTCAATCTCTTTGGCCAGACTTTCCAAATCTGAAGGTAATGCTTTCCTATGTTCAGGGTAAAGGATGTTTAAGTTTGTTTGATGAGGCCAGTCTTCAATTTCAAACTTTAACCTTATTTGATCAATTTTTCCCTTTTCTATAAAAACAACAATCCTATCAATCCTTTTTATCTTCGTTTCCTTTTTCTCAAAAACGTATGGTATATTAACTTCTTTGTTTATCATTTTAGAGAAAGCTGTTTGCTGAGGACCTTTTTTAGCATACTTGTAAGCTTGGTAGGGCACAACTGAAGATCCAACTTCTTGATAACCAAGATCCTCCATTTTCCTTTTGAAGTTCTCCCAATTTTTAATTGTGTAACCTTCTATACTATTCATTAAATACCCTCTTTAATTTCTCCTCTTCAAGGTTAAAATGTTTTATCGGCATGAATATCTCTTTTTTCCTAAATTTTTAATATTAACAACTTTTACTATTTTTAACGGGATAAATCATGGACGAAATTGGGCTTAAGAATATTTTCGGGACTTACAGGTTGCCACCAGAAATTCAGGACTTAATTAATCAAGCCTCGTTAGCGCCGGGCGGTGAAGTTTTCAGAGATTATTTTGAAGATGGTGTAAAAGAACTTCCAAATGAATGTGAAAAGTTTCTTAAAGAGGAACTGGATCTTGTTATCAAAGATTATAAAGAGGTTCTTGGAGAACCTGAAAAAGCTAGAAGAATAGAGTCTGCAAAACTTAAAGGAATTTTCGAAGGATGGAAAGAATATTTTAGAGAGAATCCAACACATGGAGAATATGCAGGTAAAATCTGTGGTTGTTTTGTGCGATTAGGAAAATTGAAAGAAATGAAGGAACTGTTGAAATTTATACAAGAAGTTAATGAAGGCAGATTTGAATGGGATGTATAAAGAAGTTATTTAATCATCTTGTCGTTTATGCTTTTATTTTAAAAAGCGATGATACCATTAGAAACTATTTGATAATCTCAGATTTGTTTGGCATGTAATTAACCATAGTTTAATATCTTCCTATCAATTTCTCTTTTCAACCATTTAATCAAATCTTTTTCTTTCACGTAAATTTTGCTCCATTCATCATATTGTTGGCCGTACAAGCAATTTCTCTTTCTTTTCTTGATTTTCTCCTTATAAGGAATTCCCAGGTCTTCCAGAAGGTCTTTTGCTATTTCTGTTGGGATGTCATAACGCCAAAACTCATATATTAAAACCATATAACCACTTTTCATCTAGTTTTAGAATCTTGGTCTCGTTTTACGTTGTAATTTATAAAAATGTCAAATATTCCTTCGCTTCCAGTAGGGTAAAGGTCTATCGAAACTTTGTCATTCTTGTAAATTTCCTCTCTGAAACTTACTGGAACAACTTCTAATTTTCCGTAAACTTTTTCGTAAGCTTCTATAACTCCCATGGCAAATGAGGTAAAATCTATGCGTTTTGGCTGAATACTAACAAGTTTAAGCTCGTTTATGTAAATGCTAATAACTGAAAACTCCTTTTCCAAATCAAGTTCTAGTGAAATTTTATTTGGCCTAGCTCTTGCAAACATGTAAACAAGATTTTTCACGATTTCTTTATTTTCTTCCATTTTCCACCTCCTTGTTCAACCTTTTCTTTAACTCATTTAGCACATCATCGCCAAGCTCTTCGATTAATTTGACAGCATCATAATCAGTTACTATTCTTCTTTCAGGGAAAAGCTGTGTTAGCAAGTTTAGAATATCTTCGCTAAAAATTATGTTACGATACCATTTTGGGTTGTTATAATCAACTTCAGCTTTAACTTTCTCAACTAAGATTGCAGCTAGAAAAGCATCTTCTCCTTTAACGTAAAGGTCATAGTTTTGGCAGAAAACGTTTGATGTTCTTGTAAAAACTCTTGCATATTTTATGCCAAACTCGTCAATACCTTCCCTTATCCTTTTGTCAAACTTCTTAAGCATCTTCTCGCTTTCATGATAAGCCAAAATTTCAGCTGAGTTGATCAAAACATACTTTCCACTTTCAAGCTCGTAATA
>Ga0123519_10001326_pt1 | contig 42531 bp, 66 predicted proteins | sample YelNatPaOPRAMG02_FD_87396 | JGI IMG/M metagenome (GOLD analysis project Ga0123519, IMG submission 87396) | Hot spring microbial communities from Yellowstone National Park - Yellowstone National Park OP-RAMG-02 (version 2) | ecosystem: Environmental > Aquatic > Thermal springs > Hot (42-90C) ...
ATCCCAACCATAACATTTATCAAGAGAACCACAGGTATTAAAAAATCTCCTAGACTCATTATTTTCCACCTCCAATACATACCTCACGGCTTTCCGGGCCGCTTCGTCCAGAGTTCTTCCGCCAAACTTCTTCTTGATCTCCCCTGCCCGCAGGAGCACCACCATCGCCTCGCCCGTCCGACAGGCGAACTCCACCTGATAACCGGCGCGGTCGAGACGGGAAAGCCATGCCAAAATCCTTCCGGCCATACAAGGCTCACCACAACCCCAGCATCCTTGCCGTTTCGATCATCTGCCTTAACTCACGCCACAATTTGACGAAGCGCCGGAACATGGTAATCATCTCCTACGAGAAATTATCGGGATATTCCCTCCTGATGGCGGTTATTTTTTGTCCCTCCTTTCCCTTGTGCCATCCGTCGCTGTAACCGGCCTCGTATCCGGCCTTAAACATTACAACCGACCAAGCTATGATCATCACCGCGATTATGCCGTAGTGAATCAGCATCACTTCTTCCTCCCTTCATACTGCATCGTATCCCGCCAGACCTTGAGGTTCCAGTCTTGATCAAACGTCCAGGCCGGGCAGTTCGCCACGCCCTTCGGCGGGCTGGCGAATGCGGCGCATTTGCCCTTCGGATCTTTTCTCGCGCAGGTGCGGCAGGTGCGGTCAACCTCAATCATGACGGCCAACATCTGTTTTAGTTGATCCACCGGGACGAGAAGGCGTCTGCCGAGCCGGACGGTGGGAATGACCTTCTGACGAACCAACCGATAACCGGTCTTATTGCTGACTGACAAAGCCCGGAAGGCTGTCAACACAGGGATTAAAATTGGTTCTATTTTCGTGGTATTTAATGTCCTTTTCGTGGTACCATGTGGAATCTTGTTCCCCATAAGAAGTGACCTCCCTGCTTGACAGCTTACCGTTCCTCGAGAGGAGAGGGGGCCGGAAGAAATATCAGCCCCCTCCGGACAACGACCTTACTCTCCCAGCGCCAGATTACCTTTCATTTCCAGTCCCGTCCAATCCACTCCTGTCCAGTCCTCTAACCACTCCGATCATTTCCGCTCTGTTACTTTCCTGTCCTATCCCCTCCAGTCCACTAACCCTTCGCCATCACCTTCTTTCCATCACCGCCTCCGGCCATCTCGCCGGCGGCAGCTTGCCTCGCTCGTACCGTCCGCATTCCACCACCTTGTAGGCCGGCCCGGTGCCCGATAGCCGTGTCGTGACCACGTGACAGCCGGCCAGCGCGATACCCTCCTCCACCGTATTGGCTCCCAGGTATGGGCAGTCGGTCGCGATGGCGTGGCGGCAGGTGTCGCACAGCGTGCCCAGCTCGTAGAACCGGGACCGGTCCACCTCGGTGACGACCGGGGTCTCCGGGTCCGTGGAGGGGTCCGCCTTTCCCCGGCGGGAAAGGAGTCGTAACTCCGCCTGCGGCACCTTGCGGCCATGCTTGGTTCCGTCAAACCGAACCACAGCCCAGGCACCATCCTTCGCCGCAACCTGCACAGTGCCGTATTTCCCGGTGGATATGTGGAACACCCGTTCATTTCGCTGGCAGGTTATCATCTCGCCTTACTCCCCTTGTCCGACGGTATGATTTTTTCAACGCTGCCATACACGGTGTATCGCAGCCACTATCTGCTACACGGATTACCACCTCCACACGCGGCGGTGTGCCATACCGTTTGCGTATCACCGCATCCGTCACGCGGGAATCATTGGTCCAAAATAGCCCTTCCAGGGCATCGGTCAAGGACTTGGCAAGATTGTCCCAATCCGGCTTGCGGTCTGGTAGCATATCGGCCTTACGTCGGCTTTGCGGTCGCGGCAGGTAGAATACGGCCTCAATCGCCAGCGGACAGTCCAGCGGTTCCGCAGGCAAATATGGCATCGCCTGGGCGGCGATGTTTTCCTCCCACCGGACAGTGCGCGGTGGCGTGAAGCTGCTGATTTGGCCATTCGGACGCCTGACCGTCCGGGCCCTTGCCTTTGGCACGGGCAGACCGTATACCGTGAACCTGATCTCGTCCATCTGCTGTTTCTCTCCTCACCGATTGCCCGGCTTCCCCGCCGGCGGCTCCTCCAACGTCCAGTCCGGGGCCACTGGGTACTTCTCGGGCCTGTCTCTTCCCGCGGCGCAACGGCAGCGGTAGACGTACTGGTACACCTCGTGCCGGAACTCGTCCCGCCCGGAGCGGCCCGCGATCACGATGCCATTGATACACCGGCCACAGCCCCTATTGTGCCGTACCGATGGTGATATGCCGCCTGGGTTCATCTCGGCCAGAACTTTGGCCCGGATATGGCTGATCAGGGGCCAGGAGCGGGAGTCTTGCTCCCGCATCACGGCACGCACGGCGTCCATGGCCGCGTCCGCCGGCAGATCCCCTATCTGGTCCCACCACGCGGCCCGTGTCGCGTCGGTCGGACGCAGCCCATAGATGGCCGCGATGTAGCTCACAATGCCATCGCTCTCATCGTGCGTCATGGATCAGCACCTCGTTTTCGGTTTTTGGCCCTCTCAAGCAGCTCCGTGAAGTCCGGAGCAGCAACCGGGGTTGGATCTCTAGCCCGTGCCTCGGCCTCGGCCTGCGGCCTGGTCCTGATCCCCGCGGCGTGCCAGCGCCGGAGGATGCCCTCGATGTAGTCCACCCGGCGCTTGCCCCGGTCGGCGGCGAGCTCGCAGGCATACACGATGGCTCCCATGTCCATGCCGCGGCCAAGCCATGCGGCCACCCTTTCCACCTGGTGGGCCGGCGGACAGAGGATGCCGGCCATGGATTCAAGTGCGTGATGGATGTTCATGGCGGGGTCTGGGGCAGGCGGCTCAACGGGGTCGGTGAGATGGTCGGGCGGCATGGCCGGGTCGGTGAGCACGGCCGGCATGGCGGTCGACTCTGCCAGTTGGTCCGTGGCCGGTTGGTTGGCGGGTTGGCGGGTTGGCGGGTTGGCGGGTTGACCGATTAACCGGTCGCCGCCGCCGGACGCCGCCGGTTGGTCCTCGCGTGCGTGCGCGCGTCCGGTTCCGGTATCCGTTTCGTTTCGTTTCGTTTCGTTTCGTTTCGTAGCTATGTCACGCGACGCGCTCGCAGTGCGCTCGTGATCATCACGTGATGCGCTCGCGGTGTCTCCCTTCCGCCGCGCTCTCCACTCCCGATTCCGCGCGGCGTTTTTCTCCCGCCGCTCGATGAGCACCCCGGCGTACTCGTCCCAGTCGTGGACATGCAGGCCGCCGTCCTCGTCGTGCTCCAGGAAGCCCGCTGAACCGCCGGGGCCGCAGTCCACAAGGGCCTTGACAAACACCTCTGGGTCGCCGTCCCATGCCCCGGCATCGGCTATATCCTCGACGGAGTAACGGCTGAGGTCTCCGTCCTGGGCGAAGTCCAGGCACCAACACCAGAGGTGACAGAGATGGCCAACGGCGGCTACCTCCGACACGTCTAGGAGCCGCGCCAACCGTTTGGTCTTGGGGTGATGTCTCAGGGTTTGGTCAATCCTGATCCAAGCCACTATGTAGCCCTCGCTTTCTGCTGCCTATACAACCCTTTCGCTAGAAGCAGCGAAATTTCAAGTTCGCCTCTCCCGCGCCGCGATCTTCCTGTCCTTTTGCAGGCGACTCCAACCTTTCATAAAACGAGCAATATCCGGCTTCTTTCCTGGCGGCAGTTTGTTGCTATAGGCCAGCAGATCGCGGAAAAACTGCCGCACTATCTCGCACTCCTGCGGCGACATTGCCTGCTCCATGCGGCACCCACCGGTCAGTAGGAATCTGATTTTTCGGCCCCTACTGTCTCGGGGAGCCGTGATCTTGGGGTGTTGCGTGGGAAGCCCGCGATACCGCCGCCACTGCCAGATCGCTGAAGGAACCACGCCCATGGCGGCGGCAATCCGCGTGTCGCTCAGCCCGGCGTGGTACAGCTCCAGCCGCCGGGTTTCCTCCGCAGGCGGTAGCAGACACTTTCCCGCCGGCGATTTGCGGTTCATTGTTCACACCTCCTAAACCGGGAACTCCTGTTACCTTGTCCGTTCATCCGTCTTGGCGACGGCATCCACGATGTCGTCGCCGCTCCAGGGCGTCTTTCTTCTGGCCCAGCAAACCCCCAGCATCAACCGGCCGAAGTAAACCTCCCTAACCCGCAACTTCGCGAGTTCCCGCCGGTTGAACCAAACCGGGGGCCTGTCGCCCGGATGGTCCTTGTACCAAAAATCCCCTTTCCGGGTGGCCCAGGCCAGCCCGATGGCGGCCTTGGGCGCTATTTTGGTGAACCACCATATCGAGTCTGGCTTGGTTGTCATGAGAAACCTCTTACCACAAAAGATAAAGATTGCCTTGCTGACGTTCGGTTCCTCAGAAGTGGCGGTCATGGTGTCCATGGGATCATCCCCTCCGCTGCCAGAATCGCCATGCCGATCTCCCTCACCACCTGCGGGACCACGGCGTTACCGAGGGCTTGCAATTTCTGCCGCCGGAAGGGTGCCTTGCCAGCCGCAAGCCTCGGCGGCTCCCAGTGATATTGGTCGCACCCTGCGGGTGCGGGCCATCGATGTTCAGCCAGCCGGGAGGATAGCCCATCAGACAACACACCCAGTCCGGGTTGAGGGTGCCTTTTACCACGTTTGGCAATTGATCCGGCATATTCCTGTTTTTGTTCGGACCCCGGTAATCTCTTGCCGCAGGCGTGGGCCACATCTTCGCATGGGCCACCGCCCCCGGCAGTGCATAATTCCCCGCCGAATCCCGCTGGTTCGGCCCTCCGTGATCCCCGTCCGATGTCCTGGGCGTGGGCCACATCTTCGCCATCTGCTCCAGTGTCGGGCCGAAACCTTGACCGCTGTATCCATCTATCTTTTTCGCTCTCGGCGTGGGCCAAAATCCAGACCCGATCCCTTCTGTGCGGGGTGCCGACGGCACAAGCCGGTATAACAAACGCCGCTGTTTTGTAGCCTTCACTTTCCAGGTCAGATAGCACATTGTCGAGTGCCATGCTGATGATTCCAACAACGTTTTCACCAAGCACCCAATGCGGCCTGACTTCCTTGACAACTCTAAGCATTTCAGGCCAGAGGTAACGGTCATCCTCTTTGCCTCTTCGCTTCCCGGCGCAGGAGAATGGCTGGCAGTTATGGACAATTGCTCCATCCGCAATATAACTCTCATCCCCCTCAACGGCGATATTGTAAACAGTACCTATGCCGCATGGTTCTACTTTTCGTACCAATTTCCAACCATATAGCCCTTCTACATATGCGGAACGATTCCGTGATGGGATACATACAGCGTAAAAATCTCGTTGATTTACGACTCTTCCTTCAATTATCTTCTTTCTTGGCACTTTACATTTTCGCACGGATGCTACAACACCGTAAGCTCGTTGTGCCAATAATGCTGCCCCATATGCCAGAGACTTACTAACGGTAGTTGCCCGTACTTCATTGGTCTTCTTGTCTTTATATCCATCACCCGAAAGATACCCATCGAGAAAAGCGCGAGCTCTACTTTCATCCAAAGCTAACACGAACCCAGGAATCGTTTTACCTGTTGCCTTATGTCCAAATTGCTTCAAAAAATCACAGAAGACAGAGGAAGTAATTATAAACTTGACTACTGTCCTTTCCTTGCTTTTAGTACAATTGAATCCTGCTTCCTTAATGCGTTGCCCCAATAAATCGGCTTCGTTTTCCGCACAACAAATAACCACCCGCTTGGCTCTACTGTTAATACGGCTCCCCCTTTCCCCTTGCGGTATTTTGCTCTTACGTTTGTAGTCTACAACCCAACCATCTGCTAAAAACCTACCAACCAACCACCAAAACTCAAGATTTCTATCGTCTTTATAAATTGGTGGCAAAGTCTGAGCAATAAACATTCCTTTTATTTCCTTAGCTTGTTGCCAATTAGGCTTGCTCCAAACACGCACACACTTTCTCTTACTGCCTTCGCGTGGCATAGATATCCGATAAGTCCTCGCAAGAAAAGGATGTTCAGGCGTTGTAATCACATCAACTCCTTGTGCTTTCACGTGAATCAATGGAGCATTATCCCGTTTCATTACTGCAGTTACAGGTCTCCAGTTGCCACGGTGTGTTAGGACTATGTCACCAACCTTCAGTGTTTCAATCAGCTTGTATCCTTCCCAAGTTAAAACCATAGTTCCTTGAGCAAAACATGGAAACCCTCCGCAAACAACGTCAATTGCTCCACTTTCAATACCTGCTTCCTCCAGACTCTGCTTTGTCAACCCGAGAATATCGCCGAATATCGGCACTTCCGGCCAGTGGTACTGTAGCACTTGCTGACAGAACGGTTCTAGCTCGCAGAAGGCCACGGTTCCGAAGGCCCCCGTGGACTCAAGGCCCAGGGAAAAGCCGCCAATGCCGGAGAATAAGTCAAGGACCTTTAACTTTGGCATTGGGTATTACCCCCCTTCGGCACCTGATCCCACTTCCGCCCGTCCAGTTCGGGCAGCTTAACCACCTTGCCATCGACCCGCAGGGCTTTCAAAAAGAACGGCACGCCCGCTTCTTGGCACTGATCTCGCAGGTCTCGTACCCAGTTCACCTCCATGGGCCGCGCTCCGGGCCCGGTCTCGCAGCCGCAGATCACCCAGTCGAGGGTGTTGTATGTTCTGTTTCGTCCCGACCGTAGAATGGGATATGGCCGGAAGGGATCGCCGAAGAATCCTTCTCCGTAGTTAATTGGGACAGAAGACAGATCCACGGCCTCCAGCATCGGTTCGACCGAAACGAACCTCACTGCCGCCGGAATTTGGAGAAGTATCGGTATTCTCTCGTTGGCCCGCTGCTGATCTTCGGCAGTTACCCCTGCCCAACAATTTCTAAGCGGCATCGGGCCGATCTCTTTGGGCTGCGGAAGTCCAAATTCTCGCACGGCCTGGGATTGAAACCACCCGACATGGAACTGGAAGTCTTCGTCTGTGAGCAACTTCAAGGCACGCTCTGGCCGCTTTGTCAAAACCATGAAAGTATGCTGCCGTGCCAGGTCCATGATCGCCCATACCTTGGCAATGAATTTCTCGTCAACATCGTCGTGGAATAAGTCCCCCATGCTGCAAACAAACACCCGCCTCGGCTTCGTCCACCTCAACGGCTCGCTCAGCCTCTCCGGATGCAGCGTCACACGGAACGGCTCGTCCGCCGGGTAGCCGCATCGTCCGGCCAGACGCCGTGCCATGGTCCGTGCGTAGCAATGGGCGCACCCAGGGCTGACGGGCGTGCAGCCGGTGACGGGATTCCAGACCGTGTCGGCCCATTCAATGCGTGTTTTGGTCAATTCGATCCCTCCTAACTTCACTAGTCCCAAATCGTACGCCGGACAGTCCCGGTGCCTTCACCGCTCCACCACGGTCACCACAAGCCTCTTTGCTCCCCACTCTTTTGCCTCTTCTAATTCCGGTATGTACACATCCAACCGAGCCCCTCTGATCAAGCCGCCAGTGTCCTCGGCCATTGCCCATCCATACCCCGGCACGTACACCTGGCTGTCCAAGGGGATCACCTGCGGGTCCACCGCGCACTCGCCGATCCGGGTCCTCGTCCCCGTGGCCGTGATCGCCCCCTGGCAATACGCCGTGACCAGGGCTTGTATCCGGACCACACGCTCGCCTCGGCTGACCTCGGTGTGACGCGCGGGGCGCGGTGGTGGCCGGTCGGCCATGGCGAGCGGGGAGGCGAGGATCACGGCCAGGGCGAGGGAGGCAGCCGCCGCCCGGATCAATCCGTGACCTCCGGGCACTTGGGCACCCACTCATCGCATTCCGGTACCGGGCCCGCATACAGGCAGTATTTCCTGCCACAGGTCCGGCACAGGCTCTGAGGCTCGTTTGGTACTCCGCAGCCGCATATCGGGCAGATCCATGGCTGGCCGCTGGCCGCAGAGTACAACTCAGCCCCGCATACGGGGCATGTGCGATGGATCATTGGATTCACCACCTTCTCGGTTCTCCTCCGGATAGGGCGCAACACCATACTTCTTAACCGTTTCGTCGCGGCTCCGAACAATAAGATCTCGATATTCCTTCACTAGGTCCTGTGCTTCGTCTATCGCAACTTTGCGCGTGGCGTATGCACCACCAAGCCTGTAACCGGTGAGCATCTCACTTACGCACCAGAGGCCGTTCATCTTGTGTACAAACAACGTAAGGTCCGGTGCAGTAACGATTTTTTCTCCCCTCACCACGCGCCATTCGTGTTGGCCATCAACATTATCAACGGCGATGTAGAACTTGTCCTCGCCGAGCATGATTTCACTCCTCCCCATTCTTTTCGGCCACTTCCCGATTCTCGTGGGTTCAAACTATGAATCGTATTATGTATCCCGGCTATGCAGCCGGGCAAGACACTATATTTCCACACTCTCCATATTGTCCATGGTACTATCGCTTGCGGTTATCTCGTTATCTTCTACCGGCGGCCAGACTTCCTCACCAGTTGCCAAGAGGTTAAGAAAGGTGATCAGATCCGATGCGTGCTCTTTGGTCAGCTCCTTCGAGGACGTAACGCCGTATCGGTAGCTAATGATGCCGTGCATGGTTTCTTTTGATAAGTCAAGCTCCCGACTCATGGCATATATCTTCTTGAGCTGTACATCTGTCGCTTTTGTTTCACCGGTGTTATCCTTGGCGTTGTCCTTGTTGCCGGGAGTGGCCTCAACGACCGTTGCCGGGTGAACGGGCCCTGACACCTGCACCGGGGCAGTGGGCAGACTCGACTCGTCGGCAGCCATTTCCTCGACCGAATAGAGGCTGCCAAATTCCTCCGGAAATGCCTCTCGTAACGCACCCACCAGAGCCACCTTCCTGATCTGCGATCCGGGCATCTTTGCCCACATGGCTTGCGGGCGTCCGTCCTTGAGCGGCATGTACTCGTCCAGGCTAACGGTCACTCGAAACGGATGGGACCGATCCTTCCGATATACTTCTGCCCATCCCCCGACCAGGCGCTCCGTTTTGAGGACTAGGGACCCTTCCCGCTCCTCGACTCCGGCATCGGAAACCACAAGGACACCCGCCCGAAAGCCGTCGAACTCCGGATGACGCGCAGCCCTCTTCGTGAACGTCTCTTTGCCAACCACTATGGTGGCAGGGCTATTCCCGTATTTGATCAGGTAGACCTCCCGCAAGAACGGATTCAGCCCCTGATAACGGCACAAGTTGAGAAACATCATGACCTCTTGATCCGTTACCGCGCCGTTGCCATTGACTAAGTAACGTTTCACGATTTCGGGACTCAACGCTACCTGTCCCGATGCTGTGTCAAACTTTACGAGTGCCTGATCCGCCATTTTATATACCTCCTAAAAATCTTGATGACATATCTTCCAATAACCGCAATGTTTTTCCGAACATAGGAAGTTATCCGGGTTAGGATAGAACACTCCAGCGTTTATTGCGGCCACCACCCGCTCGGCGATGGCGGTAAACCGCTGTATGTCTCGTTCCGTCCGTTTCGCCTCCAGGGTGACGACCTTTGGGTTCCTTGCTTGCACCAAATAGTCAAGCCTCACTCCCGCCTCCGGTATGCCCATAAGGTACCGGTGCGCAAGGCTGTAAGCCGACAACTGGAGATTCTTGGCCGCGGAGTCCTCGCTCGGGGTTCTCGATGCCGTCTTGGTGTCGTGAATGTATCCTCTGTTGTCCAGCAGGTCGATAAACCCGAGCAAGGTGGTTCCCGCGAGGGGCACTTCCACCTTTTCCTCCACCAGGAATGGCTGTGTTTTGGGCGCAACCTCCTGGTGATAGAGTGCCGCCAGGGTTACCGCTTCATCCTTAACCTGGCCGGGCTTTTCGTCCGGCTCAAACTCAGTTAAATCTTGCTCCGCCTCAAAAGCGGCCGCGGTAACTTCTTTTACTTCATGCAGGGGCAGGTCCTGGTACGATTCAATCTTTTGCCTATAGTTGTGTTCCTGCCCCTTGTGCACCGCTCGTCCCTTCGTTAGCGCGGACTTCGGCGGTAGTACCATGCCGCATACGTAGCGGTAATAGTAGGATGCTGGGCAGCGCAGGTACATATTGATCTGTGTCGGGGATATGTGATCCATGGAGCTCCTTTCTTCCCCTTACGGGGAGGGGTATGTCGAGGGTGCCTCTCGACATACCCCGATGGTTAACCAACCATTGATTCCAGTACCCGCCGCCGCTCATCCTCCGGCAGGTCGGCTAGCATCCGCGCGGCCCGCTCGGCGGGGGTCTCCCATACGAGTGTGAAGAAAGTGACACCGCCGATGTCTATATACCGCTCCAGGTGCGTGGCATCCGATGTCGGCTTTACATGTGTGTCCATTCCCGCGAAGGTCCTATCAAAGTCCGAACCCAACATCTGCACCCGAATTTTCAAGTTGCCCATTGCCGAGAAATCCGCCATCATGCCGATGGCAGACGTTTCTATGACGATCTCCTCAATTAACTCAGTCAGCCGCTGGCATTTGTGCTCCAGGCTCTCTGGCAGCGGCTCCTTATGGTGCTGGAGCTCGCATACGTCGTACATAGCCATATCTTCCGACATTAAATTAACCCCCTTGATCCCCGCCGTCATGTGCGGTATAATGACGGCAAGGAAATACTCCTTAAAACTCTCCCTTCCTTCGCCTCCGGGCCGCACTCCCGGAGGCATTTGCTACTCCGGCACCTTGCCGGTGCCATTGCATGTAGCGCAGATCCATTCGGTTTCCATCTCATCGTCCCACAGCACGCCTGTTCCGCCGCATCCCGGACAGGTCATTTGATTCCACCTCCTGACTCCCATAGTCTCCGTAGCATCTCCACCCGTTTCCGGTGCCGTTTGGCTGCCCTGCGGTGCTCCAGCCACCGCCGAATCAGTCCCACCATGGCGATACTTCCTCCGCTACCCGAATTTGCCAACCGCGCTCGTCGCAGCTGAGAAGCCGGTCCTCCGCCTCCAGGACGTGCCACGCCCAACGGGCGCATTCCGTGGAACACACCACGTCCCGGCCATTCATTGCCGGCCAGATCTCCAAATACTCCTGACCTGCGTAAATACCGGCCCCGCATACCAGACATTTCACCACCGGATGACTGTTTGGATGATCACTTGCCAGCGGTTCCGAAAAACGGTCCAGAGATACCCACATACCGTTGCCCCCTTGGTCGTTACAGCCCGAACTCGTCCGCCACAGGCCAGCTAAACACGCAGCCGCAGGCCGCACAGAATGCCGTAATCACCCTGTCCCCTCTGAGCCACCTACCGGGTCCATACCCGCAGGCCGGACATCTTCCGTCGGCGGATTGTCCGCCGGCCGCCGAGATGGCAACGATAGGAAACGGGCCTTTCGGGGTGTGAAAATCCCCGCAATCCCTGACGCGGAACGACCCGCAGCACAACTGGCTGATCCCATAGTGTCGCAGTACCGCGACCACCTGCCGCGAGAACTCCGCTTCGCCGATTTCCCCGTCTGCTCGACTGCGAAGCAGAGAGCGGATCGCATCCCGGTCCTCCTGCGCCGGGAAGGACAATATCTTAGCCATTTTTCCTCCTCCATTCCTCAAAGAGCGGGAGAAGGTTCCGCGCCAGGTCCCGCTCCAGCCGGCGGGATTCCTGCGCCGGTAGCACCCGGATCACCCGCCGGTCCAGGACGTTGCCCTTGCGATCAACGGCCACGCGGACATGAGCCCACATGGGGATCACCACCTTTCCAATGAAAGCGTCTTCCGGTTAAGGGACGGTTTGCCCCCAAAAAAGCAAGATGACCGGCAGAACGGGCTATTCTGTCCCGTCCGTGCCGGTCGGTTTATCTGACGTTCCGTTAGATTTGCTCCCAAAAAAAATCTCATCGGGGCGGACCCCAAAGATATCGGCTATCCGCAGTCCGAGGATAAGCCGAGGGGTGCGAACTCCCGACTCGATCATTCCGTAATAGGCATCAGTCACGCCCAGCCGTTCGGCTACCTGCCGCTGGGTCCACCCCCGGCTGGTCCGTAAATCAATAAGGCCCTTTCGCCTGTCGGCCATGGCTCCACCTCCTAACGATTCGTTTGCCATGGACCCAGTATAACAAACGGTTTGTTGGTTGTCAAGAGAGAAGTCTACTTTTTGTTAGATTTATTTACCCCAACCCCGCGTTGTGTTATATTAAGAGTAAGGGGGGATTAAATTGAAAGTAATTGGTAATCGCCTGAAGGAGGCCAGGAAGGCCAAGGGGATGACACAAGAGGAACTGGGGAATATTGTCGGAGTTACACCGGAAGCAATTGGAAATTACGAGAACGAAAAAAGGGAGCCAAAAGGGGTTATTTTTACCAAGCTCCTGGACGCCCTAGGTGTGTCGGCAGACTTTATACTTGGCCGCACCGATAGTGCCACATACATAGAGCCCCAACAAACGAGGACGCGCAACCTCTCCTATCTCAACGCTCCCGATCCCGGCACGGCGCTCAACAGGGCCCTGGAGATAGCCCAGGAAGAGAACTGGACCCATGACGACCTACGGGACGCCATCCGGACGCTGGCAGACCGGTGGGGTTTTTTTCCGGGCGGGGCTACCCGCCCCGCGACGGCAACCGCATAATCGCAAGATAGTGCACTGAGGGGAGGGTCGCCCCATGAGTCACGGTCTCCTTGTTTTGGCGGGGGTACTACTGCTGGTGCTCCTGCCAATCGGCTTTTCTATCGACAAATCGGCCTATCAGCGCGGATTCCGCGATGGTCAGATGGACGTGCTGAAACGCCGCCATGACTAGGGCGCTTATCTATACCCGTTATTCCACGGACCGCCAACGTCAGGAGTCTACCTTGGCCCAGCTCCGTGCCTGCCGCGCCTACTGCGAGGTCCGGGGCTACACGATCGTCGCGGTCTTCTCCGATGAGGCCACCACCGGCACGACCGACGACAGACCGCAGTTTCAGGCGGCAATGGACCTGGTGCGGTCGGGCGGGTGCGACGTGTTCGTGGTTCATAAACTCGACCGTTGGGCGAGGGATCGGATCGACGATGCGATCTATGACCGGGAGCTCCAGGCCGCCGGCGTGCGCCTGGAGTCCGTGGCGGAAGGCATAGACGAAAGCCGGCCGGCCGGCCATCTGATGCGCGGCGTGTTCACCGCGATAAACGATTTCTACTCCCGCAACCTCGCGGAGGAGTCGATGAAGGGACTCCGCGAAAATGCCTACCAGGGGCGGCACAACGGCGGCAAACCTCCCCTCGGCTATGACGTGGATAGGGATGGCCGCTACGTGGTCAACGAGCGGGAGGCGGCGGCCGTCCGCTTGATTTTCGCCATGGCGGCCGAGGGGCGGGGATACAGCGAAATAATTGACCGCATGACACGGGCCGGCTACACCACCAAGGTCGGCAAACCGTTCGGGAAGAATTCGATTCACGAACTTTTGACAAACGAGAAGTACATAGGGGTGTATGTCTACAACCGCGTCCAGGAGCGCAAGCGGGGGCAGCCGCGTTCCAGCCGGCGGAGGAACCCGGAGGACAAAATCGTCCGGGTTCCGGGGGCGGTCCCGGCCATAATAGAGGAGGAGGTCTTTCGATCTGTGCAGGAAAAACTGGCCGCCCGCCGGTCCCACTCCGAGCGGGCCCGCAATGTCGCCAGGACGGTCTACCTTTTGGCCGGCCTGGTCCGGTGCGGCGAATGCGGATCGGCCTACGTCGGCACGTCCACCGTCTGCCGGGGCAAACGCTACCACTACTACCAATGCGGCCGGCGTGCCCAGACGCGCGACTGCCGGGCCCGGCGAATCCCCAAGGAGGATCTGGAGGCCGTGGTGCTGGCCGAGGTGCGCCAGACGTTTTTCGGCCTGGAGGGGAATCGTCAAATAGTCGCCGACCTGGTGGAGATGTCCCGCCGGCAAAACGAGTCGGCCGGTCGGGAGATGGAGGAGGCCACGAAGGCGCTGGCGGCGGCCAAGCGTGAAAAGGAGAGACTGATCCAGGCCATCAAGGACGGCGTACCGGCCGCCGTGGTGAAGGATGAGCTGATGGCCGCCGACGCCAGGGTGACGGCCCTGCAGGGGGAAATCGAGAGGTTGTCGGCCGCCAAGGGGATCGAGATAACGCCTGGGATGGCGGAGAAATTCCTGCGGGAGCTGCGGAATGTGTATTCCGTAGTGCTGGAGGGAGGGGACGACCGCCGGGTGCAGGCGGCCATCCGGAGACTGGTGGGAGGGGTGGAGATCCAGGCGGATCGGGTCATCCTGGATCTCCGGATAAATTTGCAGGCTGATGGTGTCGGAGGCCCGACATGGGCGGCCTGCAAAGTGGTGACGACCAAAAAATAAGCCGCCCGCAGCGGCTAATCTTCCTTTCTCGCTTTTCTCCTCGGCTCCCCGAACACCGCCGCCATGCCCTCGAAGGAAAAGGTAGTTGCAGACAAAAAAAGAACCCCACCGAAGCGGGGTTAGTTTTCATGATTCTTGGAATTCTTTCTCTTGAATATATCGTTCTATGGCAGCTGCCAAGACATCCTGCCGGCTGACCGATACCCGCACCGGGCCCGTTTGGGCCGCTTTGGCCTCCGCGTCCAGACGGGCAACCAGGGCATCCAACTGGGCTAGGAGTTTTTCGGGAATCCGAACGTAAATTATTTTACTATTAGGGATTGTTTTGTTGGGCATATTGTATTCTCCTTTCTCCCGCCTTAGCCGGGCGGGACGGCTATGTAGAGGTGCCGGGGCTTTGGCCCCGGCCTAGTCTACCCTGCCACCGTTCGGGAAGCGGTGCAGGGCGATATATGCACCCTGCCCGACTTCGATGGGGTCATGGTCCCGGGCGATGATACGAACGGGACCACGCAGGTACAGGGCGGCACGCGGAAACCCGTTGTAGAGCACGCCGAGAGGGGTAGCGTGCTCCTCGTTGTCCTCCGGAACATCCACTTCGCCGGCATCTACCGGCACGTGGTTGAAAAACCACGGCCGGTGGGTAGGCCAGGAGTTCCAAGTGGCGAGGTCCGCCGGCAACGCCTCGGGCTGAGTGACAATTTCGAGTCCGCCCTGGGTGATCACGGGCTCCCCTTCTATTGCCGCCGGGGCGTTGGTGTCGTTTTGGGCACTTGTCGCCCAGAACACCGGCCGGCCATAGTGCCAGCCGGCCAGGGAGGGGGCAAGCACGAACACATCCATGAGGTTTTTTGCCGGCGTCAGCGGCGCAAGCCCAACGCGCCGCGCCAGCGAGAAGAGTGAACCTACCATGGCAGCGGGCACGGTCAGCCGCACCCACTCGCCAACATATCCGTCTACGGGGTGTGGCGCAGGCGGTTCCCCGCCGATTTGGAGGTGATGGCGGCCGTTCCAGGCCGCCAGGATGGCGCCCGTGTCCTGACCAGGCTGGTAGTCCACCAGCTGATGGCTGACGTAGGGGCTGTTGAGCCCCGCCGCGTGGGCCTCTATGGCCCCTACCTGCACGGTAGGAGCCGTGCAGGCGCAGATGGATTCGACGGCGCTTTGCAGGCGGTTAAGGTCGATCAAACGCATGAAAATTCTCCTTTCGCCCCGGCGGCTTAGTCCCGCCCGCAGGCTATGTACTATGGCCCGCTCCTTGCCCGCTGGACGTTCTGGCGGGCAGGGAGCGGGAGACAGGGGCCTAGAGACCCAGTGCAACGGCCTCATGCGGCTCGACTTCGCGGGGCCTGCCGGCCTCGCTTAACCGCATGAGGACTGAACCTCTGCGGCGGGTCCTCCATTGCCGCCATACCGCCGTGCCAGGATCGCCGGTGACCAGGGAAATGTAGCCATTTCCCTGGAGGTCCATCCTGACCCCCTCACAACCGGTGACGGGAGTGATGTCCTGGCGGGCTGCCAGGACAAATTTTCCTGGAGCCGGAATCAGCCGATATATCTCCACCCCGGCCGCTTCACCTGCGGCCTCGTAGGTATACCCCGGCCACACATGGCCGGAATACGAAAACTCAATGCCTGGTGTCCCAGCGGCCTGGGGGCCCACAAGGGCCTGGCCCCAGCGGCCGTTCTGTGACTTCCGCAGGAGGAGGGTTACCTCCTCCTTTGCCGCCGCTTGTGCTGGCGGCGGGACGACCGTTACTTGGTAGGTAACGGCCTCGCCGGCCACCTGCCGCAGGGTCTCAAGGTCTAACTCTTTCCCCCGGAGCTCAGGGGAAAGAGTAAGAGGAATTTCTGTCACGCTGGCAGCGAGCGCCGCCAGCGACAAAGGGAGTACCCCAATGACGTGTTTCCCCTGTACGTCCTGCGGGGTGGCGTGCGAAATAACACGCACGTCATCCCCGATTAGGCCGCGCTCCCGAAGGAGCTCAACCAAAGCCGGATGCCGAGTTACTACAATTGTGTTTTCCATATTATTCATTCCTTTCTCCCGCCCTTTAGCCCGGGCGGGCTGGATTATGTTCGGTGGCCGGTTGTTCACCCGGACGACCAGCCGAGGTGCGGGGCTAATCTACCACGCACTAACGACAACATCCCCTTCCTGCGTTGTGAAGCTCTTAACGAGCTCCACAACTGGGAAATAAAAGGTTTTCATAAGGAAATCCTCCTGAATGGGGAACGAATTCCCCCTCACAATGCTGTAGCGAGGAATATCCTTCTGAACCCATGTCACCCGTTGAATGGGGCAGGTGACGATCATATCCGCCCCCTCGGGCCAGGGACCTTTCCAGCGGTCCCTGGGGCACGGCTCTGCGCTCATGACGTAGACTTGGAAGTTTTCACTCATGTCTACGCCACGAGCGCGGTCAAAATAGGCCACTCGTGGGGTGGGTTGTGCCCCATCCAACGGCTGGACAAAATCGTCGAACCACTTCCCAGCACATTGGTTCGGGGTATTGAGGTATCCGCAGAACTCATAGATTTTCATTTTTATCCTTCCTTTCTGCCGCCTTTTGCCCGGCGGCAGGGCTATGTACCTTTAGGCTTCTTCCCGCGCAACCCAGCGGTACGCGGGACTATAGAAACGCTGATTCTCCTGCCTTTCCGCCGCCTCAATCTCCGCCGCGAGATGGCGGAACCGCGCGGCGAAAGAGCAGCGACGTGGTACGTAGACAACGCGGTTAAAGCTGTCCACACAGACCCGGCGGAAGTCCATCTTCCGTGTGCCAGCGTAGTAAATATCCACCATGCTGGCGACAGTAGCCAGGTCTACGCGAACCTCCACGTCATCCATCTGACGCGCCGGGATGTCCTGGCGCGGGATAAGGACGTAGACATGGCCTGTCAAGAATGGCCGGTACAAGCTAAAGCACGTTTCACATGGAGTGAATGCGGTGAGTTTTTGTTGGGCGGAGACGTGATACAGAGGCGTCCCCGCTGGGATAACAACGGGTTCATCGTGTAAGCCGGCGTCCATATAACTATACATTCGCGCCGGCGGCTTTTGGGCTATCGCAGAGACAGGAACGCGCTCGCCACGTTTCATCGTTCTTTCCCCTTTCTGCCGCCTTCGCCCCGGCGGCCGGGCTTATGTAGGGAACCAGTGGCCGGTTGGTAACCCGGACGGCCAGCCGGAGAGTTAGATTTAATAAAAAGCTTTGTCGCCTATAAGATTGACTATTACCTCGTCCGGAGTCTGCCGGACCACCTCTATGGCCTCGGGTAAACCGAAGCCCTTGGCCGGGCGGCGCACTCCGTCTTCTTCGTGTCCGAGTACCCAGCAGATCCGTCCTACCAACGGTTCGTATCCCGGGAATCCCCAAAATGCTTTTCTGGCGATTTGTTCTTTGTCCAAGTTCATTCTCCTTTCATTTTTTCCCTTGAGCGTAGGGCCCCGAAGGGCCCGGCCGGCATTCTCGGCCTTGTACCTAGCGGGATTATTCAGAAGAATTTTTTCTGTTTTCATTGCAGAGCCCCCTTTTTCAATGCGGCCAGTTTATTTTGGTAAACCTGCCAAATTGCCTGTCTAACTTCTGACCGTTTGCGTTCATCGTTACCGGCCACGATATTAACTAGTCGGCTAGCATTTCGACTTAGATTTACCGCGGTAACTCGATATCCTTTGTCCCATAAAATATCAGCAACTTTAGCTACGTCCAGAGGGTCAAGAAATAATTCATCGTCCATAAGTGTACTAGCAAGCTGGTTTTTCATTTTCTTCCCCTTTCTCCGCCCCGCACCCCGGCGGCCAGGTCGTATGTATGGCCGGGATTAGGTCCCGGCCACCGCTGGTTTCCTTCGTTCTCCTGTCCCCTCGTCGCGGCCGTTGGGACTGCCGCTCTTGGCCAGGTATCCGGGTACTGGCGGTCTCTATATTCTGTTTTCAAGGAGCCGCCGGTTGCCCGGCCCGGTGTCGTTTTTCGATCTGGCATAATCTTAGCACCGTCACGACAGCCTGTCAAGACCTTGTCAGATTTTATTTTTCCCTACAGCCACGTGGGTTTGCTGGTTTCAGTATCGGCGAACGGTCAGGATCGACAGGCGAATGGTCGAATAGAACGGTTGAACGGTTTAGCCCTACAGCCGTAAGCCCTTCAGCTATTTGAACATTTTTTTATTTTTTTTATTTTTTCTCTTTTTTACCATTTCCTGATATATAGATACAAAAGGTTGGTTATGTATCGTGGGAAAAGCTTAAATATGTGGAAAATTTTGTGTTAAACGAAAAGAAGAAATAGGAGGGCGGGAAGAAAGAAAAGGGGAGAAGGGAAAGGATAGAAGAATAGAAGAAGAGGGAAAAGGGAAGAGGGAAAGGAGAAGGAGAGGGAAAAGGGGAAGGGAAAGGAATGCCTTTTCTTTTCTTTATTTTCTTTTCTTTTCCATAGATAGGGTAGGAGATAAGGGAATGGAAAAGAAAAGAAAATAAAGTAAAAGGGTAATGTATATAAGAAAATCCCTGCACGCTTGCAAGGAAATTAATATTTTTCGGCAATACTGTTTAGTCGTAGTTTTATATCTTTGGCAGATAACCCGCAATCCTATCTTCCGGGTGAACATGCGTATATTTCTGCGTAGTGAGCAGACTGGCATGTCCCAGCGTCTCCTGCACCACCCGTATATTGGCCCCGGCTTCCAGGGCGTCGGTCGCTCCGGTATGCCGCAGCCAGTGGGGAGATACGTTTTTCCCCAGGCCAGCCAGCTCCCCGGCCCGGCGGACTATCCTGTATCCCCACTGCCGCTTGAACGGCCAAACTAGGTCGTCCGGTTCGATGTTGGCGGGTCCGTACAGACGCACCATTTGCTGTACCAGGTGCAGAGGTATCTTCACCGTCCGGGTCTTATCTCCCTTCCCTCGAACGGTCATGAAGAACCATTCCCCCGTTTCGTCCGGCCTGATCTCCCGCCAGCGTACTGACACGCTCTCCTCCACGCGCAAGGTGGAGTAGTATAGAAACCTGATATACACCGCATCCCGGTGGTTATGACTCTCTGCGGCGGCTATCAGGTCTTCCAGCTCCCGCCGAGTCAGTACCCGCTCGGCGGTTTTGTCCTTGGGTGTCCGTATCTTCTGACCGGTCCAGGGATTGCTCTGCACTATTCCTTCCTTAATTAACTTATTCCACAGGCTGGACATGGCGGCCACCGTCAGCGCGACCGTGGCGTCCGAGTACCCGTCGGCGTAAAGCTTCTTGATAACCAGCATGGCCTCGTCGGCGGTCAGTGACGGTATCCGCCAAGTGGCAACGTTGATCCGGCGCAGGGCGGCGAGGTAGGTTTGGTTGGTGCTCCCGCTCGTGGGCGCGATCAGCCAGCGGTTGATCACCCGCTCGATGTCGTCAGGGTGTCTGCCGGACGGTACGATGTCAGACATCGCCCGTCACCGCGCTATCTCCGGCACCGTCTCCATTCGCATACACCCCGGACAACTCCATTTGCTGGAATATGAGCTCCTTTTGCGCCCGGTATGCTTCCGCCGGGGCGAATAATGCCGGGATCTCGGATAATCTAATCCTGATCGGCACCATGTTTTCCCGGCTAACTCTCATCTCGAACACCCGGTCTCCGTACATCTCTTCTGCCACGGTCAGAACCGCGCCTGCCAGGAACAGCAGGGAGTGCAGGGGCAGGTGCTCTATGCGGGACGTCTTCGTGTCCGCGAACTGCTGCCTGAGCACCGTATGCAGCACGAGTCCCAGCATCCGGTATGTCTGCTCTATTCGATCAGCGAATTCACGCACCTTTGCTATTTGTTGGTCGGTGATGGCAAGTAGGTCGTGATACTCCTTCGCCTTTTTCTCCAGCACCAATACCTGGGACTTTGCTGCTGCTATTTCGTCGGCGGCCTTCGTCCGCTTGTCGGCCAGCTTCGTGGCTAGATCCGCACGCTGGGCCGTTAGGCTGTCCACCTCCTGCCTGAGTTGTTTCGCCAGTCCGATTAATCCGCCCGTTTCCCGCAAGGCGTCAGATAGGCTTTCTGCGTCCATCCCGGCGGCCCGGATCATCTTGTGCAGGTCCAGAATGTCCTGCACGCCCAGGCCGGCCTCCAACAGGGACTTCGCGGCAACGACCGGGAGATAGGGAATTCCCCTCTCGTCGGCGGCTGCCTGCTCCCAGGACCGCAGGGTCTGTTCCCGCCTGGTGAGATCATTCAGCTTGCGGTCCGCGAGCTCGGCCAGTTTCACGGCTTCGGCCATCGTCTGTTCTGCTTCCGCAGTTTTCTGTCGGTACTCCTGGATCTGGTCCTTGAATTCAAGGAAAAAATCCGTCAGCGCCTGAATGGCCTGGCCGTAGTCGGCTATGCCGTTCCGCTCCCGGAAAAGCGTGAGTGCCAGCCACGTCTCCTCCGGGCAGTTGATCGTGTGTTGGACCTTGCCTTCCGCCACCGTCTTCATGGCTCCACCTCCTGCCGCCATTGTACTATCCCCCTGCCGGAACTCAACCCGATTATTTTCCGCCACGAAACCCGGCAATCCGGTTATTTTTCAGCCTTACAGCGGCGCGGCTTCCGGGACCGCGTTTTCGGACATTTTGCAAGGGTCCCCAGGCCCGAGTTCCGTCAATCGGATTGTAAGGTTACTGTGAAAAACAGATTTACAGAGGTGATACAGTGGACGAGCTCAGAGAAGTCGCATATTGGGTCTGTGGGACGTGCGGCGAGAAGTTCCCAAATGAGGGAAACCCCAACGTCGCTTGGGGCCGTGCCAGTCAGCACCATCGAATCGAAGGACACGAGATCGAGGGCAGTTTCGACGAGGACGGAAACATCATCAACTCTGGTCTCGGTCGGCGCGGCATAGCCGGATTCGAGCGGCGTTCCAGCAAACCGGGTGCCAAGACAGCGAAGAAATCTGACGAAGGCTTGCTGGTAGCCAGAGGACGCGGTTTCGTGCTGGAATTGGACGGTCCGGGCCTGATAGCCTTCCATGCACGCCACAAGTCGGACGGCGTGGACGATTTCCCGCCAAAAGCGAACTACGGACATATCGCCGACATGATCATGCATGACTTGGCCTGGTGTGACGCTGCCTGGAGCATGCCATGGCCCAAGTTTCGCGCATGGATCGACGCTGACCCAGGACCGGACAAAGACAATCCGACATATCCGAGATGGCCTCAGTTAGCGCATGTCGCGCTAATACCGCAAATTGAACCGAACAACACCAAAGGAGGAAATAGCACTGATGAAACCGATGATTCCGAGCGTGGGCGGACAGGTGGAACCAAATTTACTGAACGACATGGACGTAAAATCCGCTACAAAGGAGCTGTTCAACGCGGCGAAGGACAGAATGCAGGCGGAAACGACGGCGACCGTTCTGGAGAAGGTTCTGGCCGGTGGTTCTGGGAAGACGAAAGACTCTTTGGACTTGAGCGGTATCGGCAGTCTTCTCGGGGGCGTAAGCGAGGCGATGCAGGGGACAAACAACTTTCTTCTGACACTGATGAACACCCTATTGTCAAAGAAGGAGAATGGGAACACGGACAACACACTGACGTTGCTGGTACTTATGATGTTGATGCAACAGCAGCAACAGCCGCAACAAGGGACGCAGTTTTTGGCACAGCTGATGGCTCAGCAGCAGCAGACGTTCGCGCAGATTCTGGAGCAGGTGAATCTCAGGTTTACGGACATGGTGAACCTGATGAACAAGCACCACGAGGAGAAGGTGAAGGACTTGGAAAAGCGCATGGGGCCGGACCCGGTGACGGACCAGATATACAGTCAGGTGTTGCCGACGATAGTGAATCAAGCGATAGGACAGGCGAAAAAAGACCCGATAGACCAGTTAGCCGAGCTAAAAGAAAAACTCGACAGGATAGGGGGAACGTTTAACCTGTTTGGTGGTAACTCGCTTGAGGAAAAGATCAAGCTCCGCACTCTTGATCTTGAAGAAGCGAAGCTTCGTTCGGAGGAGCGCAAACACGCCAGGGAATGGCAGGCGAAGCATGAAGCGCCAAAGCGGTGGGGGGAGGCACTCGGCAGCATATTCAGCGGGTTTACCGGCAACCAGAGCATGACGCCGGATTTCCTCTTCGGTGGCGGCCAGGGCGGGCAGCAGCAGGCCGGGCAAGCGCAGGGATCACCAGTGGAAGGCATGTCGCCATGGGGACCCGGTGAACCGGCAGGGGAGGGGCTGGCATAATGCCTGGCATGACGCCCAGTATGATGCCTATAGCACAAGGACCAGTGCAAGGACCTGGCCTAAAACGCTGGGACAAGATAGCCGCAACGCTGGCCGCGCAGAACATAGCGGACTGGTTCAACGCGTTGTCCGCCGACGAGCTGGCCGACTACCTGGTCCGCAACGTTGATGTGGCGGCCATGCTGCCGATGGTATTAACACTGCCCACCATGGTCTTCAAGGTGGCACGCTATCCTCTCCTTATTTACCTGAAAAACGTTCTACGTGGTGGTCCGCACAAAGCGGTCTTGTACGAGGAGATCCGCCGCATGCTGGCCGACCCGAGAATGTTCGGACAGCGGTACTGGGATCACTGTCTGCTCCTGGCCTGGGGGCTGTACACCGACCCGGAGATGCGAAACCGTCAGTTGATGCGGTTCCCGTGCCTGGTCAACCTGAGTTCCGCGCAGCCCTGGTATCATGCGAACATGGACCGCGTGGTCAAGCGGTTGATCACCCAGTTGGAGGGAGGCGTGGAACAGCATGACACCGGGAGAGCGGACCGGCCTGATAGTACTGGGAGCGGGTATAGGGCTGGTGGGCTTGGGGTTCCTCGGTTATTACCTTTACAAGCACGAGGGAGGGACGACGCCTTATCCGTTGCCGTTTCCGACGAATTTTCAGGAAGCGCAGCAGACCTTGATCAACTTGGATGTGATGTGGTGGACTTCAGCGGCGCAGAGCCCGACTAACACGGCTTATCGCCAGCAGCTCAACAACGAGGCGAACGAGATCCGGGCCAAGTTCCCCGGAGCAGGACCATCCAGCGGGTACACCTGCACCCAGTTGGTGGCGATGGGCAAGCTGAGCCAGAGCGTGTGCGACCAGGCCCAGGCGAACGGCATTAACCCTGCGCTGTAGGGGGGAACACGATGGCGACAAAGGCACAAGCCAAAGCACAAGGTGCACGAGCGCAGACGGTATCGGTGCCCATAGCCCCGCCGGCCTACGCCGTCCGGCAGCAGACCGGTTTGTCCTTGCCGACGAACCCGAAAGCACTTATGGAAGGTCTCGGCGGGGCGGCACTGGGTGCTGGTACCACGGCGCTGCTCATCACCATCCTGCCTCCTGATCGAAAATGGATCGGCGCGATTGTTGCCGGCTTGTTCGGCGGGATCGGCGTCCTGACCAGTCCGATAGGCACTTGGATGCAGGAGGCGTCCGGCGCGGCGTTCGCGTCGAGCGCGTTCTACTTTTTCCTGGACCTTACCGGTCAGGCACCGGGCCAAACGCCGACCGTCGGCGGGTAGGATTGAGTTCCGGTTGCCGGATGCTACCATGGCTAAAACCGAAAAGGAGGTCAGTCAGCCTTATGTATGGCAGCAATGAGGACAGCTTCGGCCCTACCTTGGTATCAGCGTTGATCGGCACCTTCGGCGGTTACCTTGACGGTTCGTGGGTCAAAAAGAAGCCCGGCTCGATGTGGCCGACCGTGACCCGTGCCATCGTGGGCATCGGCGGTCTCGGTACCCGCAACATGTTCCGGCGGCCGTATGTCAGCGCGACCCTGGAAGGACTCGGCTACGGCGGCCTGTACGGCACCGGCATGGCCATCGCCGCCAACACCACGACCATCGGCGGGGTAGCTCCGGGACCGTTGACGATGAATCGGACGAGTACTACCAGCACCGCCAGCTTCGTCCGTGGCAGGGGAGTGGGCGCGGCGGTGCTCCCGCCCCGCGTGATCCAGCCGACTCCGTCTCCGCTTCGCCGGCCGGCGTTCGAGGTGGAGTACTGAGGCTGCTGACTCCTTTAGCCGGGAGCTAAAACAAAGGAGATGAATTAAGAGTGGCCGACATCAGCAACTACATCAGCGAGATCACACTGCTCGACGTCACCGTGCCCGCCCTGGCGGCCGGGGTGCCCATCACCAGTCCGACCAGTGGATCAATCACGGTCAACGGCAGCACTATCGAAATCACACCAACTGCAACCATGCAATCCACCGCGCTGTCAAACACCCAGCGGGCCGACTGCCTGCACGTGTACTGCCTGTCGCCCGTAACGTCGCCGGGCGTCTACCCGGACTTCAGGTTCTGGTTCGTGGTGGACAAGCAGTCGATGCAGAAGTATCTGCAACTCGACGGCAGCTACCTGTCCAACATGGCTCCGTGGCCGTGGCACACTAAGGGCGGGCCGGTGGACCGCGACGGCAAGTACGTCGGCGGCTTCCGACTGGGCAAGTCCACCAGGGCGGTCCTGGGCGCCGCGCTGACCGGCAAGCCCACCAAGAACCAGCCGCTGGAGATCACGGGGTACAAGGTGCAGACGCAACTGCAGGTGACCGTGGTGTCCAACGCGGGCTTCACGAACCCCGAAGTGCCGGCGCGAATCATCGTCACCGGCGAGCTCCTGACCGAGGAAATGGTCGCGCAGATAGCGGCCGGCTGGAACCCGGTCGTCTTCAAGCAGACCATAGAGCGCGTCGTCGACAACAAGCAGCCGCTCTCGTTCACCCACCAGGGGCAGGTGAGCTTCCAGTCGTGGAACACCCTCCCCGGCGGCACCAAGCAGAGCGGACCCGTCGTCAACCGCCTTGGTCGGTTCGCCTTTAACGCGGCGGCCACCGGGACGCAGAAGCCGTTCGTGCTCACCCAGAACAATCAGTTGAACGGCAACCAGGCCAACGTGGTCGACCAGTACAGCGACCTGGGGTTCGACACGTTCACCAACGAGGGCGAGGCTTTCGACCTGAAGGGGTTCGGCTGCCGGGCGGGAACCAACCAAGCCTACCTCGGGTGGTCCATCGGCGGTAATCTGGTCCCGAACAACACGGGGTTCGACTGCACGCCCGACGTCAACCGGTTCAACTGGGGCGACCAGGCCCCGCAGGGGGCCAGCAACGGGCAGATGCTGCCCGTGCCGCGGTACCCCGGCGAACTGCTGGTCTACGGCGAGCAGGCCGTGCCGTTCATCCAGGCCGCGGGGACGGCCATCGCCGCGAACGCAAGCGAGGTCGCCATTGACGGCGTGTACTGCGAAAAGGCTGTGTGAAGGGGGTAGCGGATAATGATCGGATACAGGACGTGTTTCATCAACACCCAGGCGACCGCCACGCAGAACCTGCCCGAGCCGGCCGCTGAAGTCCTGACGGTGATCGGGCTGGCCGGGGGCGCAACATCCATCGCTGCCACCACCTACACCGTGACCAGCAGCGCGCCGTCCACCGGCCAAGTGCAGTTCACCGGCACTCCTGAATCGCCCAGCAACACGCTGACGTTCAGCGCCGCGCTCACCGCTAACGGGGTGCTCATGGTCATGTATCGGCCGGTCGGCACGATAGAGCCGTCGGCATAAGGTTGGGGCGGCGGGCCGCCCCTCCGTACATATTTCTCACCGGCGAACTCCTGCAAAACGCCGAAAGGGTAAGGTGATTTACCATGGCGAACATCACGGTATTCAACCAGACGCAGGCGCAGACGGCCAAGTATTGGTACGAACGCCTGATCTACACCTACGGCCCCGAAACCATCGCGTCCGGGGTCAACCCCGTGTTCAACATCCAGAGAATAAACAAAACCACAACGCCAAGCTGGATGGCGGTGCTGTCGCGCCTGGCCGTGAGTCAGTCCGCCCAGGTGGCGCTCGACTTCTCCTTCGACGGCCAGTCGATCCATGCGTCCGCATTTCAGGGATTCACCGACGCTGCCATCGCTGGCGTGCGGACTGACCGGCTGTTCATTCCGGCCGTCAGGAACATCGCCATGCAGGCGGTGAATTCCGGAGCGCCGGTTGCGAACTTCCAACTCACCTTCCAAGCCGAGATGCGCAAGCTGTCCATAGCCGAAAAGATTCTGCGCGGAATACAACTCACTCCCGACGAACATGCTATCGCGGCCGACGTCGGGGTGGCTCCCCTGGTGGCCAAGGGAACGGCCCCGATACCATGGGAGGCGCAGATGGATCGCACCTACCGGAACAGGATCATTTATGAGGACGTGCGGTTGCTCCACGTCGACTCGTCGAGTACCGACCAGTCGTTCCTGACGATCCAAACGCAGAGTTCGGACGAGTTCTTGGTGTTACGCGAACTGGCCATCGAGGGCGGGGCGGCCGTGACCGTATCGGTTGACCGTGACGACGACAGTAACTACATGGGTGTGAATGGAGCGGCCTTCGTTCAGGCCGACGACGCCCCTTGGGACGTATTCGTGCCGGCGATGCAGTACCTCACATTCCACGCCCAGAGTGCGACCAACCTGACCGGCGTGCCGATCAGGGCCAGGGTATGGCACTGCACGCTCTCCAACATCTTACGGGTGCGTTTCGGCCTGGCCGGGAAGGGCGACGTGCCGGACAGCGTGTACGAAAAGGCACTGGCGGGGGTGGCGTGATGGCCCTGACCCAGCAGCAGATAAAAGCCTTCACGTCCCTGAAGGCCAAACTGTTCGGCACCGGTGGCGAACTCCTCACAGGGGAGCAGGACATACTGCTGACCCTCGTGACTATATCGGATCAGTTATCCGCTCTGACAACGGCGCTGACCGGCATCGTGCCGGAGAACGTTACCGTCAACGTCACGGGCGGTACCAACACCATCGAGGAACCGGTCGTGCCTACGGTGCCGTCTGTTGTGATTTCCTGGGACCCGCATCGACTGGATGAAATTATTCTGCTCACAGAAGACCTGCAGGGCAGCGTGTCGGACACGGTAACACAGTTTCCGCTCACCATCCCGGCAGCCAGCGGGGGAGTGAACGGGTCGGTCACGGTGTCGATCCCTCCGCCGCCGCAGAGCGCGGCCAAGCTGTTCGGTCCGTTGGTGATCACCACGGACAGCGTCGGTGCACAGATGTCCATCGCGGCGACTGTGGACGGGCACAATGTGATCGGGGAGCAGGGATTTGTGTTGGGGCCGTCCACTGAGATCGCGTTCCATCAGTTCACCGTGGCCACCCAGACGGGTATGGCGTTCACCATATCCAACCCGAGCACCGCCCCCGTGACGATATATTTTAAGGCCGAATTGATGATAATGACCATGGCTTTCTACAATTCCATTTACCATCCGATAATAGAGAGTGCGTTTAAATATGTGCGAAAATTCTTCGGGGTCTCAGCCAGTTGAGGAGGAATGGTCGTGACTACGTATGTCTGTACCACCCACAACGTGCAGGTTGTGGTTAATGGCAATCAGCGGACCATAAAGATGCCTCCGCCTTTTGGACCGGGAGCGCCGCCTATTTACCCCGCCGCGCAGTGCGCTCTGCTTACCGCCATGGATGTTCAGGCCGGCGTGATGCGGCGCGTGGGGCCGAACGGTAGCCCGCTGGCCGGCGAGTGCGAAGTGGTGGAGGTGGGCTAGATGCCGGGTACTATTGAGCAAGGTGACCTAATAGCGGCGCTGGGACGGGGGAGGGCAACCTTCGTCGGGCATATCGGGAGTGGCGCGACCACGACCACAATCCCGCTGGCCGACCTCAATCTTGGGACGGCCAACCTCGCCGGTGACTTCGTGCTTCTTGACGGCGGCGCTTTGGGATCGGGCAGCGTGCCGCAGGTGGCGGTGATCTCCTCAAACACGGCGACATCCCTGACGGTACCTGCGTTGTCGGCGGCTCCGGGGGCGGGGTACGCAGTGTGGATATTCACCACGGCCACGATCAATGCGAACGTGGCGGAGAACATAGCCCAGGTTGGCGGGCAGAACGTGCCGACCTACGCCGGGACTCCAACCGTACCGACGGCCGGGACCGTGCTCACGGCGGTGCCAGAAGGTTCGGCGGCAAGCATCGCCGCCAACGGAAACATAGTCTCGTTCACCCCTACGGCGAACGGCTTGGTGCGAGCGCGGTTCACGCTGTCGGTGGCCTCGGTCGTCAACCTCGCCGTCAACGGCACGTCGCAGGGCGGCATTGAAAATGGCTCGACCATCCCGGCCGGGTCGCCGCAAACAATTACCTTCCCGGTGCAGTCCGGGCAGACATACGCATTGCAGGTGGCTACAGCGCAGACATCTACGGTATACTTCATGGCTCAGGTGGTGATCGGGTAATGCCGGGCATAGGAGGGGCTTTGCCACCGTTGCAGGGATTTCTGGCATCGAGTATTGACCCGGCAAGGCGGTCGGCGGTGGCACAGAACGAATTGGGCTTGGCTGTCGACGTTGTTCGTGACTACAATGCTAGCGGATCGGCACAGTCAACGACCGGGAGCATTTCCGCCGGGTCGAACGTCTTGACACTGGCAAGTGCGATTGACTTCAAGAACGGACAGGGTATCTCCATCGCCAACGCCGGTCCCATGCCAACCATTTCGGCACCGACAGCGGCAACCGCCACGGCGGAAGGGACAACCGGATCAACCACCATCGGCTACGCTGTGGCCGCATTGGACGGCAAAGGTGGGGTCACTGCTTCGTTCGCTTTTTCGGTGACAAACGCCAATGCCACATTGTCATCAACGAATTACGTAGCCTTATCCGTTACCGCCGTAACAAATGCGGCGGGTTATGCATGGTACAGGACTTCCACCAACGGTACAAGTCCGACGACAACGGGATTTATCGGCGTTACCTCTGGGACTTCGTTGAACGATACCGGACTTGCGGTTATTACGCCTCCGATTGGAGTACCTGCTTCCGCACCTTCATCAGCTCTTGGTGACTTATTGGTAACCAGCATTACGGCAGGGGCGGGGACAACCATTCTGACCCTTGCGGCAAGTGCGTCAACAACCGTCACCGGGGCGGCAGTCAACCACAACGACACGGCGGCGATTCAGGCGGCATTCGCGGCAAGCCTACGGGTCCATGTCCCACAGGGCATCTATAACATGTCTGGTACGGTTACACCACAACTTGGCACCTTCTTGGAATGCGAGTCCGGAGCTATTTTTGACGGTACAAATGCGCCAGGAGATGCCTTTCAGCTAGTATCTGGCAATTGGAATTCGCGTCTGCGTTTTGGTAAAATACAAAACTATCTTTTCGGTGCGGCTATTCATGCCTTGCCTGGTGCCTCAGTAGCTGACGTCTGGTTTGACCACCTGAAGGCAAATAAAGACGGTTTGCTTATTGAGTCCAGTTCTGCTGGTAACTCCCTTGATGATAACTGGTCGGGTATATGGATAACAAGTAGCACGTATGCCGCAATCCATATCAAGGCTACCAATTCATCTGATGCTATTCAGGGGCATATATTTAGAATCAATTTACTTGATATCAACCTACACAGTATTCTATTTGATGCTCCAAGTGGCATTACTCCATCATGGAATACCAATGTATTTCATATCCCCGTAGTAGATGGCGGTAACATCGCTAGTAGTACCGGCATTTCGACTACAAATAGCAATGGCGTCCAGGGATGTACATTTAATTGTGAAGGATTCTTTGGAGGATTCAAAGGTTATTACGTAAACCTGAACGGTTCCAATAATAACCAATTTAAGTTGGCACTAAATACTGCCGTAACAGCAACTACCTTCATCGTAGTCGGAGTAGGTAATAAGATATTAAGTCCTAATTTTATCGAAACACCTGCAATAAACACAACACCTATTGCTATGGCTACAGCAAGCGGAAGTCAAGCCAGTTTTAACGGCGGTGCATTGCTTAATTGTTTTAGGGCGCATCTTAGTATAACGGTAGGGGCGCTCTCGGCAGGAGCGACGGCGGATTTCTATGCCTACCATGCTTTTACGCAGGGATACGGAAGCCTGGTCAGGGCCTTTCCAAGGTGGAATGTACCGCTTATTATCTTGACAGCCGAAGATGAAAGCATAATAGCAGGAACGGATGGGAATACATCGGCAAATCAGATACACATTAGGGTATATGCGGTGGCGGCGGTGCCGGCGGGAACGTATAACATTGACTTAGAGGTTGAATGATGATTTAACCGCAAGCCATTCATTTCGACTCGCGCCATGCTTTGCTAATTTATTGAACAACTCGGCATCTTTAGCGTAGCATTCAGCCTCTTCATACGAACCATCTGACATAGCAGCATCATGGCGGGCACGACTTGTACGGGCAAAACGGGGAGCAAGCAACTCACGGCCCCAATAGTATTTAGCGCCATGATTGTCTCCCCAAAAGGTGAAGCAAAGATCGGCAAATTTAATCATACTTTTGTGGGCACGTTCACGGGTAAAAGAAGCATTGCTGTCATGGTGTCGCCAAGCAGTAATTGAACGGTCAACGTAGGCGCATCCACGCATCCAAATTAGACGAGTGAATAGATAATCATCCTCATATCCACAAAGTTGCTCAGGAAAACCGCCTTGAAATAAGGCAAAATCGCGGTCAATCATAGCAGCGGAAGGAAAGATCAGTAGATCATAACCAAGACAAGAAGGGAGATTTTTCTTGGGATTCGGTGTACCGGGAACATTTTTATGTAGCCGTGAAATAATGATTTTGCCGTTGGCGTCAACTTCGTCAATGTCACCGTAAACCATACTGGCACCCGGTTTTTGACCAAGGGCGCGAACCAGCCATTCAAGGTGGCGAGAACACCAAATATCATCCTGGTCAAGAAATGCAACGTATGTAGATTTGGTTTCACGCATACCCCGGTTCCTGGCTGCTGACTGACCGGCGTTCTCCTGGCGAATTTTGACCACAGGAAAGGGAAATTCCAGACCATCCAGGACGGACAGGGAATCATCGGTGGAGCCATCGTCAACGAGGATCAATTCAACGGGCGGGAGGGTTTGGGCGATGACGCTCTCGACCGCCTCTCGCAGGAACCGGCGGCCGTTGTAGATGGGAATGATGGCAGAGATGGCGGGTTTGAATGTTTCACTCATAGGGTAGCCCCCTTGGAATTAGTTGACTAATTATATCTCCCTATAAGAGGGACCGTCAAATTGTAAAGGGGTGGAAATCATGGATCTCCAAAAAGGCTCCATCGGCTGGCTCGTTAAAATGCTCCAGGAGGATCTCTGCCTAGTGGGGTACCCGGTTACCGTGGACGGTATCTTCGGCCCGCTGACCGAAGCGGCGGTCAAGGACTTCCAAGCCAAGCAGGGGATCACGGTTGACGGCATCGTTGGGCCGATCACCTGGGGCAAGATGGAAGACGCGATCAACGCCAAGATAGCTGAACGTAACCAGGCACATAACCAGGACAACCACAAACTACTAGGTACAATCAGCGGCCAGGTGGTGGGTGATGCCTTCTATTTCGGGTTGCCGGTAAAAAACAGCGGTGGCACGTTCGAGAACGTCCTGTTCCTCTGCGACACCGGGGCTTTTGAGATGCTCCTTACCGCCGGCGTTGCGCAGAGCCTTGGCCTGCCCAACCAAGGGCCAATCGAGATTTCTGGTGTCGGCGGTGCGCAAAACGCCTACAACACGACCGCGACCTTCAAGCTGGGTGACAACGAGTTTACCACCCCGGCGGTTGTGGACGAAAGTACGTCATTCGGTATAAACCTGTTTGGTCTGCGGTTCAGCGTGGAAAACCAGCTAACCCTGCAACTGGATCTGCAGGCGCGGACGCTATCGTTCTACGCCTACGTGGTGCCGCAATCGGGAAACGCAAACTGAGGCGGAGACAAGGCCACAAACTGCGCCTCACTTGGGTTGCGGACATCATTCTTGACCCGTGGAGGAGGGATTGACGTGCTGATCCCAAAGACGATACAACCCGGTTGGGTCGGGTTTGACACCGACACCAAGCTGACCGCAGACGTGTGCGGTGCGCTCCGGTCATACGGTTACCGGTTCGCCGTGCGCTACCTGTCCATCGGCCCGGAATGCGCCCCCAATGATCTTGACCACGACGAGATGGTCACCATCACCCAGGCGGGACTCGCGCTCATGGCCGTGCAACACGTGCGGTTCCCCGGTTGGCGGCCAGTGAAAGCCCTAGGCATGTCCGACGGCGCGAACGCCGTGACCCATGCGCTGAACGCTGGCTTGATCGCCGGGGTGTCGGTCTGGAACGACCTTGAGGGTGTCCAGCAGCCGTACGTCAGTCAAAACATCATCGACTACCTGGAGGCGTGGTACGATCAGGTGCGCAGGCCCGCCTACCTACCCGGACAGTATGTTGGTGTCAATTGTGGCCTAACCGGCGAGCAGTTGTGGAACCTGTCCGTCACTCGGTACTGGAAGTCCGCCGGCGATGTGCCAGATGTGCCGAATCGGGGATACTGCATGGTTCAAAGCCTTGTTCCCGGCACGGTGGCCGGAATCTCCATTGACCGCGATGAGGTGTGCCAGGATAATCTTGGTGGGTTACCAGTTGGCATGGTGGACGACATTGCCTGGCAGCGGGCGGAGGATCGGGCCGTGACGGCAGACATCCAGGCCAATCTCGATCAGGCGGTGAAGCTGATCCAGACGGTGAGGGGCAGGATCGCCGGGCTCGTTCCGGCTTGAGGTGGTGCCGGCCGTGACCCTGACCATGTGTCCACAATGCTGGTGTCAGGAAAGGGAGGAATACCCGCTGATGAGCGGCCAGGTGATGGTTCGCTGCCGGCGGTGCGGGTACGTGTTCGATGTGGTCTGGGCGGAACAAACGGCGGATACGAGTTCCGCCCAGACGCCCGTATGATAAGCGTGATGAAGGAGGTATCGGTATGGACACGGGACAGAAGGTCGCTATCGGTATACTTGCCGGGCTTGCGGCGGTGGGGCTCGGCATAGGCGCATATGACGAGTACGAGAAGAGTAAATGCGAAAAGTCCGGCGGCACATGGCAGGGGCTGTTCAAAGGCTGTACGCCAAGCGTTAACCAGGCCCAGTTAAATTGTCAGGACTCCGGCGGCACGTGGAATGCGTCCACAGGTACCTGCACCTGCCCGTCGGGGTACACGCTCGACTCGTACGGCCAGTGCGTGTCGTCCACGCCGTCCCCATCGCCATCGCCGTCTCCATCTGCTCCCGGCCAAGTCGATCCATCAACGATTAATATTTCCTGGCAGACGCCGACGAGTGCTCAATCTGTGACAGGTACGCTGTCCTGGGGCGCGGTGAGTGGCGCGACCAGCTACCAGGTATCACTCAACGGCGGGAGCCCGGAGACGGTCAACGGCACTTCGGTGCAGATCTCGGCCGCGCCGGGTAGCAGTATCCAGATTTCCATTGCGGCTTGCAGTTAGGAGTGATGGATATGACTTGCTCGAATCCAGTAACGGTTACTAAGCAAGTACCGGCATACACGCCGCCACAGCAACAATGCACCGGCGGGCGCGTATTGGTCAACGGGCAGTGCGTTTGTCCGTCCGGCACCCAGTGGAACGGCAGTCAGTGTGTAACGGTCACTCCGCCCGTCCAGAAACCGGGATCGCCCTCCGCCCCGCAAGAGATAGCGGAATCGGCCAGCGGAACCGGCTACAATGCCCAGATAACGATTTTATGGACTCCTGGTAGCGGCGCTACAAGTCAGGACATCATTGATCCGATAAGCGGACAGGTGTTCGCCAGCGGTCTGTCGCCCTCGACCAACGAGTACACCATAACCGGGCTGTACGCCGGGGCCACGGTGCACATTGCCGTCCGCGCCAATAACTCGGCTGGCAGCACGGTTGGCCCGTACACGCCCTTTGTTATGCCGTGTCCGTCGGGGTATACCGCTACTGGTACGGAATGTCAGCAAAACATACAGGTTCCCGGCGCACCGTCCGCTTTCGACTGTTCCAGTTACGAATCATCCAATCTATCGACCGAGGTTGATCTATGCTGGAATATCGACTCTAACGTGGATTACTACCTCGTGCGGGACAACTGGGGATTCGGTGGCGGCCTGAACGGTCCGGGCGCAAATGTCGGGTATACCGGCATTGCTCATCTGACAGGACTACCGCCAGGATCAATGGTGCAGGCCCAAGTTGCCGGTGTTAACAGTGCCGGGCAAGGACCATGGAGTCCCATTGTGACCATGTATACGCAGGCGGCAAGCTCCGCGCCAAGTCAGAGCATATCTGCCTGGGATTGCAGTTCCGGGCAACCCTCGGGCTGCATCGGCTGCTGTTTCTCTGGTGTTCCATCAAACGCCGCCGAGGTCACGATCCAACACGTGGACAGTTCCGGTAACATCCTCGGGGTGCTGGCCGATTATGTACAGGGGAACAGCGTACAGGTTTGCGGCCTGATATCCGGGGGCATTGAGCATTGGCAGGTGCGTGCGTACGATGACAGCGGCAACCTGGTGGCTTGGAGCAATATCGTGCAGTCAGTGGCACAGTAGGAGGTTTGTGGTATGGGGTGCTCAAATCCGGTAACCACCACGGTACAGGTGCCATCCCTCTCGCCGCAGCAGCAGTGCCAACTCGCCGGCGGACAGTGGGTGAACGGCCAGTGCATAGCGGCTTCGCCTCCGTTCGTCGGAGGCGTTCCAGCGGCCCCGGGTGAACCGTACGCTGTCATCAACTGGCTCATGCCGAGCAACCCCGCATACTATGGGAATTTAGTAAACTGTGCCGTTTGGGTGCCGCAGGTTGATCCCGCATACAACGTGACCGACTACAAAGGGTTCGCGTCCATCGGCGGCCAGCAACAGTCTCCGGTCGATATCCCCGTATCGGCCATACCGAACCAGATCGGATACACGCCGGGGTACTGGCGCTTCAATCTGCCGCCATTTGCAGCGTATCAGCAGGTGCAGATATGGGCGCAGGCGTGTAATGCGGCGGGATGCAGCCAGAACAGTCCGGTATTAACGATAAACAACGCGCAGCCCGGATCTTACGGCACTACGCCAACCGGTGCTCCGACATCGGCTCCCGGTCAGGCCGGTCCGGTTCATGCTATCAACACCTCGCCGTCCAACTTTGTCGTGGCATGGAGTCCGGTTTCGGGGGCGGATACCTACGTGCTGAAGGACATGACGTACAATCCGCCCAATGGGTACAATCTGGTGGTTACCAGCGGTACGCAAGCACAGATACCGCAATCGCTGCTTGACAGCCTGTTCCCTGGCGGCATACAGAGCGGATACAATATCCTGCTTGCCGTTCAGGCATGTAATGAGATAGGATGTGGACCGATAGGACCATCTACTGTTATACCGTTCAGCGTTTAGAACAGGGGGTGCTATTCGTGCCAGATTTCAACGAAGAAAAATCTATACCTGCTATAATACTCAATCACGAAGGACGGATATGTACCCTTGAGGAAGCACGTGAGAATATGGAACGCCGGATGGACAGATTTGAGGCAAAGCTCGACAAGTTATACTATGTCGGCTGGTTGATCGTGCTCGGGATGATTGGTTCATTAATCAGTCCTCACCTGCACTTTTGAGAAGGTGATCACGTGGCCCGTTTGCTGACCGTCCCGTCCGGCTGGGGTACCGCCTACGCGCCGACCATCGGCGAATTACAGACCCTGGCCGCCGCCTTGTCCGGCACCAATGCAGCCATCAACCAAGCGGCTGAGACCTTTTCGGTGGAATATCCCTCCATGCAGGCCGTGCTGTCATTTATCCAAGGTGGCGGAGTGTATGTAGATTACTGCGGCTGGCCGATGTACTACCCGGTAATCGTATCCACCTATCCGGCACAGGGCGAGGCGGGGCTGTTCGGCAGTTTCCTTTCGGCCATGGGAGCCGACCAATACTACTGCGATGGCTTTGACACCTCCCAAGCTGGCTGCATGCCAAGCTACCCATATGATCGCGGATGGCTGAGTAAATACGACATCAGCAATCCATACGGTCTTATAGTGGGCAAAGATGGGGCAATGGCTGCATGCACATCATTGATATTCAACCGCAACGACAACGCCTACCCTATGGTGGCGGTTCGGTCTACCGGTGGATCGGGAATTTACTTTTACGGTGCCGCCGGGTCAAACGGTGCGGTTGATCCGAATCAATTTGCGCAGTTTATCTTATCGGTCATGTCATCGTCCCAGGGCGGTACCGGCACTGGTGGTGGCACGGTGCAGACCCTGCAGCAACAATGCCAGTCCGAGGGCAACGTCTGGTATGACAACCAGTGCCTGACACCGGCGGAATACCAATGTATCCTTAACGGCGGGGTGTGGGTGAATGGTGTCTGCCAGTTACCCACGGCCGGGGTCGTACCGCCAGCACAGACGACCGGTCCTAATTGGCCCCTTGTCATCGGCGGTGGTCTGGTCGGAGTCGGTCTGATCGTCGGCTTGGTAGCCCTGGCCGCTGGAGGTGAATGACGTGTCCCTGACGATTCTGGCTCAAGGTGATTCCAATGGTGGCGGTGATGGTCCGCTGGTCAATACCAACTGGGCGCAACTGGCCGAGCTCGCGCTGAACGTCAGCATCGGCCAGGTGTCGGCGTCCGAACTGGAGCAGTTCATCAACCCCGCCGCGTACCAGGCCGAGGCCGGCCAGCCGGAAGGAGCGCAGATCGAGCTCGACATCTCCGGCTGGACCATCTTCGGCACCGATTATTCCCAAACGGTTGCCGACCAGATCAACAATTACTGGCAGCAGGGGCAGTTCACCGTCAACGGCGAGAGCATGCAGGCGTGGCCCGGTGCCAGCCAGATAGCATACGGCGGGAACGACACCTTGACCGTGCAGTACCTGAAGGGTCAGATCTGGATTCTCTGGATAGCCCTCGCCATAGCGGTCGCCGTGTGGCTGTATGGGCTGTTGCAGAGCTTCACCGGGCAGTCGTGGTCCGTGGGTGTCAATTCGGCGTCCGTGGCTAAGGGTGGTATCTCCGGCTGGTGGGCGAACCTGCCGCTGTGGGAGAAGATAGGGTTCTTCTTCTTCGCCGGCGTCGCGGTTGTCGGTCTGGTGATCGTCGGGTCCGAAATCGAGATCGCCAAGGCCGGTGCGCCTAAGTCGGAGATCCACATCGGGGGGTGAACCATGTGGCGAACGACATATACTATCAAGCTGCTGATTACATTCTGTCATCGCTGGGAATAACCCCGACACCACAAAACGTCAACATGCTGGTGGCCTGGATGCCGAACGAATATACGCCGGACGAACTGGCAGTGACCAACAATCCTCTGGCAACCAGTCTCAAGACAGCCGGTGCTGACGGCTATTGCTATATCCCTGGTGTTGGTCAGTCATCGGAACCGTGTTACGACACCTTGGCCGACGGATCGGCGGCATGTGCCCAAACTATTGCCAACGGGTTGTATCCGCACATCCTGGCCGGATTACAGAACAGCGACCCGAACACGTTCTTCTCGTCCGCCGCCGAGGCTGAATTTTCCCAGTGGTCCGGTGGCAGTCCGGGATACATGCAGAGAATACAACAAAACTATGAATCATTACCACCACCGCCATCGTGGGCGCTTTCCGTGTCCTCTCCTCCCCCGCCGGCTTTTGCGCCCCCGCCGGTGTCGCAGGGATTTTTGTGGCTCGGTGGGATACTCTTTGCCGGCGGGCTTGCGCTGCTCGGCTGGGAGTGGTGGCAGAATAGGCGGACACCATCATATGGTTTCGCCCGGTTGATCGAGGAACACGACACCGATACCAGGATCAACCCTGACTACCTGACCTACATCGCGCCGACGCAGGAGGATGTATCCGAGGTAACCGAACCGCTGAATGCCTGCACGGTGTACGACCGGGTTAAAAAGGCGCTCCAGGAACGCGGGGTGGCCGTGGTCGAGAACCGCTCCATGCCGCCAAATACCGAGGCGTTCTACACGGACGAAGACGGTGACCGGATACTGCTCAGCCCGTCCGTCAGCTTGCTGGCGAAGGAATGCAACCCGTACGCGACGCAGACGCTGCTGCACGAAGGTACGCATGCCCTACTGCACAACCCGGACTGCATGCCGTCGTTCAGGGGACAGATGTACACGAGCGTTGCCCATCAGGTCGAGGAGCAGGAAGCGGAGCTCGCGTCCCTGGCGACGATGGTCCGACTCGGCCTGCCGGTCGAGACATACGACGGAACCGTCATACCGCCTGGCCGGGCTGAAGTCGCATGGGAACGGGCGAAACGTGATCTTGACCCGGTTACCTATGAGAACGTCCGGTGGGCATCCGATTGGCTGACGAGAGCCGCTCGCGGCGAGGACGGCTCCCTTGTCAGCGAGAAATGCCCGCCGGCACGATTGATCGAAAGGAGGTGATCATGGTGCTGCTCAATCTGTCAGCGATCCACGTCCCGTCGATGATGGTCACCACGTTCCTAACCCTGGTCGGACTGATCTGTCTCGATACCGTTCTGGGGATGGTGCTGGCGATAGTCAAGGGAACGTGGAAGTGGAACCAGGTGGGCCATTTCCTGGAGACATCTGTTTTGCCGTACGTCACGGGCTTGTTGGGATTGGCTTTTTTGGCCCTGCTCCAATCGTCGATGTTGCCGGTGTTCTACTCGTCGGCCACCGCTGCGGCACTGAAGTTCGTGGCGGATATCGTCAGCAAGATCAACAACTTCGGTATCCAGGTGCCAGAGCCGAAGACAACGACCACAACGACCACGACTATCGGTCCTGAACCAACGACCACGACTACCGGCACGACCGCCAACAGTAATCTGGCGAACAGCGGTAATCTGACAACGGTGTCCACTACACCTGATACGTTCACCAAGTAGCGGGGGATAACGACATGGGCGGTTACTCCACTGTCCACAACTCCATAGTGCAGGGCCTGTACTCCATGTTCCCGGACAGGCCAAAATGGCTCGGCGGCGTGACGGTGGTGACCGCCCTGGCCGCGACCGCCCTGGATGTCGCCGCCGAGAAGTACGCCGCGAAGACGCCGCCGGAAAACGACCTGCACGACCGGCTGATCGCCCTGTACAAGGATCACGCAGCCAAGCTGTCCGGCGGCTCAAACGTGACGGTCAACGTGATCAATCAGGCATCGTCTTCCTCGTCCGTCCGGTCACGGTATATGATGGAGGAGGGAAACACCGACATCAACACGGATTGCTTTTCCTGCGCCTCGGCCCATCTGGCCGCCACGAAAGCGGCGCTGGAGCGGGCCAGGGACGCCGCAAAGGACGGGACATGCGGCGCCGACTGCCGGAAATGGCTCAACCTGGCCGCCGACGAGTCGGCCGCCCTCCTGTCCTGGGACTGGACGGATGAGCGTATCAGTAAGCTGCCGGAACATCAGCGGCGGGTGATCGAACCACGAAAACGACAGGTGGAAGAGTTATTCCGGGAAATCCTCGGCAATGATCATCAGGCGGTCGAGGTGAACAAAGCCAAAAGCCTTCTAGGCGAGTCGATTCGATTTGTCAATTCCGGGGACGGTGTTGATCATCCCGAAGTTGCCGAACGGCTCAAGCGATCCGAGGAGATGCTGGCGGCGGCGGAACGGCTCGACATCACGGCTTTTGATACGGACACGGCCAACAAGCTCCGCAGGGTGCGCCAGGCGGTGGGGAACAAAATCGAATTCCCCGATGCTGTCAAGGAGGTGTACCGCCAAGCCCGTGAGGTTGCCCAGGCCGTGAATGACCGGGTGTTATCCTCCATTGACACTACAAGGCTGGACGATCTGACCAAACAGGCTAATGAGGCATGGTCTGGATTCAAGCAAGACCGGATAAGGCACGGTGATCTGCAATGACACCCGGTCTGGTGATAAACCCCCAGGGATGCACGGTGACGCCGGTCGGCCAAGACGCCGTGACTGTTCAATGCGGATTCTCTCTGTCCAACACCGGCACTGATATATTGGTGGTGGCCGTAGCCGCCGTGACGCCCGCCGGTGGTGTTTTGTCCATACAGCCGCTGGAGATATTGCCGGGATCTGCTCCGGTGTCCTTCCTCTCCCCGCCGTCCGGTGCCACCTGGTTAATAGCGGCGCAGACGAAAGGCCATATGGAATGGACAGCCGACTGGCATTTGGTGCTGGCAATCGTGGTCGGACTTTTGGCTGGTCTGGGCCTGGTCGGCCTGATCGGTGCGATATCATTCTGGTCGAGGTGGTAGACATTTGTGGAATTATATCCGCAAGCCCGTTCCTCCCTGCCCTTTGTGCGGCAGGATAATGAACCGGATCAGCCAGCGGAGGTACCGTTGCAACTCATGCTACCTCGAAGCAACACACCGCCGTGGAACCAGGGATCACGTGCTGATATGGGCCGTGACGGACGGTGCCGACGACTGGGTGCACAATAGCGGAGTCGGCCTGTCGGTGGGCAAACGGCGGATATTCCTGCGGGAGGTGGTGGTGTGAAATCGGGTGAAGAATGCCCTATCTGCCTTGACGTGCTGAATATCGGTTGTGAGAAGTTCGACGCGAAATACTGCACGCTCAAGGAGAAATACCTGACTGACCCCAACATGAGCGCCGACGACGTGGTGATGGAGATGACCCTGTTCGCCACGCCGGAAGAGCGGCAGGCCCTGGCGGACGCCCTGGTGGAGCGGGGTCTGGCCAGCAGATAGCGTTGAGTTCCGGTTTCTGTGCTGTATCATCGGTACAAACCGAAAAGGAGGTATTTGTCGTGCCTACTCTCGATACCGCGATGAACAAGTGGGCCCGCAACACTGCCAACGCCGGCGAGAAGTGGAAGGCCGCCGTGTCGCACGGTGACTACTGCGGCGGAATGACCCAGTTTCTCGGCGTGCGGCCGAACCGCATGTGCGCCGACTGGCAGCAGGGTGTCGGTGCCGTCTCGGCCAGCGACTTCCAGGCCAGCATCGCCGGCAAGGCCAACAAGTGGGCCGAGGGACTGCGCCGGGCGGCTTCTCTCTAAGTTTTCCTCCTCACCCATGGGATGGGCCGGCCACAATCGGCCGGCCTTATTCCATCGACAAAAAATGGTCAACAGGAGGTGTGATCGGTGCCTACGCTCCAATCCGGTGCCGCGCTGGTGAGCTTCCAGGTAATCAACCCCGCCACGGGGATTGTTGCTGGCGGTACGGCCAGGGTCGATTCCGGGGCCGACATAACGCTGGTTGATTCCGCGACCATTGCCCAGATCGGTGTCCTGCCGGACGGCTATGTGGAAATCCAGGGCGTGGACGGCAACCCCGTGCAGGCATCGACTTACATGGTGTCCATCAACCTGGGCAATCTCGGGTTCGTTGGCCAGGCCAGGGTCGTCGGCATGGACGGTCTCCAAAGCAGGGACGGGTATCAAATGCTCATCGGCACGGACCTGCTTGGCACCGGGGTGTTCGATTACTTTGGGCCGACGGATTCTTTTAACTTGCAGCTCGGTGTCACCACAGGTCCACCCATAAGCCCCGTGCCGTCCTGGGTGTTGCCCGTCGGTATCGTCTCCGTCGGATTAGGGCTGGTCGGCCTCATCTGGGGAGTGCATGGGTGATCTCTCGGAGCCATACCAGCGCCTGGCCGCCCTGTGTCTGGGCATCGGACCACAGATGCAATATCAGAACATGACTGCCGGGAACCATTTCCCATACCAGCCACAGACCGCCCAGGACCACGATCCACGGCCACGGCCTGAAAATCTGCTTTATGGTCCAGGACAGCAGACCAATAACCATCGCGAAAACCAAGACCGCCAGGGCATATTCCACAAGCACCATTCCGGGACTCATTTTTCGTTATCTCCTCTCTAGAGCGTTGTCATCAAGTAAATGTAGAGTACAAGAGTGATAAACACAAGAGTATTGTTTATTACAAAAATCAAGACTATCTGATCATGCCTCAAAAGTACTATTCCTGGATTCATCAACAGCAAGCCAATGATAACCACCACAAAAGTCATGATTGCTGCAACATAGTCCAAAAACTTTACTTTTGGACTCATTTTCTCTTACCTCCAAAGATGATACAGAATAATATCCAAATAACCATCACTAATCCCGAAAATATCACAGCGCATTCTACTATTTCCGAATTATTCATTTTTCCCAACATAGCAGGTACAGCAATAGCAGGCCACAGGTTGGCTACCACGACGAAAATCGGCATTCTTTCTCATCTCCAAAAAGTAATAGAAAAACAATAAGGTAACAGGAATAAGCCTAACATAGTAATAATTATCACTAAAGGCAAAAATAACAGAGTGCGTTCTATATTGCTTATTCTTTCAATCTTTATTAAGAGAATCCCAACCATAACATTTATCAAGAGAACCACAGGTATTAAAAAATCTCCTAGACTCATTATTTTCCACCTCCAATACATACCTCACGGCTTTCCGGGCCGCTTCGTCCAGAGTTCTTCCGCC